>Ga0302170_10000098_pt1 | contig 31655 bp, 26 predicted proteins | sample I_Fen_N2_1_FD_193492 | JGI IMG/M metagenome (GOLD analysis project Ga0302170, IMG submission 193492) | Peat permafrost microbial communities from Stordalen Mire near Abisko, Sweden - I_Fen_N2_1 | ecosystem: Environmental > Terrestrial > Soil > Wetlands > Permafrost | place: Sweden: Abisko...
TTCGGTACATTTTGTATATTCCCTCTAATTTCCCCGCTAGCTCCTGCATATCATTACTAATTTTACTGTCTGTTATACGTGCATAGATTTGTGTGGTGCGAATATTCGTATGTCCAAGCATCTTACTTACGGTTTCAATCGGAACGCCCTTAGCTAAAGTTATAGTTGTGGCAAAAGTATATATCTCAAAAGCAATAACTGGATAAACGATGTAACGTACTGAATAACTGGAGTAATACGCACAAAAATGCTTTGCATTGCTATATGCCAAAAAAGCAGATTATAGCGAAGTTAGGCGAGAGTTCCGTTACTTATCCATTACCCTTTTGGTTCGGATAATGGAAAAGAAGAACAGCCTATCTGCTGACGAGACAACCATTTTAGTCATCAAGAATCGGATATTTTCAAGTTTTTTGGATAAAAGTAGAAAATCTTGTCAAAAGTTGATTGTTATGCGCTGAACTACTGTGTTTTGCACGCCGTCAAATAACTCTATAATTAGTAATTTTAAATCACTAAAAAGAGAGTTATGAAACATGCATTAAAGGTTTTGTTCTACCTCAAAAAGAACGAAGCAAAAGAAGATGGAATGTGTCCGGTAATGGGACGAATCACTGTAGCTAAAACGATGGTGCAATTCAGTGCCAAGATGGATGTACCCGTATCCCTGTGGGATACTCCTTCTGGACGTGCAAATGGTAAAAGCAGACTAGCCACAGAGCTAAACCGAACCTTAGACAAAATCAACTTATCTATCAATGCTCACCACAAGGAAATTTTGGAGAACAAAGGGCAGGTCACAGCTGAGCAAGTGAAAAATGCCTTTCAGGGTATCGCCACAGAACAGGAAACATTGGTCAGGTATTTTGTTCGGCACAATCAGGAGTTTAAGAAACGTGTAGGGATTAATCGGGAGGTGAGCACCTACCAACTATATGATATTTCACTCAAGCATCTGACAAGATTCCTCCGCAAAAAGTACAACCTGTCTGATATTCCATTTAGTTCACTGGACTTCTCATTCATTATATCCTACGACTTTTATTTGCGTGTTGAATTACAACGTAAACCAAACACCATTTTGGGCATCACCCGCACAATGCGCAGGATGATAAAACTTGCTATCCATGAAGGTATTATTACCCGTGACCCATTCGATGGTTATACCCCCGAAAGACCCAAAGCAGAACAAAAATACCTTACCCGAGCCGAGTTGGATAAAATAATGACCACTCCGCTGGATCATCCCAACCGATACCTTACCCGGGATATGTTTCTGTTCTCCTGTTTCACCGGCTTAGCGTTTCGGGATATGTGTAACCTGACCCAAAAGAACCTTGTTAGAGCCGATGATGGTGTTCTATGGATAACTACCAACCGTCAGAAGACGGGAACACCTTGTCATATTCCTTTACTGGAACTCCCCTTGCAAATTATTGAAAAGTATAAAGGACTCACCAAAGATGATAAGCTGCTTTTGATGTTGAGCTGTGGACGCTTGAATATCAACTTAAAGAAGATAGCCAACCTTTGCGGAATAGATAAACGGTTGATTTTCCATATGGGACGTCATACCTATGCGAGTGAGATCACACTCTCACAAGGAGTACCCATAGAGAGCGTGAGCCGTATGTTGGGACATAGGGATTTACGCTCCACACAGATTTATGCCAAGATTACCAACGACAAAATCAACGAGGATATGAAAGCCCTCGAAACCCGAATAGAAAACAAGTATCAATTAGCGAAATAACAAGAGCCATGAAACAAGATAGAGAAAATAAAAACAACAATATCAAAATCAATAATGACAATAACCATGACAACAAGTATGTCAAAATGAATGTCGACAAGAATAACAACACTAATAATGACAACATCAACAAGAAACGGCGTAGCACCTTTACTGTTTTGTTTTACGTGAATCGAGATAAGGTTAAGCAAAATGGTTTATGTCCCGTTATGGGTAGAATAACCATAGATACAAAAGTAGCCCAATTCAGTACTAAAACAGATATATACTCTACTCTTTGGGATACAAAGGCAGGCAGAGCCATAGGTAAAAGCATCCAAGCCATTTTAGTAAACCGAGCCATCGATCGTCTTACCCAAGAGATAAATAAGTTTTATGTTGAACTTGTAGATAAGCATGGCTATGTTACCGCAGAGTTGGTCAAAAATACGCTGAATGGTATCGGACGAAAGCAAGAGATGTTGCTAAAGCTCTTTAATGAACACAACCAAGAGTTCAAGTTGAGGGTTGGTGTGAATAGAGTAGAAGATACTTACTCCTCTTATTTGCGTTCATACCGTCACCTGTTCAATTTCATAAGACAGAAATACGAGATAGAAGATATTGCTCTTGACAAGCTTAATCTGAATTTTATTGATGCCTACGACTTCTATTTGCGTGTTGACAGGCAGATGACGCAAAACACGATATTAGGTCATCTGATAATATTAAAAAAGATGATCCGCAGAACGATTCATCAAGGAATACTCAACCGTGACCCGTTTGTGAACTATATTGCAGAACAACCCGAAAAGATGTGCAGACATTTGAAATCGGAAGAAATAGATAAAATCATGCAGGTTCATATAGAATCCAAAAAGGTATGCCATACTCGGGATATGTTCGTCTTTTGCTGTTTTACAGGCTTGGCATATTCGGATATACGGAATCTTTCGCAGGGAAATATTACAAAGCAGACGGACGGTAGTCTGTGGATTAGCATCAAACGGCAGAAGACGAAAAGTGAATGTAATATCCGTTTGTTGGATATACCCAAACAAATTATCGATAAATACCGAAACGATCGTAAGAGCGATAAGATATTCAATATGATATCACTTAATTGTATCTGCAAAAATTTAGAGAAGATAGCTGTTTTGTGCGGTATCGAACATATTACATTTCACATGGCAAGGCATAATTTCGGGACGCATATCACCTTATCACAAGGTGTGCCGATTGAGACAGTTAGCCGAATGATGGGACACAGGTCAATCGCTACTACACAAATCTATGCCAAGATTACCAATAAAAAGGTAAACGAAGATATGAAGTTGCTTTCAGAACGAATTACCGATAAATATGCTGTCTTTGAGGATAAAACGATGCCCGTAGGTATTAAGCTTAATCAGAATTTCAAACGAAATAAGGAAAAACAACAAGAAGAACCAGCAATATCAAATAACAAAAAGAACCTTATAACCGAAAACTAGATGCAATAATGGCAGGAGCTTTAAAAGCCTCTGCCATTATTGTAAAATAAACAACCATCTGTTGACACCTACTCAATTGATTCTTGATACCCACTTTCTAACATCTTTTCAATGTCAGATTCTTTATAGAGTATTTTTCCACCTAGTTGGATATAGGCAATCCTACCTTGAGTTCTATAGTCTTGCAACGTCCTACGACTGATTTTTAGTTTTTCAGAAACTTCTTTGTCGGTCAAAAACCGTTCTCCGTTTAAGTGTGGCTTATTGTTCTTTACCAATAGGTCGATATCATCAAGCATCTGTTTTGATGAATTGAAAAAACTCTTAATCCACTGGCTGTCTCTCGTCAATATTTCGTTGTTCATATTCGTTGATTTTGTATTGATTGATTAATTCCGTATATAGTCGCCAGAATTTGAAAGCGACAAAGTATCTGACAAGGAATCATATTTTATTTCTATTCGTTTCTTTGTCGATGAGATAAAAATTCCTATTTCGTCTTGTTCCACCTCAAAGATTGCCGGTGAAGCCTGTTTGCTATGCTCGTTCATGTGCAGGATGATTATCCAATACTTGCCGTTACAATTGTGAGTAATGATAACTGTGGGATTTAGATTGACGCTTTCCCATACCCCAACAATTGCAGATGGATTATTATTTGTATTCATGGATAGCTCATTTGACAATCGTTGATTTTCGTGTCAATAGTTCTATGTCATTCGGCCTGTAGTAAATCTTGTGATTGATTTGACTGTAAGGCACCGTGCCATTATCCCGGTATGTTTGAAGAGTTCTTTTCGAGATATTCAAAATCAGACATACATCCTGATTATCCAGCCATTTTTTCAAACTTTTGTCTTGCTTGCTATGGAGCGAGTTCATCTTCTGTTCTAATGCATCGAATCGTGTCATCATTGCCTCGAATGTGCGCGCTTCTATATTTACTATTTCCATTTCAAATTACTTTTAGGTTTATAATTCTCGATTTTTCTGTAAATATACACCCTCATTTCTAGAGTTATACACATTTAAATAGCAATGACGGCATTCGGGTATGATTGGCTTCGATTGGCGTTTAAGAAGAGAGACGTTGAAACAAATGGGACAGGTTAGAGCAAAGTTGAGTAATTTCCCCGAGCACAAAACAAGTCAAAATCCATTCAGCTCTAAAAAACATATCCGCAACACAGCCATCAATACCACTAAACTCCGAGTAAAACAAATCGTTTTCCGGTTCAATCGTTTCAGATGTGTTCTAATGGAAAGGTTATGCCGTTCAACATGATTGGTAGAATGGATGCATCTGCGTATGCCAAGGCCTTCTTTGGATAGGAGAATAATTTGCTGACTCATATTTAGTTAATAAGTATTTTAGGGATAATTTATAATAAACCGGCTGTTGTTTTTTTTGCAACTATAACGTTGTTTGCGAGTGGTAGTTTTATTGCTTTTTATTAAATGAATAGATTTACATAGCGGACAGACATGGCTAACGCCAAACATGAAACACGAAGGACTATTTTCATCCATATTCAGTCTGTATAATTCGTTATTAACCCAATATAAATAAGAAATGGTGAGCATGCACCCACCATTTTCTATTATTATCATATAAATCTTTATTGATTTATTGGTATTTGTTTAAATTAAACCAAATCTGATACATTACCACTTAAAGAACGGATCACAGATCCTAAGAATAAAAGTCGATGGGATTAGAAATAAATCCCACCAACCAGCCCGCACCATTCTGCAAGTAAGTAATGACTATATATCCGCGAGGGCAAGGGGTTTCTCTGTCCTCATTTCCCGTACATAACCTTTAATATTTTTCCATCTGTTTTCTGAATTTCAATATATGGAACACCACCTTTAGAATTTGTTGGTAAAGTACCTTCAATAATCCATACTCCATTTTTCAACTTCACAGTGTAAGGTTTTTTTCTGTAAATTCTTTCTCCATAAATTGGAAGCCAAATAGTTTCAGCAATTTTAATTGCAGTTATTTTATTAGGAACAAAACCTGATTTCGGAATATAGCCTGATTGATTTTTCCTGTCATCCACTGGCATTTTAAATGATGTTCCAAAAATAACTGTCGTCATTAAAATCAATGCAATTAACAACATTTTCTTCTTTCTGAGATTATCTAAAAGATTTTTCATGTTTTTTTGTTTTTTAGAATTAAATAAAAACCCATGGCTGCTTTGGTTGTATTGGAGTCAGCGTGGGTGATTACCAAAAACACCTACCTAATAAACAAGAATGATACTTTGAAAGTTGTATCCATCGGAAAAGAAGATGGCAGTCTTTGCGAATCGTTATCTTGGAAAAATAATAAAAGAAACGGTATTGGGAATTACTTTTTTGATAGTGGCACATCAAAAGTAAAATATGTGAATGGAGCTAAGATTTATTCTGTTTTTCAAACATATAAAGATATTAATGGTATAAAATGAAAATAAACAATGTTTGAGACAAGGCTACAGAAATATAAATGCAAGCAAACCAGACTGTTTGTTTACGTGTAATTTAAAATGGTGATCGAGAAACGCTACCACTCTTTGAAAACGAGTGGCAGCATTTCTCACCCTCTACCTGAAAATAGGTTCAATTTTATTTACATTATAACCACTGGTATCTAGCTTTTGAATTATATATTTATCACTAAAATATTTTTTGTCAATTACCTGATTATCTTTCTGTTTTAACTCGACATACCAATTACGTAAAGTCTGTGAATAACTTCTATTTTTAATATTTGTATTTTGTGTCATTATTTTATCTATAGATGTATATAAATATATAGTTCTATTTTTATATTTAAGAATAAACTGAGTCTTATTTTCCAAGTTATATTTTGGATCAACATCTCTTATGAAAAATTGTATCAACTCTAGATTTTCTATATTTGTATAAACCTCAATACGAATATCATGCTTTGTCTGTTTGTCAGTTTTAATAAAACTATCAACCACATTTAAAAACATAGGATTTATTTCGCTGCAGTTCAAATAATTTGAATTCATTGAAATTTGATTTGAATGATCATTATAACAAGATGTGCAAATTAAGCAGATCGAAAAGAAGGTGCTATAAATATATTTTTTCATTGTTTAATCATTTTGATTTAATATAATTTAATTTCTTTGTCATTTTGACGGTATACTAATATGTGTCAACAGCTTATTCAACTTAGTCCCATGAAGAATGGATCTTAATGTTATATTCCTATTTGCAAAGGTGCCTTGCAAATCGGCAGCATTGGCACTATTTCGAATTTCTCCATAAATTATCCCATTCCAAGCCATAACTAGAACTGGCTTATTTGGAGTCGTATTTTGCGCAAAATACTCATCTCCGGCTTCTTGATAAATACTTAAATTGGGATTTGAAATGGATTTGTTTTGATGTGTATGAATAGTAGCGCTATATGAAGATCTTTTACCAGTAACGGGATCAGCATATTTACTACCGCTAAAATTATAATTGTATGAACTTGGCGATGCCGAACCTGAATTATTATCTTCATCTTTTTTATAATCAGGCAACACCAATACCCCAGACTCTTTAATAATTCCAAATTCCTCTTTCCCATGTGAGCCATTTTGCGGTCTGTTTGCCTGTGACCACATTCTATTGTAGCCATCGGTTTCATTCGCATACATTATACTTCCATCTTTCCGATAATCAGTTGTAACATTACCATCATCATCTTTTACTTGATAAGTTTCGCCTACATAACTTTGACCTTTCCCGAGTACCTCCTTTTGGTTATCCTTATTTAAGTCTGGATTGTATTGGTTAGTACCATCTTTGTCTTTGTACCAATCCATCCCATCGGGATCAATCAAATTTACCGGATTATTAGCACAGTAAACATAAGGTGAATTATTATAATGTTTCTCACATAGCGGATCGACACTCGTCCATATGGGCAATCCTGCTCCTCTTCGTCTCGCCCCATAATCATACTGATTTAGCCCATTCATAGCTTCCAGCTCTTTGCCGCTATAGCGGTAAGGTAGAGCAGCACTATTGCTAGAACTCTCAGGATAAAAGCGCATTCCACTTGGATAGTAATGGCTCTTCTCTATAACTGACCCACTACTATTTATTACTACCCGGTTATTGCCTAAGTGATCTTTCAAATAGTAATAATATACTCCACCTTGGTAATATCCTTCAGGCAATAGTATTTCTTTCAAAGATCCGTTTTCATAAATCATATTACCTACATAATCCGTTATGAGCTTTGTATAATCGCTCGGATTAGTCGGTAAAGTGCTAATAGTATTTATTGGAATATTTACGATATTATGTACAGTATAATTTACTGCCTCCAACTTTTTACCACTTGCATCGTAAGTGTACATGTTCTTATGCCCTTCGGTAAACTGAATCTGATCCGACAAATTTAATAAATTATATTGAATCGAACTAATACCTGTGTTGACATCCCACTTAGTGCTCCCATTTTGATCATAACTATATTCCGTATCTATCTTTTGTTTATCATTAAAAGCCTCCGAACCATACGGAATATAGGGAGAAACACCATTATTTACTTTTTTTAACTGATTGCCAGTATAAGTAAAGCTTAGATTGTTGAGCAAGCTTCCATTTTCATAGCGGGTCAATGTAATGAAATTCCCCATTTTATCATAGCTCATATGTTCGTCGTACTTTCCTGTCGTACCCGCTACCACACTCCCATTAAATCCGCAGTAGCTAGCATCAGTCAGGTGGTTAAGACCATCATAAGTGAAAGTATAAGCTCGATTATATCCCAAACTTTCATTCGGTACGCTCCATTGCATTCCTGCTATATTACCGTTGTAGCAAGGGGTAAAGTTGGGCAGGTTGGCGGTATTGGCATTGTAATAAAGGTTTTCAGCAAAACGATTGCCATTAATGCCAGTTGTCCAATTACGAACATTATAATCATAGATAGTAGCATCCACTCCTCCAAGATTTTTTGTACTTAGTCTGCCGAGTTCATCGTAGGTATTCGATACTATAGTTACAGTACTTCCATTATTTAGTTGATGAGTAGTTGTTTTTAGCCGTTGAGCTTTATCATAGCTATAACAATAAAGCTCTTTATAGGTGTCAAAAGCTCCATTAATACCATGTGTCTTATACGTTTTAGTGGGTTTACCCATGAAATCAAGGGAATTGTAAGCCATATCATATCCACCCAGATGATTGGTGGCACAAGTTTGTACCACACGCCCATACTTATCATAATAAAGGGCTGTGACTTCATACTTGGAAGGATCGTTTAGGTGGTAGGTTCGTGTTCCTGTAAGCAACCCTGTGGCGTTCAGACCAGATGCACTTGTAGCTGTAACGGGATATGCTTTATCGTAACCGGATACTATCTGATAAGCCAGCGTTGATGGAGAACTTGAAAGAAAATCATAGTTATCATAATAATTTATGAGTAGTGGTGTGGCGCTTCCAAAACCAGCATACGAGTCGGTAACTACTTCATTCGACAAGACATCTCGGATGGATTTATAATTGAGCAAACTGTCTGTTTCATTTCTATACATCAGACCCATAAAAACAACTCTCCCAAAGGCATCGTATTTAGTTGCCGTCCATTGAGCTAACGCCTCCTGGAGTTGCTTGCGCTCATTCCCATCTTGACTCAACACCATACGGTTAGCCTTGTCGTACACCATATATATTGGGGTACATCCAGGTAACCGTTTGTAGATACAATTTCTACGTTCATCGTATCGATATAGGCAAGTAAATTGTTTTAACAAAGTATTGTCATCCGAAAATAAAGTATTGCTACCTATTCCATCCACAAAGTTTGGAGGTAACACATAAGCGAGTTGTTCCATATCATTGTACACGTAGTAAGTATCTACATCGGTGCTGATGCGCTTCAGCACCGCATGCCCCAGTTTGTCTTTATACTCGGTGATAGTTTTACCATCTTCGTCGGTAGTCAGCGTTTTATATAAAGAATTGACTGGATAGTAGTTTTTTCGTTCTAATTGATTGTTTGTATTTACAAAAAAATATACAACTTCTGTTGATGAAGTATTCGTTCCATATTCTGTTTTTACTTTCTTAGTAGCATCATACCATGCTTTCCCCGCACCATATTGTCCGGTAACTCTATTTAGAGGAGATGGCTCAAATTCTGTTGTAGTATAGGGTTGCTCTGCACTTCCATATTGCGTTGTTACGTTGGTTGTAAAATCAGCAAGATTTACATAGTCTCCCGTGCTGCCGGCGGCAGGAGCAGGTGACCAATGACGATATTCTCGTCCTATCCCATCATATTCAATGATGTTTATCAGATCTTTGCCACTTGGTGTAATGGCTTTCTGTACAGTTTCCACCTGGCGACCTAACCCATCGATATATTGAATGGTGCTGTTTGAATTTACATTTGTCAGAGATCCTGGATCTGTGACAGATGTTGTAGGTATTGTCGTTACTATATAGTTCTTACTTGTGGATTGCCCCATCGTTTTGATTACTCCACAAGTAATGATGATTATAAATAATATTTTTTTCATATTCGATAAGTTAATAATTAATGACTTGTGAAATCATAATAAGTAGTAGCATATATCTTTTTTACAGTATCATATATCTTACAAGATAGAGTCACCGGACCGATATAACTAGAACCAAAATACCATGAATTTTGAGTTGTATTTTCATTTTTTGATAACACATTGTCTGAATGATCTTTTAAATACCAACTGTAGGTGTAGTTCCCTGAACCTCCGGTTACAGTTACGCTACTACTACCAGCCTTTCCACTATATAATTGGGTAGTCATAGTCACATTTAATAATGGACGAATAGTTATGAATTTGGATGGTTTTACTATTTGCCCAGTTCTAATATCCGTAATTACACATTGCAAAAGGTTGCTCCCTTCAGTGGAACTTGTAAATGTAAAGTTAGAAGATGGTGAGTTTAGAGAGCTTTTGATTAAACCACCAGAAGGGTTATACAAATACCAACTAAAGTAGAAACTACCACTACCTCCGCTGGTATTAGCAGTCGCACTTCCGATAGAATCGACAACAACACTTGACTGTGCAGTTGTAATCGTTGAAGTTAAATTGCTGAACCCTTCTAATCCATTATCTGGCGTAGTTTGAAAAGTGTAACTGTATTTCCCAGTTATATTATTATCATCATTTTTCGATAATACAAGTCTCCCCAAAGCATCATACGTATATGAACTTATTACTCCACGTGGATCGGTAATAGAAGTGACACCCCGGAATGGAATGTAAGTATAGCTTATCACTTGTGTATTAGGAATAGCTCTTAGCTTGTTTAATTCAGCTTGTAAAAGTGCATCTGATGGCGGATTATCTAATACAGTCTGCGCTATTTTAGTTGACGCAGTTACATAGTCTGTTCCGATGACCCTAGCTACAGGATATTGATTGTTATAACCCCATAAATAGGCCGTATAAATATTATCCTTCCCTACCATCTGTTTTATTTGATTATATTCGTTATAATCTATTTTGGTATCAAATTTATACGAGCCGTCTATAGTAATGTCTTTTGATGAATTAGTAAACGATGGTATAAATTGTTGATTAAATTTAACCCCTTGTGATAGGTCAGTTTTGTATACGGCTGAAACTTGTTTGTTTGTGAATTTGTAATATATTCCGGAAGTGACCAATGTATCGGCGTTCAGTTTTTTTTGCATATCAATCAATTCAATCGGAGTGTTAACCATATGAGCATCTAACAATTTTGAAAGTCCCAATACATCTCCGGTAATATTTCCAGATGTGGTACCGTACAAATTTATAAAATCGTATATTCTCTTAGTGTAACTGATTTTTTTTGCGCCATCCGAATTCTCAATTGTTTCGTAGCAGGGTTGATACTTGTAATTGTATCGATATGATTTCTTTTCTGGGAGAAAGCTTCCTCCTGCATCATAGGTTTTTGTAATTATACTATCGGTTAAAGTATAATATGACTTAGCGGGAAATGAGGTTAATGCCCAACGCAAGTTTCCAAATCCACAGAGATTTCCACCATAAAGCCCACCACCATTATCAACGGCGTTTACTCTTATTTGCCCAAACCCTCCATTATAATTATCTTCAATTCTGATACTGTAGAAATTCTCAGCATAGTCAGCTTGATGATAATAATAATTTATAGACTGTGTAACTTTGTTTTGAAAATCAAATTGCTCTTCTTTAAATAATTTACCTTCCAGATTAGTGTTGGGTGAGGGAGGAATACTAGACCACTGCTTTAGTAGATATTTTGTTCCATCTGCGTTCCAAGAATATGTAATAGCTCCAGCACATTGATTGGCACAGAAAGGAACATAATAATTATCGTACTTTACCTGATAAGGTTGGTCATAATAAAATTGCTTAACTGTATATCCATTTGTTTTCTGCGAATTATTATAATTGTATATTATCTTGACCCTATTGTATCCAACAGTTTGGTTATCGGCGTTTACATCTCCATTAGATGATAAAATAACTATAGGATTTCCAGAGAATGTTGTAGACGAAGTAGACGTTGATTTATTAATAATTTTCATGTAGTTAATTGCACCTAAATAAATTCCACTGGTTGATCCGTTATCACTTAGTTCATATTTGTATTCAATGGTATTATCTAAGATACTTTGATTTTTATACGTCTTAATTGATTTTATTCGTATACCTCCTCCTACAAACTCATTGATTGCTTTATCACGATAAAACGATGTGTGTGGTTCAAATTTAAGCATTGAGCTACCGCCTGTCGGATATATTATACTATCTAGCATCATTGCTGTACAAGTTCCTGAGTTACAGTTTCTATTGCCTAATCCATTGAATCCTATCGAAATGCTCTGAGGGTTTGTCCCGAAAACTAATTCTCCGATATTCCTAGTTGCTAAGTTTCCTAATGATTCAAAGGTCGGAATTAAATTATGTGGCGTTACTAATCCACCATTATCAATGAAAGATGAATTAACTACGCTATTATAATATCCCCAGTGGTCCTGGCTATAGGAAAGTTTACCGGGTATAAAACGCTCATCATAGAAAAACTTATGTACTGGACTTTGAACTTCAGTGCCCGAAACAAATGATAAAAGCTTTAATCGTTTCTTTGCAAACGTCCTGTAATTAATTGGCAAGTATTTGTCCCCGGGTTCATCATTACCCACAAAGTAACTATAGCTAAATATCACGTCGTTAATTATTGCATTACTGGTTTTGTCGGATAATTTAATTTCGTTCAATTTTCTTGCACCATCTCCTCGGATATCTTCTCTGGTATCCAAAGTAAAATCAACTTTTGCATTGTCAGATTCAATTTTCGTCAAATAATACGAATCCATTACTAACTGATTGTCATTCCAGAGAGTACTTGAATAATCTCTGTCTGCTTGTGCAGGTAGTGTTGTCGTTATCGATGCCGTCCAATTAAACATAGGGTATATTTTTCCGAAGTTTGTATAAGTAAAATAGATCGTTTCTCCAGAAGGATGTATCATCTTTGTTAAAAGCCATGCCGATGTTGACTCATAAATGGAAAAAATTCCATATGTGTTATTTACAGCTACTTTTGTTTTTTCCTTTTGTTCAAATCTATATATTATTCCATCATTGTCAGTTATGCTAAAACTATTAATCTTTTCGTTTTGATCTCTCTCAATAGTAATTGAGCAAAGCGTTTTTTCATTTAACAAACATATACTGTCTTTTACTAAATCAACATAAAAGTCTACACTTTGTCCCATAAAATTAGCGTGATATATATCAGGCTCTGTTACACCATACCATGCACCATTTGAAATGACCAAATCATCATCCCAAACGTCAGTGCCTGTTAATGGATATTGGCAAGAGCTTGATGAACCGACTATTTTTCCATAATCTATGAAACCATAGCCCAAATTTGGAGTATAACTAGACTTTCCTCTTCGTTCAAATATATTCTTTAATCCCGTTTTGAATCTAGTCAAATTAGTTGTTCCTCGGAAATTTTCATCTATATTTCCCTTTGTTTCAACGGATATTCTACCTCCAGCAATAATGTCAAATCCAAGTCCCACCCAAGTGGCTTCTTGCGACACTTTTATGCCCGACGCATGATATGAAAGCGTTATTGGGACTTCTATTTTTTTTCCTTTCAGAGTCATTAATGGGAAAGTTAAAGCCACAGTTCCAGTAGATTCGTTGACTGGAATCTTGCCATACTTTTCAAATGACTGCGACTCGGGTGTTCTAGGTAAATCAATTTTTACTGCTCCTTTATCGGGGTTATTATTTGAGCTTTGCCCATCTATTTTTGCATATGCAAAAAGCAAGACAATTATAATCAAGTATATTTTTTTCATATCAGATGTCTATATTTTAAATTATAAGCGATTTCTTTTATAGTTTTGTTGAGAAGACAGAACCTTTACTGCTTTACAACATTCAATCTCATCACCATATCATCCACATGTACAAACAAACTGTACACTCCGGGAATGAGACCACCCATGGGTACAGTGGTGTTATGCTCACCTTCACCAAGCTTTTGTGGCGAGGTGTTTCGTTGGGGTATGCCGATGTTATTGTGCACCGTAAACCAAACTTTAGCTGGGCGTACCAGTTTGTATTTGATATAGAGATTATCAATTACCGGATTAGGCATAAGCTGTGCTTCAGTAAATACAGCGGCAGCTCCCAGATCGAATGTTTTAGAATCTTCTGGAATAGGAGCTGTTTCCACTTGCGAAGTTTGCTTTTCGGGTGAATAGTAGAATGAAGTTCTAAACACGGTGGTATCTTTCATACTTTCACCTTTTTCGTCCTTTTTTTCTCCCTTTTTGCTCAATGTTGTACGTACACTTTCGAACACAGGATAGCGAATACCCGTTGCATACCACGAGTAGGTATCGAGAGTCATTTCCACGCTGTCTTTTCCCGTTTCGGTATAGTGACGGAGGGTACGCACGCGCATTGCTTTTTTTACTGTTTCGCTTTTGGGTAAGAGTAATTCGCCTTCGGCATCGGCTTCAACACGGGTATAACCTTTCACAGCCAGTTCTAGTCGATGACAGTACTGCCCTTTCCCAACAAAGTAGCTAAACAGTGTATCGCCATAGGCAAAAGGGAAGTGCATCCGCAGTTCGGGCTTGGAATATTCCATATAAGTAGTGAAATTTTCGTACCCTACGGCTTGCAGACTGTCCTTTTGCTGGCGGAAATAATAACGGGTGTTGTGTTCTTGTCCACACAATCGTATCATATTAGTACTGTCGGGGATAAAATAATTGAGAGAGTATTCCTCATTAATGGGTTGCAGGAATCGATAGTCCCAGGTCATGTTTTTACCCGAGCTGCCCGGATCTTTGTATTCAACTTGTTGTTTTACTAGCAGGTCGGCTGAACGGTAAGCGTTGCGCTCGGTGCTTAGTTTGTGAAGATTCTGTGCATGTAGGCTTAGTGCCATTAAGCAGATATAAAGGGGAAAAGTAAGTTTCTTCATATTTTATTTATTTCATATTTTTTGTTTTGACAAATAATATTTGTTATTTCGCTATTCTGACGACTAATTTTTTATGATAAATATAACAATCATATTTTGATGAGACAAAAAGTTAGAAGAAATAAACTAGGACAACTCATTTTGTAATAGTATGAATGTCATAGAATTGGCAGTGGACAAGTAAAAACAATTAGGACGAGAAATCTGAGCACCTAAAAAACTAAAAAATAAAGGCAGTTTTCAGCAATCAAAATTTGAATTATACTAAATAACGTGAATCTTATTCAAAAAAACAAAAATATACCCCGAAGTCAGACCTCAGGATGTTTTTTATCAAATAACTTCAATAGCAATACATTGTGATTGAAGTTTTACTTGGATTTACTGTAGAAATGATGCGAGTTTGTATAGAGATATTTATACCTAATAAACCGCAAGGTTCTCGGACAAATAGAAAGCTAAATTCAAAATCCTCTGATTTTCTCTTTGTTTGTGTTTTTGTATTAATCCCCATTATTCATAAAAGTTCATGATATTTCATTTTAAACCAGTCAATTAGTTCCAAGCGGCCAACAACCAATCGAAGTCAACTCAGTTCAAAATTGTCTTTTTCTATTTTGACAATGGAATAATCAGTTTCAAATTTTCTCAGATGTTCTGTCGAATAGAGTTTCCCTTTAAAGCCGACAGGATTCATTGTGAGTCTGTTTTGTGTCAGTTCATCCGAAAAACCTATACCCTTGCAGAGTTTTTCGATGTTGAATAAATCCCTAATGCCGAGAAACCAGTTGTATATTTCTAAGTTCTTCACGGAGTTTGTCTGTAGACTTTTCATATTTCTTCTTTGTGGTAGATTGTACCTGTTTAGCTTTACTTACATCTCTACTAATATCTCAACGTTATGCTTCGCTCACCTATATAAAACTACGAATCACTCATTAGTTGCGCAGTCGACGTAAGTATCCCATTTTTATTTCACATGCTTGCGGGAGGTTTAAAATAGCTTAGCTCTGTTTTATAGGGTTGTTTGTTTGCGAGTACTTTATCCTAGTTTAGGTTCTGTCTATTAAACCCTCCTCAGCACCGCATGGTATAAGTAGCTTCCTCTTTCATACTCGCGAGCTCGTTCTTTCGGTCGCTACACATGCCACTTTCCAACGCACATAAAGTGGTACGCTTTCATTGGCGGCGAAGAGAGCTATTAAGACTATCGGTAGAGAGAATGCAATAACACTTAACCGGTGTATTAATCAAGGAATCTCTAACTCGGAAATAATGCCCCGAAAACCACTTATGATTTTTATGCCTGATTGACTTTTAGTGGAAGCCTAAAAATCATAACAGGTTTTCATGTTGGGGACATCGGACACAATCCATTTTTTCTCGCCTGACACATCGAGTCCCGGTATCCACTCAAAAAAATGCGTTGTTATAGAGTTTGATAATGTTGAAAAGTAAGAATAAGTTTTCGGGACTAATTCTTACTTTTCTTAATATGGATTACGGAAAACTTATTTCCTGCTTTCCAACATTTAAAGACATTCGCAATTTTAGTTTTATGTCGAACTCGAGATTAATGCCCCAAAACAATATGCCTGTTTTTAAAGACCTAGCTTCTTGACACAAAGAAAAAACAGGCAAACTATTTTTTAATAGGTACAGCGGATAAACTACATTCAGCGTTTAATTATTTGCTACCGCGTGAATAAAATAATTACCGCTAAATGAAGTTATATTTATTAGCACTTCGTGCAAATAAATACATGTTTACACTTCGTGTGAGGGGAAAAGACGCATCTACTCTTTTGCCTATAATATTTGAAATCCAACGAAAATTAACCTCTCGTTGGATTTCAAATATTATGGACTTTTCAATCGTTTTTTCAATCTGTACCTAGCATGACATAGTTTTTCGCAACCGAGGTCAATTGAGTTTTTTCACCCACAATATGCTTCTTACTACAATATCGGCTTTTTGAATTTATTTTCATACATTTCATTGATTTCTTCTTTGTAACTTTCAAGATGCTGTAGGATGATATTTTCCACATAGCTGCTAAGGTTGGTTTTATGTCCACCTATCATATTGACAATAGTCAAAAGGGTTGAGTGAGTTTCTCTAGTGATGCAGATGCTTTTTCGGTAGCTTAGATCCACTTTCTTGAAGTAGATCTCACCATAGTCCACTTCCTCTGTTTGCTCGTCATTTAGAGCTTCAATGACATCGGAAGTTTCAATTGTCGATTCATTTTCGTCAATAATTATTGTACGCCCATTTTCGAGAATAGCATCTCGTTTCATAGGTACACCTTGAGAAATAACTTCTCTCATAAAATCTTCATCCACTTTTGGGATATTCGTTTGCTTTGCCATAATTGTTTTAAATAAATGATGTGTTGTTTTTATATGTATTTAAATATGAGTTGTTTTAGTTCTTTAATTAGATGTTTATTACATTATTGATTGATTGTCACATTATCAAAATTTTATGTTGACTTGTCTGTAAGATTAGAAGTAATCGAGATTATAATACTTCATGAAACTAATCTTTAAACAATTAAAATCATCATCTAATCTATCCTGAATTATTGTTGACAAGAAAGTTCTTAATCAATATTTAATGCAAATAAAAACATTAAATCAGTCCCTTTTTCAAACTGTCTTATTCTGGCATAGTATGTCTCAGTTTGTCCTACACACAGCTTTCGCAGAACTTGAAAGCAGAAACTAATTTTTTACTCCCATTTTTCAGCTCAATTCGATAAATTTCCAGACAGTCAATAAAGCTAATTGTATTTGCATTTAGCAAATGGCAAGTTGTATTTTGAGATGCTTGAAATTCTTTCAGCATCTCAAAATGACTTGCCCTTTCAGGGACAAAAACACCTCCAAAGTCGGTGTTTTATAAGAATAATTCTCTATAATATGTGCTGTTTTGAAATTTTATGCTGGAAAATACTTTTACCACTTTTCAGCATAGAAATTTATCGAATTGAGAATTTTTTATTTGTGAGTCCTTGAATTGTGAAAAATTATTGCGTTGGAGTTTATCGTATATGAATCTATTGAGTAGGAAAGGAAAGAAGAAATATAATTTTTTTCCATATTTGTAATCCAGAATAAATCAGAAAGAGGTAAATACTACAACAAAAAGTGTGAGATATGCGAGATTGTAGGTAGAGGGAATATAATAATGCCGTAATAAATATAATGAAACCAGTTTAGGAGTAGTTTTAAAATAAGTATGATTCAATGTTATGATACACATATTACCACCAAAACATTTGAATAAATAAAAATCCCATTAAATAAATTAGGGATTAATCAAAAGGAGCGTCAAAATTGTGAAAAATAGTTTTTATCTTTGACGATTAAATTAATCAAAAACAAACAAAAATATCGTTATATACACCCTTGCTAATTTCATGTATGTACACTTGCTCAAATATGGACGTTATTATCTATTTAAACTATTTCTAGCATAGTAAACTAATTAAAAGATAAAGTAAAGTGGATATATGCACTGTAAGTACACATACAGGAATTTAAAGTGAAGATATATTGGTGTTAGGGGTTATAGCAGAAAAAAAAGACAGTTCTGCAATTTGGGATAGAATCTTTGACGAACTGTCCACTTCTTGACTCGACTTGACGAATCTGTAACGACAGAATTTGCGGACTTTCGGACTTTTGCTCTGCGGACAATTCCTTGCAGATTTTTATGGAAGAAAAGACAAGAAAACGACTTGCGATTAATACTAAAAACCAAAACGACTGAAACTAAAACAAATAAAAAATTATAATATGGAAATTAAGAAGAATTTATTAAGAAATGAGAAGAAGTCATATTTGAGAATTTCAATAGGTGTTCTCTTTTTTATTATCTCAATTTGGTGGATTAGCTTGAAAATTAGACAAGAACAAGAAATTTCACTTTTTGATTGGCTGTATTTTGGAGTCTTTACATTGAATGGAATATCTCACTCGATATTTGGTTTTGGATTTAGAATTGAAGAACTTTTTGGTAAAGCTTTCATATTGATAAATAAAGAGAAAATTTCAATGAAAGCCAAAACACTTGAAAAAGAGCAAACTGTATTATGGTCTGAAATCGAGAAAATTAATTATAATTTAAACAAACTTCACATACACAAAACCGACAGCACAACTCTGACTTTCAATTTATCGCAAATAGACTATGCTTTAAAAAATGAAATCAAAGAATTTATTAAAAGTATTGCGACTGAAAAGCAGATAATTGCTGCACTTTGAGTCCACAGAAAAAAAACGACTGTTTTTCAGAAACTTGTGGACTTTAGTCCATTTTGATTGAAAAGAGAGGGAAATATATAATTTGAGGGTTTTACGCAGTCAGACAACCAAGAAAAGAACGAAAAACTTAACTTGACATTGTAACTGACGAACATTTTCGTGTTCTTACAACTTTTTCGACTGACCGACTGGAAAGTGAAACGAACTGATTTTTAGCATTTAAATAACTGAAACGAAACACGACAGGAAAGCATGAAGCTACAAACCCATGACACACACACTCGGTCACTATGGGCAAGTGTAGAAAAAAAGAACAAAACAGAGAACCAAGATTAGTATAGAAAAATTGACCTATAAATCTGACAGGAAAAATCATCGTCATAATTGATATTTTGACCTTAAAATTGAGAAAACACATTCAACAGATGAAAAATAACACCAACCAATACCATTTTGCTTTAGGACAATTCTTATCTTCCAACAAGAAGAAAGACACACTTCATAATTTAAAAAACGCATTAGATTTTAGTGTATTAAGTGATTTGGCAGACACATTAATAAAAGTAATTAAATCCTTCTCGTTTACGATTTATGGTAACGCATTACCCTCAAAACTTGAAGAGTTAGGTAAATCTGATACTATTTTCAAACCTAAATCCGTTGAAAATGAAATTAAATGGCTGTTGTTATCTATAAAAAAATTCTCAAAAGAGTTATCTTTATTTTTGATACTTAAGAACGAATTTGAAAATAGCTTTTTACTTGGTGATTATGAAAAAGCGGATAACACTTTGGAAATCATTCTAAAAGAAACAGGGTATTCACTTTGGTATATTGAAGCTAAATTTCTTATATTTGAGTATCAAAACAAATCAGAAGATCAGAAGATATTTTTGTCAGAAATTTTTGAAACTAATCAAAATGGTATAATCGGCACATTAGCACATTTTTTATCACAGAGAACAGAAAGAAACTTATCAGCATATAAATATGACTATGACATTTCAAGTCTTTTTAAATTAAATAAGAATGACGAGGATAATGAAGCCAAAGAAAGATATAGATTTAGATTAAATTTCTTTGAAAACTATAATTTAAATGACTACTCATATATTGTATTGTACGAAAATAGAAACTCAATTATCGACAGGTATTTAACTCTAATAAATGTTCTCAAAGTTTTATTCTTAAGGGAAGAAAATACTGATTATGTTTATTCGAAGGCCAGATATATATACAATAAAACAAATGATAGTACATTGCTTCCTATTCTGTTTGCTTTTAATCCTAAATTAAAATCTCATGATTATTTTGAATCAAATTATTTGAGAATTATTGATTTATACTATTCCGGCTTTTTTGAAGATGCAATTATAGAGTGTTCAAAACACATATTAAATAATACAAAGCACTTTGATTTATTTGTAATTTATGCAAAATGTCATGTGAATTTAAAAAAAGAGTACACACATATAACCGTAGAAAACGGATCTCTAGTTAACCAATTAGGAATTAAAGTGTATAATCTAATATCTAATAATGGCGACAGAAAAGATTTGTTATACAATTTATATCAAATAAACAAAAATTTACTTTCTTTTGATATCTCAACGGGATTAGATTATTTTCTAAAGAAAGAACAAAATATTTCTACTAATAAAAATCTAAAATTATTATCATTATTTAAATTTGACCCTTATTTCGCTTCATTTTTCAGCAAAGATATTCTAGCAATTGACTATTTAGAAAATGGCTTAAATCATTTTCATAGCTCAACTTCTATTAAACACTGGAAAACATTAATATTAAATGAGGTTTCTGAAGAAACTTCAATAAGTAGTGAAATCTCATTAATAGATAATGCCAAAATTCTATATAAAAAGGAAAAATATGAAGACTCAATTTTGAAATGGGAAAAAATTATTGAAACATTCTCAGACAATGCACCAATTGTTCAAACCTCATTAAAATATTGGTTTGACTGTTTAGTTCAATTAGAACAATATAATGAAGCCATTCTATTGTTTGTTGAACAATACTTGAATAACACTAACTCAATCAATAAAATAAACACTTTTGATTTAATTCTCTTACTAAGAAAACAAAAATACAAAGGTATAAAACGAACTATAGATCTTCCAATTTTTGTCGGTTTAAACTCATTTGATGACTTAGAAAAGAGTTTTATATTAGAACAATTTTGTAAAATATCTTTCAAGAAAAAGCCATCTGAATTATTTGAATTGACAATTGATGATAATGAAAATAAAGTTGAATTATTCTATGATTTAGTATGTAATTCTGAAACGCTAAAGCACTCTATTTATATTAATACCACAATTGATAGACTTACTGAAAGACAAAAGATAATTAATCACCTAATTGAAATAAATCCAATAAAAACAAAAACATATCAGGAAGAGTTAAATTTAGTGTCCAACGAATTAATTGTTTATGAGGGTACACAGAAATTAGAAGAAAGCAAAATATATGCAAATGATCAGGCTATTATTAATTATGAATTAAATGATATTGAGGGATTATTTAAAAGATATAAAACAATATATAATTTATCGCTGAAAGACAAAAGGATACTCGTAATTACTCAAAGTTCATATGCATTATACAAATTTGATGACAAAGACAAATATAAAGAAACAGATGTAAAATATTCTGATAGTGCATTAATTGAAGTATTCTCAGAATTATTTGATTTAATAATTGACAAATACTTATTCAGTAAATTTGGCATAGTTGCTTATTTAAGTACCCGAATAAGGCATGGGGTTTTATTAGGTGAAATAAGACCCGAACTAGAAAAAAAGAATCTGATTCTCAGCAGAATAGGCAACTCAATGGAATATGAGAACAGCAAACACTGGGGAAAACCTTTTTTTGGTTTGAATGATTCTCAAAAAGCAAAATTACACCAAGTATTGTGTCAATTCTCTTTAAAAATTGACACAATTATTGAGAACATAATTAAAGAAAAAATCCAAATTAAAAAGGATGGAAAAAATTCGAATGGATTATTCAACTATGAATTTGATAAATCTGAACTTTACTCATATGCAAATGAATTAGCAATTGAAACTGATGCAAAAGTATTTAGTCAGAAAGTAATCGATTTAATTTGGAAACGCACCGATGCTAACCTAGAAGTAATAAGAGCATATATTGATAATGAAATTAAAAACCAATTCTCCGAAGAATTAAATAATCTAGACAAGGAATTGTGTTTATATTTTTGCAGTAATGAATTACCTCAAATATTTACAAATGTAGCAGAATGTTCAACAATCATAGAAAACAAAATAAATAAAATTAGCTCGTGGTTTAGGCGTTCTGGTTCTTCAATAAATGATTTTGATATTGAAAAAGTATTTAATATAGTTTGGGTAAATACAGAAAGGTGTTATCCAAAAACATTTGCGGAATGCGATGCAAGAATGTCTATCAACCCAGTAATAAAATCAAACTATTATATTCATTTTACAGATTTATTTAGAATTCTATTAGACAATATGTTTAAATATGGGATATTTCGAAATGGGAAGAAACAATTTGAATTTAACTGTAAAGAAGAAGATGGATTACTTATTTGCAGTTTTATAAATGAGAAGAATAAAGATTCCGAGGAAATTCCATTTGAATCTATTAATGGGGAATTGATTATTAATACAGCAAAGTTGATTTCCGAGAACAAATCAGGAATAAGTAAGGCTGTGAAAATTGTAAAATATGATCTTGATAATCAGAATAATTATTTAAAAGTAGACAATAGTAATGAAGATAAATTTATGATAATCGTTGCAATAGAAATTCAAAATCTTATTCAAAATGCAGAGAATATTAATAGTCGAGGATAATGAGAAAAAGCTTGAGAAAATTAGGTCATTTCTCAAAACGGACTATCCCGAAATCGATTTAGAAGAAAGAACATCGTACAATTCAGCATCTAAAGAAATTGCTCTTAATTATGATGCATATGATTTAATTTTATTAGATATGAGTATGCAAACTTATGATGTGTCTAATGAAGAATCAGGAGGTGAACCGGAACCATTAGCTGGGAAGAATATATTAAAACAAATGTACTTGCGTGATATTCCTACAAAAGTAATTGTAGTTACTATGTATGAGAATTATGTAGATGGAACAAGAATTAAACAATTAGATATTGAGTTATCAAATAATTTTCCAGAGAATTATGTTGGCTATATATTCTTTTCACACAACAACTTTGATTGGGCAGAAAATCTTAAAAAATCAATAAACAAACTAATATGATTAAAATTCTAATACTTGACGATTCACCTGAAAAAATTGCGATTACAAGAAAGTTCCTAGTAGAAGAATGTAAAGTGAATCCTGATTTAATAGATGTTAGATCTAATGTGAAAGATGGCAGAAAAATTTTGTACGAAAATGATTATGACCTATTACTTTTAGACCTTGTATTGCCTAGAGACTCAGAAACAGAAGCAACCGCTGATGAAAGTATAAAATTCTTGGATGAAGTCTACTATAATAGTGATATTCATATACCTGTCCATATTATAGGCTTTTCACAGCATGAAAATTTATTTAAAGATCACAATGACAGTTTTGAAGATAAGCTCTGGCACTTAATTGCTTTTAGTTATTCAAACAATAATTGGAAAGACAAACTGAAAAATAAAATTTGTCATCTAATTTCTGTAAAAAACAGATTTAAAGAATCAATCGAATTTAAAAATAAATTTGATTTTGGTATTATTTGTGCCTTAGAAAATCCTGAGTTAAATGCCGTATTAGAATTACCTTGCGATTGGAAAATATTCTATAGTGAAGATGACCCAATCCTTTACCATGAAGGAACAATAAACACTTTAAATGGAAATTCATATAGAGTTTTAGCATGCTCAATCAATAAAATGGGAATGCAAGCAACCGCATCTGTAGCTTCTATGATTATTACAAAGTTTAAAGTGAAAAATATATTTATGACTGGCATTTGTGCAGGATTAAAAGATAGAGGTCTAAACTTTGGTGATATAATTATTGCAGAAAACTCTTTCGACTATGGATCGGGTAAGGTTCAGGAGTCAGACACAGGCGTTTTTGTATTTAAGCCAGAACCACATCAATTTTCGACTGACCAAACTTTAATCTCCAAATTAAATAATTTTATCAACAAGAAGGTTGAAATATCAAAAATTCAATCGGCATATAAAGGTAACCAAAGCAAAAATATACTTCAGGCTAAAATTGGTCCAATAGCATCTGGTTCATATGTAGTTGCAAGTAAATCTTTTGCTGCGAACATTGCAGAACCAAACAGAAAACTTCTTGCCATTGACATGGAAGGTTATGGTCTTTACTTAGCTTGTCATTTCTTTAATCAAACAAAAGCACTTTTTGTTAAATCGGTTTGTGATTTTGGCGACAAAGAAAAAGATGATAACTATCAAGATTATGCAGCGTTTACAAGCGCAAATTTTCTTCACGCATTTATATTTAACATGCTGTAAGCGAATTCTCACTAGCAACTCATTTCTATTATAAATGATGACAAATGAATGGAAACTAGTATGAAAGACGAATATACTTACACCTAATAAATACGCTGTTAGGATGTTAGACGTAATTATAATAAGAGAAACCTGAACTATCTAACCCAACAAATAAAGATATAATGGACATTAAGATAAGAAAAGCAACAGAAAGCGATTTTGAAAAAGTCTATCCTTTGTTTGAGCAACTTTGGCCAAATAAGGAGTTAGATAAAACCGCATTAAGAATTGTGTTTAATCGGGGCGTGAATTCAGACACAGATGAATTACTATGTCTTGTCTATTCCGACGAACTGATTGGATTTTGCGCTTATGCAATTGTAAATAATTTGTGGCAAGCCGGATACATATCTTATATGTATGCAATGGTGGTTGATGAAAAACAAAGAGGAAAAGGGTTTGGTACAATGTTGATTAACGAGTCAATAAAAGATTCGAAGGCCAAAGGATTAAAACGGTTGGAATTGGATTCCGCATTTCACCGCGAAAAAGCACATGAATTCTATCTGAAGCTTGGATTTGAGAAACGAGCTTTTCTATTTTCGCATTCTCTTTAACAATAAATGATATACTAATCAACAACAATTTTCAGAAATGAATAAAAGAGTACTAATAACTGGAGCAAGTAGAGGTATTGGATTTGCATTGACTAAATTATTTTTAGAGAAAGGTTACAAAGTAATTGGAGCTTGCAGAAATGGTAAGATCGAAAATCTCTCTCATCCAAACTTAGATGTAATCGAGCTTGATTTATCTAATTCTTCTAGCATTAAAGATGCAGCTCAAATTCTCAGGAAGGAGTCCAAAATAGATATTTTGATAAATAATGCAGGGATTGGGCCCGACTTAGACCTTGATTTACCTACTGAAGAAACATTTAAACAGACTTTTGATGTAAATGTAACCGGAACAGTATTTTTTACAGAATCGCTAATTGAAATAATAAATCACGGTGGTAGTATAATAAATATTTCTTCCGAAATGGGTTCTATTGAAAACTGTAAACGCATTGACTCAGTGGCATACCGAATGTCTAAAAGTGCATTGAATATGTATACCAAAATTCTTTCAAACAGACTAAAGGCAAGTTTAAAGGTTGTATCTATACACCCTGGTTGGGTAAGGACAACTATCGCCGAGAGTAATATTGATAACGGTAGACTGTCGCCCGAAGAATCTGCAATTAAATTAGTTGAATACATATTAAGTGACTTTGAAACTGGCACGTTTTGGGATGTAGAATCACAATCAAAGTTGGATTGGTAAAGAAAATAACGATCGCCTAACACACGCTTTTATTGGCTGGCTTTCCGGCAGTTTTGTTCTCGCATTCACTTTGTCCGTCAGCTGACGGACAGCAAATGTACCTGCAAATGAAACATCCCGTGTAACGGTGAGCGCCAAATGTCCTGAGCCTTAGTCATTAGTCGGAAGTGTAAAATAGAAAAAGAACAGATAAATGACACGAAAATACAATCAACCGGACAAAAAAACGAATAAGATAAAAAAGACAACTGGATATGACAAAAATTAGAGAGGCGGTAGAAAATGATTCATCAATTATATTTGATTGTATTTGCGGATTGGCAAAGCACGTTAATCAATTAGATATGGTTTCAGCAACTGAGCAAGCTATAAAAGAGTCCATTTTTAGTTCAGACAGTCACGTTAAAGTGTTTGTGGCAGAAAACGATGAGAATAAGATATGTGGTTTTGCATTGATCTTAAAAACATTCTCCACATTTAAAGCGAAGACGAATTACTATATTGAAGATTTGTTTGTTTTTCCGGAGTATAGAAACTTAGGAATTGGAAAGCAACTTTTTGATTACATAAAAGACTATGCGCAAGTTCAGGGTGCCAATAAAGTGGAATGGTATGTAAATAATGCAAATCATGGAGCCATCGATTTTTATAAGAAGATTGGAGCTAAATCACTCGATTATAAATCAATCTATTACTTGAACGTTTGAATAGAAACAGGAAGCAACATGTAATAACTACCCATATCCTCACTCACATCTAGCAAATTGTAGTGTGACATTTATGTACGTCAAAATAAATCTAAATAGATTATGCCAAACTTAAACATTCCATTTCAAACCATTGATTGGACGAAAATTCCTAAGACTGAACACACAGGAGAAAGTGGAACTGCATTTTGGCAAACTATTCGGTTTTCAGGATTAAGAATAAGAATAGTTGAGTACACAAAAGGGTATAAGGCTGACCATTGGTGTGAAAAAGGACATATTGTACATTGTTTGGAAGGTGAATTTGTAAGCGAATTACAAAATGGTGAGGAATTTATCTTGACTAAAGGAATGACCTATGTTGTTTCAGATGACTTGAGCTCACATCGCTCTATTACAAAAGATGGCGTAAAACTCATGATCATTGATGGTGATTTTTTGCAATCTATTATTGAATAGAGAAAACTGCATACAACCATATTTCCAACTATAAATATTTTAAAGAAGAATGATACAGAATCAAAGATACTTATTTGACATACCCAATGAAATTGCTTATTTTAATTCAGCAGCTATTGCTCCTCAATTGAAAGAATCTAAAGCTCGGATAATTTCAGGTACTGATTTAAAATGTCAACCATGGAAAAGAACAGCTATGAGCTTTTTTGAAGATGCAGAAACTGTTAGACAGTTATCTGCAAAAGCTTTTGGCGGCGATGCTGATGGTTATGCAATAATACCATCGGCTAGTTACGGTTTTAGTACAATATCTCGTGCAATTGAGCCGGATTTAAAGAAAGGTGATAGTATTTTGATGATTGCAGAAGAGTTTCCAAGCAATGTTCTACCATGGAAAAGGGCTGCAAAAGAATCTGGTGCTACTATTATAACTGTTCCTACCCCGGAGAATGGAGATTGGACACAAGCCATTATTGACAACATAAACAAGAGTGTTCGAGTAGTTTCTATATCTTCTTGTCACTGGACAAATGGAACAAAGATTGATTTAGTTGCTATTGGAAAAGTTTGTCGTGAATTCAATTGCTTATACGCAATTGACGTAAGTCAGTCACTGGGTGCTATGCCTTTATCAATTGATGAAGTCAAACCTGATTTTTTAGTTGCAGCAGGTTGTAAATGGCTCCTTTTTCCATATGGAGTTAGCTTATTATATGTTGCAGAACAATGGCGTGATTCAAGACCGCTCGAAGAAACTTGGTTAGCTAGAGAAAATGCTGAAGACTTAGTTGGACTCGTGAATTGTTCTGAGCAATATATGGCAGGCTCCCGCAGATTTGATGTTGGAGAAAAGTGTGCATCAACAATATTGCCTGGAGCTATTGCAGCTTTAGAGCAACTGAATAAGTGGGGAGTATCAGAAATAGCAGAATCACTTTCTGTGATCAATAATAAAATAGGTTTGCATATTGAGCAATTAGGGTTTCAACTATTTGAAGAATCATTACGTTGCCCCCATATGTTTGGAGCAAAATTGCCAAAGCAATATAAAGGCAATTTAGTTCGGGAATTAGAATTAAAGAAAATATACATTAGTCAGCGAGGAAATTCGCTTCGATTTTCTCCACATTTGTATATTGACGAAAACGATGTAAATAGACTGCTGAGTTCAATTTCTGAATTATTATTGAATTGAATCTACATATAAAAAGATTGAAACAAACAAAGCGCTTAGTCTATAAGAATAGTCTATGGATAGTTGGCAACCCTAATAATAGTAGAAAATGAGAAAAATTTCAATATATGGAGCCGGACATTTGACTAAATCCTTATTAACAGGGCTTAGACAAACCTTCCCTGATAAATCAGTAAAGGTTTACAATCGAACGGCTGATAATGTTATAGAACTTCAAACTTATAACCCAAGCGTTATTCGTGTTGACAGTTATAATGATTTATGTAGTGAGAGTTCATTTGTTTTTTTAACCATCCATACTTCAGGAATTATTGCTTTAGATAATAATTTTATATCCGCATTATTGAGAAGTGATTCTGTGATTGTTAGTTGTGCCAATTCAGTAAGTGTTGATAAACTGAATGAAGTATTTCCAAATACAAAAATTGTAAGACTTTTGCCAAATATAAACTGGCAGATGAAGCAAGGTTCAACAATTTATCAGACGAACTTAAATGTATCGACTAATGACTTAATAGAACTTTTAGATATTCTTACTCCAATAACTAAATTGATAGAGGCTAAATCTGACCTTGATTTTGATATGTTGGGTAAATTGACAAGTTGTGGGCCGGGATTATTTACAAAAATAATTGACCAATTATTAATTTCATTTGATATATCTGATGACAAGCAGAAACAAGTGGTTTATCATACTTTAATAAGTACAATGAATTATTTGATTGATTCTAAAAAATCGGCGGATAAGATAATCTCAGAAGTTGCAAACAGGGGCGGTCTGACTGAATCCGGGATTATTGCGGCAGAGAAAGTTCTTCCTAATTGTTTCGATTTTATCAGTAAAAGCATGGATGAAAAATTATTGGAACGAAAACAAAAGACAAAATAAGAAATTATCAATATCTTAGCCAACAAGAGAATAGGTGTTGTTTCAATATAAAGATCAAAAATAATATGATTTGGAAGATAGTTTTATATGTTCTTATAACAATAGTATCCACCGGATTGCTAGCAGTATTTCAACAAAAGATAAATCTGAACTATGAAAAAGGGGTACTTCCGCAATTGGCTCCGGCTATTGGTACTATAATTATTATTTGTCTATTTCGCAACTTAAATATATCAATTAATTTCGACTTGAATAAACTAATTGTTGCAAAATCCTTATTGGCTTTAATAATTCCATTTGTACTACTAGGCATATCTTTTTTTATTGGAAAACAGGTTGGACTAAGTATAAAGTTGACAGATCATTTGTCAGATTTAATTCCTTTAATGCTTTTGGGTATTATAATTGGTGCGTTGGGTGAAGAAATTGGCTGGAGGAGTTTTTTACAACTTACACTTGAAAAGAAAAATCCAGCATTATTAGCTTCAATAATCGTTGGGATAATTTGGGGATTATGGCATATTGGACATTATAGGAACGGAGTACTTTTTATGATAGGATTTCTGTTGTTTACAATTTCTGCTTCTATTATCGTGGCTTGGTTACTCCGGGATACGAAACACAATTTAATAATTTCAACGCTATTTCATATTTCGATTAATTTGGGATTTCTTATACTGTTCAAAAACTCGTTGACGGACTCAAAACTGATAATTATAAACGGAATTGTTTGGTTGATACCTACAATTGGGATAGTAATAACGACAGGAAAAAATTTGATAAGAATATAATAAACGACCACCTAATACAATGCATGGATTGACAATAGTGCTTAAATGAATTTCTGAGCTCTCAGGGCCTCTCACTTGTCGTTTATATCCCATGTGTCACTTAATGATATCTGTCATGTGAGTGTCTTTAAAATGGCTCTATGAATATGTTTACTAGAACCTCTTGACAACACTTTCCCAAAATCCTTTGGATGAATTATCAAATCAAAAAGTGCTTGGTTTAAATTAATGAAACAATAAAAAATGTACGAGTATATCACTTAAGAGGATTAGTGTATTGTATAGCTAAAATCTTTTTCTACCTTTGTCAAAGAGTTATTTGACCAACTGCTAATCCAAGCAAACCAACGTGTTTAGCTCGTTACTTATCCATTCCCTATTGAGATTTTTTGAGTTGCAAGTCATTTAAAATGAGCCGAATAATTTAAAAGCTCACGATTGTGGCAAAAGTATGCCTTGCCAAGTGAAACGTAAGTTCTTTATCTATTTCACAGACATCCCCAATTTCCTTCAAGTAAGAATTCATTTTCTGATTACTCAAAATCGGAAGTAATTTGTCATTGGGTGATACACTCTTGTATTTCTCCAAAATCATTTTAGGAACATCTAACAAGAGAATGTTTGATTCAACTTTAGTTTTTTGTCGTTTTGTCATAATCCATAAATTCCCATCAAACGAAGTGCGGACATTTTTAGGTGTAAGATTTTTCACATCGATATATGCTAATCCAGTAAAGCACGAAAAAACAAATATATCACGAACCAACTCTAATCTTTTTGTAATAAATTGTTTCTTAAGTATTTTTTCTACATCCTCTTGTGTGAGGTAGCCGCGATCCACCTTTGTCAATCGAATTTTATAATTAGCAAAAGGATCAATGACAATCAATCCGTTGTTCCGAGCAATAAGGATGATGCGTTTGAAAAATTGCATAAATTTTGCTGTTGTGTTGGCATTACAGCCTGCTGTTGTCAACAAATAAATTTCAAAATCACATATGAAGATGTTCTTAATTTCCTTCAACGAAATGTCTGTAATCTGATATTTGAGTTGTATGAATTTTTGAAGATGTTTACGAGTAACTTCATACTTCTGGTAAGTGGCGGCAGATTTGCTGATACCTATAAGTTTAAGAACATCGTCATTGTGCTTTTGGAAGAGGGCTAAAAGTGTTTCGTGATGCTCACTAATTCCCAAAAACTCATTTTTTACTTTCTCAGCAGTAACATAATTGTCTTTGCGTTGAAGTTCATGATAAATACCATGGAGGGAAGCTTTAATTTGTTCTAGTTGAGCATTATGTTGTTTATTTTCAGACGAATGCCCAATAACTTTACCCATTTTTACACTCCAACTCGTTGGTTGAATTTCTAATTTGGTATTGAATTGCGCAATGATACCATTTACTGTAACACGGGTAACAATCGGCATTCTACCATCTTTTCTAATTGCATTCCTTTTCAAGTAAAAAAGGACTTTAAATGTACTCTTCATAATTTCATTTTTTAATCGTTACAAAACTAGTTTATTGATTGAAAATGAAATAATTGCAGTGCGGACAATAGGTGTCAAATGTATGCCAAAAAGGGACTTTCTGTGACCTATTTTTGATTTTAAAAAAGGTCACGATTTAGTCCTAAAAAAGTGTCTATTTATGACTAAATTTTGTCTTGTATAGTAACAAAATTACAAGGTAGGAAGATGAAAAAACCCTACAAAACGTTGATTTTGTAGGGTTTGGCTTATGGACGTCGTTTTTTGACTTATCCTTTTGGCGGAGAGAGAGG
>Ga0302170_10000100_pt1 | contig 31419 bp, 28 predicted proteins | sample I_Fen_N2_1_FD_193492 | JGI IMG/M metagenome (GOLD analysis project Ga0302170, IMG submission 193492) | Peat permafrost microbial communities from Stordalen Mire near Abisko, Sweden - I_Fen_N2_1 | ecosystem: Environmental > Terrestrial > Soil > Wetlands > Permafrost | place: Sweden: Abisko...
TGATAAGAAGGTAGCTTACTTTCTTAATACCTTTATCGAAACTCGTTTCTGCTCGTTTCCCTACAATGGATTTGCTTAGTGAACCAAAATAAGTTTGACTGCCAGTGTTAGCTATGATGGCACTGGCTGTACCGCTTACCACATTTGTTCCCATAAAGCAGATGTTATCTAACTCAAGAGGGGATTTATTCGTAATGTCATTAACATTACTTTTTTTTTCAACGGGTAGTGACTCACCCGTGAGCATAGATTGAACAACAAATAAGTCTTTCGACTGTATGATGCGGCAATCAGCAGGAATCATATCGCCGGCGGAAAGAAAAATAATATCGCCCGGAACTAATTCTTTTATGTCTATTTCTGCTTTTCCTGTTCCTTTTCGTAAAACCGTGGCCGTAGTTTTTACCATGCTTTTTAGCTGTTCTGCTGCGCTGTTGCTTCTATATTCTTGAAAGAATCGCAATAGTACACTTGCCATAACCATAATGGCAACCATGACTACGGTTTTAAAATCTTCTTCCCCCGGTTTGGCAAACCATATATCTATAATGAAAGAAATAATAGCTATGATAATTAAAATTCCGATAAAGGGATTGATGAATGCATGCAATAATTGATGGCACCACGAAGGGGCTTTTTCATGATGCACCTCATTTAAGCCAAATGTTTTTAGTTTATCTTCGACTTCATCTATTGATAAGCCTTCGGCATTACTTTCTAGTATTGAATAAAAGGTACCGCTATCATTGCGACTTGCTGCTTTTAGTCTTGATGCAGCATCTTCATTAAAATTATTAGTAGTACCTTTGGTGAATGTGCTATTCTTTTTCCCTTTGATAAATATTCTCATTTCAGAATATAGTTGTTGAGTTATTGAAGAAAGATGATTTTTTCGTTTCACACGAATTTGTAACGGATATTTGGTTCAACAATTTATTTGTTGAAGAAGCAATTGAATACTTTGAATAGTCCTAAGAATAAGGAGCTATTAATTGATTGGCAGCAATAACAAATTTGTGGCTGCTATTAAAAGAGTTTCTACCGATTGTACGGCTGAAATAAAATGTGGTAAGTGATATCATATGTACCTTCTTGCTTTTAGAATATGGCAAGGGGTAAACACACAAAGGAGGCCTTGCTATATCAGGTTTATAATAAAAATACTCGCAGGGCCTTCGTCCATTTCTTTATAATATTTTGTTTGCGGTGCAAAGATAGCTCTTTTTTTTTATATAAAAAAGGCAAACAGATAAATTTAGCATATCCTACTTGTCACTGAGGTAAACTTGGGGATCAGATTAACCTTATTTTTAAAGAGCTTTATTTCAAAATAGATGGCATATCTAATTTCTCTCTGGCAAATTAACTAAAGCAAAAAGGTTTCATAATAATATATTATGAAACCTTTTTGCTTTGTGTGATCCGCTTGGGGTTCGAACCCAAGACCCCAACATTAAAAGTGTTGTGCTCTACCAGCTGAGCTAGCGAATCGTCTTATTTTTAATTGCGGTGCAAAGATACGGGGAATATTTGGACTAACCAAATGTTTTGCCGAAAAAATGCCATCTTTTAGTAAAAAAACTATTTTTCAGCAGCTTTTTCTTCATTTTTGCCTTCTGAATGCTCTTCTTTTGTTTCTTTAGGAGTTTCTATATCAATGAAATCGAATAGGGGGTTCCTTTTGGAATAGTAGTCTGTTTTTTGATCCTCTGAGATGCGATAGCGTCGATAATAGGAAACGAGTAGTGTAGTGATGGGTAGCGCGATGATCATGCCTATAATGCCGAGTAAGGTTCCCCAGATGGAGAGTGATAAGAGGATAATAGCAGGATTAAGTCCGGTTATCCGACCCATGATATTGGGAACTAAAATGAAATTCTCGATTAATTCTACTGTCGCGAATACAGCTAAAACGGATAATAGGGGAATCCATAGATTATCACCCGTATATGCACATTTAAGAAAGGTTAGAAAGAGAGTAGGGATGAGCGCGAACACTTTCATATATGGAATTAAAGTAAGAATTCCGACTAGCATGCCCATTGCAATAGCCATAGGCAAACCTATAATGAGAAAGCCGGTAGTGGAAAAAATAGCTCCGAGCAGTGCGACCAAGGCTTGACCACGGAAATATCGATTCATAGAGGTTGCTACATCGTTCACAATTTGCTGTATTGGCTGTTGATAATGTGTGGGAAGTAAATTTACCCATCCGCCGGATAGTGCTTCGTAGTCTAGTAGGATAAAAAAGGTATAAAGTAAGATCATTCCCAAACTAACAACCTGAAAGATAAGGTCAATTGATTGACCGAGCATGGTGAAAAAGCGTGGGAGAATCGTTTTTGCGGCATTCGTTATGTTCTCTTGGCTAAAGAGTCCTTTTAGTTGTACGGCACTTATGTTTTTTATTATAAAATTATGTATGGCTTCGGGAAGTGATACCGTGTGGGTATTCCCTGAAAGATACGTCGCTAGCAGAGTTTGAGCCTTATCTAGCTCATCGAACATGGGTGGAATCACGATTTCGTAGATGCCCCAAAATAAAAGGACTAATAAAATTAAAGTGAGAAGAATTGATAACACGCGCTTGGGAATGTGCAGCTTTCGCTCAAAGAAGTGCATCATCGGGTAGAGCATATAAGCTAACAGGCATGCTACGCAGAAAGGTAGGAGCACAGCACTCAATAAATCTAGCAAGAAGAAGAGCCCTACAATCAAGGCTATCGTAAAGAGGACGCGTGCGAAGCGGTCGAAAGTGATAGTTTTCATATTATTTATTTTGAGGAGGTTACTTTATTATAACAATCGCGGCAGAGGGGTTCGTATTCTCCGGTTTCGCCCAATAGGATGCGCTTTTCGCCTTTTACCAGTCGATGTGAAGCGTACGCTAAGTTTCCGCAGCGAACGCAAATGGCATGTACTTTTGTCACTTCGTCGGCGATGGCACAGAGCATTGGCATTGGCCCGAAAGGTTCTCCTTTAAAATCCATGTCAAGGCCTGCTATAATAACGCGAATACCTTGATTAGCTAATCGGCGGCATACGTCAACGATACCGTCGTCAAAAAATTGTGCTTCATCAATTCCTACTACGTCAATATCCGAAGAGAGTAATTCAATGCTCCCTGAGCTATCAATAGGAGTGGAGGCAATGGAGTTGCTATCGTGTGAAACAACTTCTGCCTCAGAGTAACGTACATCAATAGCCGGTTTAAATATTTCTACCTTCTGGCGGGCAAATTGAGCACGCTTGAGGCGGCGGATTAGTTCCTCTGTTTTACCTGAAAACATGGACCCACATACTACTTCGATGCGTCCACTACGTTTGTTGATGGGGATGTGTTCTTCGAAAATCATCATTCTCTATCTCTCTGAATAATCTGTAAATAGCATTAATGCAGACAAAAATACTGTTTTTTTTGCGAAGTTACTGCATTTTATTTCTATATTTGCAAAAAAAAGTTGAGTGGCCATTAGAAGAGCCGCAAAGAGATCTATGGGAAAACTCTATATTGTACCCACTCCTGTGGGAAACTTGGAAGATATCACCTTTCGTGCGTTGCGTGTATTGAAAGAGTGTGATTTGATTCTCGCTGAGGACACACGTACCTCTGGTATCTTGCTGAAGCATTTTGATATAAAGAAACCGTTGATGGCTCATCATAAATTCAACGAGCATCAGATGGTAGAGCAGGTGGCTCGCCGTGTGGAGGCGGGTGAAGTGATTGCTCTCATTAGTGATGCGGGTACTCCTTGTATTAGTGATCCGGGTTTTATGGCTGTGCGAGAATGCGTACGTTGCGGATTGACAGTAGAGTGCTTGCCTGGTGCTACGGCTTTTGTACCGGCACTGGTTAATTCAGCTTTACCTTGTGAACGCTTTTCTTTTGAAGGTTTCTTGCCTCAAAAGAAGGGCCGTCAGAGTAAACTCCTTGCTTTACAGACGGAGGAGCGTACTATGATTTTCTACGAATCACCGCGTAGGGTGGTGAAAACGTTGACTCAGTTTGCAGAGATTTTCGGTGCACAGAGGCAAGTGTCTTTAACACGTGAAATTTCGAAACTGTATGAAGAAACATGTCGTGGCACTATTTCTGAAATGATTACTCATTTTACGGAGATTGAACCGCGAGGCGAATTTGTAATAGTTCTTGCCGGGTGTGATGGTGCTTTGCTCGGAGGATCTATAGAGTCTTCGGAAGAAGATTTAGAACTTGAACCTGAAGAGGTGCTCCGTTTAGCACGGAGAAGCAAAAAACATCGTGAATAATTCTCTTTTGATTTATCACTTATAATTAACTTAAATAGAACCATAATGAAAAAGATTCTTTTCTACTGTGCAGGATTGCTACTTTTAGCTTCCTGTAACCAAAACGCAAAGACAGAAAATAATGCGTTGAAAGCGAAAAATGATTCTTTGCAGACACAGCTTGCCAAGAATCAAAGTGATATGGATGGAGTACTAGGCCTTTTCAGTGAAGTACAAGAAGGCTTTAGTTTAATCAATCAAGCTGAAGGCCGTATTAATGTATCACGTACTAGCAGTGCTGAAAACCGTCAAGCAGCAAAGGCACAGATACAGGAGGATATGCAGTTTATTGTCAATACGATGAAGTCGAATAAAAATCGTATTTCAGAATTACAGCATAAACTCAATTCAGGACAAATTAAGAGCGTCGAACTTCAGAAAACGTTGACCACTTTGCAAAATGAACTTGTGCAGAAAAATCAACAATTAGGTGAGATGCAGGCACAACTTGAGGAGCGTAACATTGTAATTGAAGGACTTTCAAAAGATGTATCTTCATTGAACTCGGATGTAACCGAACTTGCCAGTCAGAATGAACACAAGGCGAAGATTGTAGCTGATCAGGATAAAAATTTGAACACGGCTTGGTTTGTGTTTGGTACGAAGAATGAACTGAAAGAGAAACGTATTTTAGAAGGTAACGAAGTGCTGAAAGGTAACTACGACAAAAATTACTTTACTAGAGTGGATATCCGTACGCTCAACTCAATTTCATTGTTGAGTAAGAAGGCTAAGGTACTTACTTCTCATCCCTCAAATAGCTATGAGCTTGTAAAAGGTGGTGATAAGATGTTGACGCTTAAAATTACTGATCCGACTAAGTTCTGGAGTGTTTCAAAATATCTAGTAGTACGCGTGTGGTAAAAACAGCTTCTGGTGCTATACGGCGCTATGATTCTTTATTTTTTGATCTCGACGATACGCTCTGGAATACGGCCTACAATTCACGGCAGAGTTTCTTGGAGACGTTCGTCGAGTTCGACTTTGCTCGGTATTTCTCTTCTTTCGATGAATTTTATTCGATTTATACGGTAGAAAATGAACGCCTTTGGGATGACTATGCTCATGGACTAATTGAGAAGGATGCGTTGAATTTTCGCCGTTTTGCATATCCTTTAGAGCAGGTGGGCTTCTCATCGGGCGAGGTGGCTGAACTAGTTCCCGTATATTCGAAATTTTTCTTTCAGTTAATACCAACTAAAAAGAGCATTCTTCCAGATGCGATAGAGGTATTGACTGAATTGAAAGATCGTGGATATCGCCTTTTTATATTGAGTAACGGTTTTCGTGAGTTACAGGAGCAAAAATTGACTTCTTCAGGCCTTTCCCCTTTCTTCGAAAAGGTCGTTTTGAGTGAAGATATTGCGGTGCAGAAACCTGATGCACGGCTTTATCATTTTGCGTTGAGTGCTACGCAAAACAATCCCTCTTCGGTGGCTATGATTGGGGATAATTTCTATACTGATATATTAGGTGCTCATGATGCAGGGTGGGATCAATATTATTTTAATCCACCTACTAGTCCATGGGCAGGGAAGCATCTTCGTGAAGATTTCCCTTTCCGCCCTACTGCAGAAGTTGCTTCTTTGAAAGAATTGCTTACTATATTTTAAAAGAAGGCGCGTCGAACATATTATTTTTGATGCGCCTTCTTTTATTATTTGGCTGTAGAGCAAGTATCGCTACAATCGCTGCAACTTCCTGAGCAAATGTTAGCATTCTGCAATGCGTCTTTGGTGGTGTAGGGCATAAGCTTTTGTGAACGATAGAGTGCAAGGTTATGCGCTAAATCGGTTCCTTCACTTTTATAGACTTGAATTCCGTTCTCAACGAATAAATTTAATGCAAGAAGTTGAATTTGAGGGGCTAGCACATTCCCAATATCTAGCTCTTTCATTCGTTTGGCAATTTTTGTTCCGTGAGGAATGAGACTACTCCACGATGTAAAAGTACAAGCTTCGCTTAGAGTGGCTATAGATGGATCGAATAAACAGACATTAGGGGTTTTACTAAAGCCCTCGGCGATGCAATTTTTATCGTAAACAGGTACAATGAGTTTCATGATCTTCTATTATTAGTCCGTTTTTTATTTTAATAATTTCGGTAGCCATGCGTTTCGCTTCAAGCAAATCGTGAGTGACCATAATGCTGGTAGCAGAAAGATATTGATGGGCTTTTAATATTTCGTTTTGCAAGAGATCGCGCATCTCTTGATCGATGGAAGAAAGAGGTTCGTCTAGCAATAGGATTTGTGGAGAAGAAGCGAGGGCTCGGGCTAGTGCGACGCGTTGTTTCTGCCCTCCTGATAATTTAGAGGGTTTTTGTTGAGCTAGTTTGTCCATACCAAAAATGTGTAGCAGCTCTTTTATTTTTGCTTTTTCTTTTTTCTTCTGTGCAAAAGCTATATTTTCTTCTACACTCATGTTGGGAAATAGAGCCGACTCTTGAAACATATAGCCAATACTTCGTTGCTGAGGCTTATAATTTATTTTCTTTTGAGAATCGAACCATACTTCATCTCCTATTTTAATAATCCCTTCATCGGGTGTGGTTAATCCGGCTAACATCCGTAAAAGAGTTGTTTTTCCAGAACCGGAGTGCCCGACTAGGCAAATGAAACTGCCTCCTGAGATTTCTTTCTCAATGTGTAGCGTCCGCTCCCCTTCGGAAGTGACCATTTTACATTTTAGGTCAATATATATAGAGGGTATCATGTCTTTTAATTTGTTTTTTTGTGAATACTATAAACAATACTCAATACTATAAATGATACTATAAACAGAACCAATGCATATTGGTTGGCTTCTTTATAGTTTAATGCTTGTACTTCGTCGTATAAGGCGATTGAAGCAACTCTGGTGGCACCAGGCATGTTCCCTCCTACCATAAGTACAATACCGAATTCTCCTACAGTATGCGCAAAAGTCATTGTGGTAGCAATGATAATGCTTCCACGAATGTTAGGAAGTAGTACTTTTAAAAAAGTAGTTAGCCGTGATTTCCCCATTGTATAAGCTGCTTCCTTGAGATTCGGCGATAAAGCCATAAGTCCATTTTGAAGTGGTTGAATCATGAATGGTAGTGAACAAAGAATACTAGCTATAAGTATTCCGCCGAAGCTAAAAGCTAAACGAATATTGAACCACTGTTCCATCATTTTTCCGAACCAATTTTGTGGGCTATATGCAACAAGAATATAAAAGCCTATCACAGTGGGAGGAAGTACCATTGGCATTGAAATCAATGCTTCTATTATTGCTTTCAATCGAAATTTAGAAAAAGCCAAAAAATAAGCAATAGGGAGTCCCACTAGAAATAAGATAAGTGTAGTCCAGAAGGCTAACTTTCCTGTGGTTATTAATGTTTGTATGAAGTCACTGTTCATAAAATATTCTGCGTTATAAGGAGAAAAGATATCGCTTCTTAAGATGAAACAATTCTGTGGGAATTTCCTTTATGGATACTGAGTAACTCGGATTCAGATAATGCTCGTTTTAGGATACTGGATTTATGTTTTATCTCAGAGAGTATTTCTAAACTCTCTTTGTCTGTCAATTCGTATCCTTGGGCTGAGAAAAAGTTGCAAATAGCAGCTCGTCCGCTATGCTTTCCGAAAATGAATGATTCTTCTTTGCGTCCAACACTTTTTGCATCAATAATTTGATAGGTAGAACGATCGCTAAGCATGCATTGGGTATGTATGCCTGATTCGTGACTGATAGAGAATTTGCCTGTAATGGGCTTCATACTTGAAAGAGTTCGCCCGGAGGCTTTCTCTACTAAAGCGGAAAGCTCACTTAAATATTTAGTATGTATGTTGGTTTCTAGTTCACTGCTTAATGCAAGTGCCATTACTAATTCTTCGAGTGCGGCATTTCCCGATCGTTCGCCTAACCCATTGACGGTCACACTTGCTGCTTCTGCTCCTGAACATAATGCCATAAAGGTATTTGCAGTAGCCATCCCTAAATCGTTATGTCCGTGGAACTCAAATTTTAGAGTGGAATGATCTTTCTTTAGTTGCTGAAATAAACTGGAAACAGTTAAAGGATTCATGATTCCCACCGTATCGGCAATGCGTACTCTGGAGGCTCCATTGTATTCTGCTTCATGTATAAATTCGCTTAAAAAGGAATAATTTGCTCGTGAAGCATCTTGTGCACCTACGGTTACATATCGAAAGCTTCCAGAAGCATAATTAAGCATTTCTTTCAATTGGGTCATTACCCATTTCTCGTCTTTTCTTAAAGCTTTCAGATGGATTGGCGAAACGGGAAATGAAATGTGAACTCCTTGTGCACCAGTGCTAACCGCTTCATCAATGTCATTGTAAGTAGCTCTGCACCAAGCAAGGCAATCGAACGAAAATCCAGCTTGAACTAAAGTCTTTATATCTTCCTTTTCTTCTTTTGATATAGCAGGCATACCGATTTCAAGTTCTGGTACTCCGGCTTTCTCTAGTAGAGAAGCGATTTGAATCTTTTCCTCTAGAGAGAAGACCACTCCGGCGGCTTGTTCACCGTCGCGGAGGGTCGTATCAATAATATGTATTCTCTTTTTTGTCATTCAGAAATTAAATATTTCTCGCATGGCTCCCCTGCTTCAATAGCATCGAGAATCTCGTCAATAATATCTTCACTGTTAACCCCTCCATACCAATCGTTGTTGGGTTGTACTACAAGGATAGGGCCTTGTGAGCACAAATTTAAGCAGCCAGTTGCTGATACGGCTACATCGAGACCACGGTCGTTGCATTCTTCTGTAATATATTGCAGAAGAGAGGGAGCTCCTTCTTTATTGCAGAATCCTTGTGCATCGCCATTCAAACGGAAAGAATTGCATACTAAAATGTGAAAATTAGGTTTTTTCATATTGCCTATTTTTATATTAATAATTTAGATAATTTGCTTTGTTAAGCACATCCTTGTGCGTTTCCTTTGCAGGCACTTCCACAACGAAATGCATCTGCTTTCTTTATACTGCGGATCGGTAAGTTATTATATATTCCATCTAGTCCTTCATCGATCATTCCCGTCATCTGAATCACATTAATGCCACATTCTTTTAAGATAGAGGCGGGATTTTCTCCGACTCCGCCAACTAATAGAGCTCGACAATCAATCAAAATACGTGCTACATCAATCCATCTTTGATCGCCTCCGCCTTTATTGGGCATGGAGCGTTCTTCTACAAGTTGATAGCCCTTAGGTGTTTGTCGGAAAATATAGAGTGATTTAGCCTCACCTAGGTGTAAATTAACCAGATGCCCTTCGTAGGTAGCTACAGCTACGTAGGGACGTTTTTCGTCTTCTTCTGCAGTGTTTGAGCTTATTTCACGTAAAATAGTATAAGCTTCTTTTAAATCTTGACCTAACAATCCGGCTGCATCTGCTCGGCAACGTGCGCAGTGTGTCATTAAAGGTAGATGTGATTTGGCTTGTGTACGTACTCGGAAAATCATCTTTTGATCGGGTTTCGGCTTTTCCTCAAAAAGAGAACCTTCTGTCGGTATTAAAGGCATACAGTTTATTAAGTCAGCGCCTAATTCTTTTACCACTTTAGCAGTCGCTTCAACATGGTGGTCATTGATGCCTGGTACGATAATGAAATTAATCTTTACGATGATACCTTTTGCTTTCAAGAGAGGGATGCAAGCTAGTTGACGTTTCATGAGTAAGCTGGCCCCTTCTACTCCTCGATATATTTTTTTTTCAAAGCGCACCCAACGATAAAGTTGTGAGGTGATCTCAGGATCTACTCCGTTGATGGTGAGAGTTACGTGAGTTACGTTTAATGTGGCAATTTCATCGATGTAAGGAGCTAAATTAAGTCCATTAGTGGATAAACAGAAAATCCGATCAGGGAATTCTTCCTTTACTGCTCGAAGGGTCTTTAAAACTTCTTCGGGGTTAGCAAAAGGATCACCTGGGCCGGCAATGCCAATAACTGAAATGCGATCAATATGTTTATCTAATTCCTTTAGATAGCGTACAGCTTGGAATGGTTCGAGAACAGAGGATGTGACTCCCGGTCGACTTTCATTCACACAATCATATTTGCGATTGCAATAGTTGCACTGTATGTTGCATCTGGGTGCAACAGGTAGATGCACACGGGCATGTGTATGCCTAGCTTCTTCATCAAAACAAGGGTGCTTGGCGATTTGTTCGTCTATAATTGCTTTAGTCATCTTCTTCTTCTGTTTTAATAATTTGTATTCTACATATATTTGTACCCCACAGGTGAGTGTTCTTGTTTATATTCTAGGAGTGCATTTACGATGCGATCGAAAAGTTGTTGTGTTCCGGAATAAAAAAGATGTTCTAAACGCGGACCTCCCACTCTGTCGTGTATTGGGAAACCTACACGGATAAGTGGGATACTAAGCTCTCGTGCAATGTAGTATCCTTTGCTGCTACCTATTATAAAATCAGGCTTTAGCTCTTTTGCCAATTCGCGTATGGATTCGAAATCGGTGCCATTCATTATAATGGCTTCGCTTCCAAGGTTTGCTATCTGTCGCTTGAGTTCTGTTTGCATCAATCCGCTTTCTCCTCCAGATGCTATGAGTACTGGGATAATTCCTATTTCGCATAGAAAGGAAACAATGCCTAATACCATATCTTCATCGCCAAATACGATTGCTCGCTTGCCAAAGACGTATTTATGTCCGTCGATATAGGAATCGACAAGACGCCCACGCTGAAGGCTGTATTTTACAGCAAGCTTTTTTCCTGAGATAGTTTCGATCTCTTTTACGAATTGGTCGGTGGCATCAATGCCTATTGGCATTGTTATTTGTTTATTGGGCACCTCTCTAAATTCTTGTAACCACTCTCCTGCGGTAGTTATTACTTTTGAATTGCGAATTCGCCCTGTTAATGCTCCTTTATTAAGGATTGTTCCGAATTCAATACTAGCTTGTGCGCAACCTGTAAGGCGAATGTGTTCTAGTGGGGTACCTCCTTCTGGAATTAAATGATAATCCTTCCAGAAAGGGTTATCGAGTGAAGCAGAAAAATCGGGTAATAATACATATTCAATCCCCGAGTCGTTAAGCATCTCTTTTAGATTGCGCAAATCAGCCGGAGAAACGAATCCAGGAAAGAGGTTGATATGTGTGCCTCTCTGCTTTTCTTTATATGCAAATGCAGCTGTTGCAGCATATACTGCTTCATGAAACCCATCTATGTGGCTACCTTGATAACTAGGAGTAGAGGCATGAATAAATAAAGGAAGATCTTTGTTCTCCGCATTTGTTTGTTTGTACTCATTGATGAGCGAAGGCACATCTTCACCGATTGTTTCTGACAAGCAGGTGGTCGCAATTCCAATGACCTGAGGCTTATATTGCTTGATTACATTATTAATGCCTTCTACGAAATTTCGATTACCGCCATAGATTGTAGTAGTTTCGCTGAAGTTAGAGGATGCAATATCTACAGGCTCTTTATAATGGCTGATCATGTACCGCCTGATGTAGGTGGCACAACCTTGTGAACCGTGAATTATGGGTACACATCCTTCAATACCTTTGAATACTACCGAAGCTCCTAGTGGAGCGCAAAGTTTACAAGCATTGCGCGAGGAAGTATAGGATGGCGTTTTCTTTTTTACGATTGTTGATTCCATAATTTTGCAGTTTTATTTTACATACTTCCAAACAGGGCTCATAATTGTTCCATAGACTTCTTTAGCAAAGTTGAGCATCCCTTCATATCCTGCTAGAGCCTCTTTCCGCTCGTGATTATGATCGCAGAATCCAAGGCCTATTTTATAGGCTATTGGTCGTTCTTTTACTCCTCCGATAAATAAATCGGCTTTCTTCTCTTTTACAAAGGCTGAAAGTTCTACAGGATTTGAGTCGTCTACAATAATGGTATCTGGATCGCAAAGTTGTTGAATGAGCTCATAGTCGTCCTTATCTCCTGTTTGTGAACCCACAATAACCGTTTTAATACCAATGAGTCGTAGTGCTTTTATTAATGAGATCGCTTTGAATGCACCACCGACATAGATAGCGGCCTTTTTCCCGAGTAGTGCTTTTTTATAAGGTGCTAGAGCCGGCAGTAGATCGGCTAATTCTTCTTTTACAATATCTCTTGCACGGTCTAGCAGTTCTTCACTCTTAAAGAAATTAGCCACTTCATATAGTGCATCGCTCATGTCTTCAATTCCGAAATAAGATACCCGCATAAATGGTGTACCGTATTTCTCTTTCATCATTTTTGCAAGATGCATCATTGATCCAGAACATTGTACTACATTAAGTGAGGCGTTGTGTGCATTGCAGATATCGTCTACTCTGCCATCTCCTGTGATTGTAGCATTTACATAAATGCCCATGCGTTTGTAATATTTCAAGAGTATCCAAAGTTCTCCGGCTAAATTAAAATCGCCTAAGATGTTGATTGAATATTGTGGAATACTACGATTTTGTGTACCGACTAGCTGGAATAGAGATTCGCATGCAATGCGGTATCCATCTTTTTTAGAACCTTGAAATCCGGGCGCTTGGACGGGTATTACCGGAATTCCTTTTTTGATGGTCATCTCTTTGCATATACCTTCTACGTCATCGCCAATTACTCCAACAATGCATGTAGTATATACGAAGGCTGCCTTAGGTTTATGTAGATCGATGAGCTCATCGAGTGAGGCGCTAAGTTTGGTTATTCCACCAAAAATTACATCTTTCTCCCGTAAGTCAGTGCAGAAACTGAGTCGATGAAGTTCGGGCCCTGAGGATAATGATCCTCTAATATCCCAAGTATAAGCGGCACAGCCAATGGGCCCATGGATGATATGAAGTGCATCAGCTATAGGATAAAGCACCACTCTTGAACCGCAGAACACACAAGCTCTTTGACTTACAGATCCTGCCAAACTAGCTTTTCCGCAGGTCATTTTTTCATTGCTTCCTGCTCTTGCTACCTGATTTTTTCTTTCTTCTAGTATGATGCTCATTTTTTTCTTTTTAAGAGTGCTGTGCTTCTATTATCGAATAAAACTCTCCCAATAAACATCCCTATGTTATTTTAATATACCCAGAGTACATAATAATCTGATAATATTAATCAGCACATGGGATGTATTGGATAAAAGAGTTTAGTATTGGAACTCAAATTTTTCTTCTGCACATGTACGATCCGTTTTATCGAATAGTGCATTCAATATTTGAATAGCCAAATTAGTAGCACCAACGTAGCCTGTTTTGGGAGCAAAATTGTGTCCCGGACGATCGGTAATAGGGAAACCAAAGCGAACAAGAGGGGTGTCTTCATCGCGAGCTATGTATTTGCCATAGGTGTTTCCAATTAATAAATCTACAGGTTCTTGCTTAATCCATTGATGCATTTGGAACATATCAGCTTGTTCGCCACTTTTGAATTTTGCTTCTGGGATGTCTTTCAGAAGTGTGGTTAAACGCTCCTCAAAAGGTTTACCGGGAGTTCCTGAAACCACATAAACAGGTTTCATATCCAAGCTAATAAGGAATTCGCAAAGTGGGATCAAAGTATCTGGATCTCCCCAAAGCGCAACACGTTTTCCGTAGAAGTATTTCTGATTATCTGCAATGAGATCGATTAAACGTCCACGCTCTTCAGTGATGCTATCAGGAACAGGTACATTTGCATGACGACTAAGTGCGGTGACGAAACGGTCGGTTGCTTTTAATCCGATAGGAATATCGATAACCTCGAATTTCACTTTGCATTTATTGTCTAATGCGATGCACGTCGATTTTGTGCAGTATTCTCCTAGTCCAATTGTGAATTTGTTGTCGCCGGTTGTTTTAAGTTGTTCGGTAGTACATCCACCTTTGGGATACATTTCGTATTTACCTGTGAGTGGTGTATCAAGAACTCCTGTCATGTCAGGAAACATCAAAGTGCGTGCCTCCATGGTAGAAGCAATGCGTTTAATTTCTGCCATGTCGGAAGGTTCCATCCATCCGGCTACCAGATTAATAACATTTCTCTTTTTGGGAGTAGAGGTGGAGAAGAATTTTACAATAGCAGCCACTTGATTTGCGTATCCGGTAATATGGCTACCTACATACGATGGAGTATTGCAGTAGATTACGCTTTTGCCTTCGGGTATCTTTCCATCTTCTGCAGCTTTGGATACAATCTGGTTTAAGTCGTCACCAATGGTTTCAGAAAGGCAGGTTGTATGTACTGCGATTACTTCTGGATCGTACACTGAAAAGATAGTATCGATGGATTGCAATAAGTTTGCAGAACCTCCAAATACAGAGGATCCTTCAGAGAAAGAACTCGTAGAAGCTACTATAGGTTCTTTAAAGTGGCGGGTTAATGCACTTCTGTGATATGCACAGCAACCTTGAGAACCATGACTGTGCGGTAGGCATCCATGGATACCGAAGGCCGCATACATGGCACCAATGGGTTGGCAGGTCTTTGCGGGATTGATAGTAAGAGCCTTTCTATCAATTTCTTTAGCGGTAGTATGTCTTAGTAACATTTGTTCTAAAATTAAAGAGTTATCATATTAAACGGCCGCATATGCAGCTTCTACGAAATCTTCACTCTCCCAAGGAGCTTTCATCTCTTTCCAAATCGTACAACAAGCTATTTGCTCAATGTCCTTATAGAAATTGATGGCACCTTCGAAAGCGGCATAAGGGCCGCCGGAGTCGTAGTTGTGAAGCTGCTTTAGTGGAATACCCATTTTTTGAACGCAGTATTTTTCTTTTACTCCAGCACAGAATATATCTGGGTGATATCTCTCGATTAGTTTTTCCATTTCATAATGGCTAAGATCGTCGATTACGAGGGCACCTTTTTTCATTTCTGACATCATTCCATCATATGAATTAAATTCCAAACCTTCAGCTTCTAAGGCTTTTAATTCTTCTTCTGTTTTGCGGGGATTATAGCGTGTGGCATCTTTCCCAACTGTAATAACTTCAATGTTTCGGCTATCTGCATCAATTTGAATATTTGGAATTACTCGTCGTCCTTCGTAATCATCGCGATGGCCGAATTCATATCCTGCACAAAGTGTGGTGATCCCAAGTTCGCTAAATAGCTCCTGATAGTGATGTGCACGTGAACCGCCTACAAACAACATTGCTGTTTTTCCGTTTGTTTTCTGTTTCGCTTTCTCAAGAGCTGCATTAACCGGTATCATCTCTTCTGCAATAACCTCTTCTATCCTTGCTATTAGTTCTGGATCTCCATAATATTTACCGACTTTACGAAGTGACTTTGCGGTCGATTCCGCTCCAATGAAGTTTACTTTCATCCAAGGTATTCCGAAAGAGGTCTCTAACATCTCTGCTACATAGTTGATGGAGCGGTGACACATTACTAAACTTAAATCGGCAGTATGTGCTGTCTCAAATTGCTCTACCGTAGAGTTACCTGACATTGTAGATACAATTTCAATGCCGCATTTCTCAAATAAAGCATCTATAGCAAAAGAGTCTCCACCAATATTGTATTCTCCAAGGACATTGATTCGATATTTATATTTGGGAGTAACAGTGTCGTTATTGCCAATTAAATTACGAAACAATTGATTATTTGCGATATGGTGTCCAGCCGACTGAGAAACACCTCTATAACCTTCGCACGAGAAGCCGAAGATGTTGACTCCATTCCCGATTTCTTCTTTCATTTGACGCGCTACACGATGTACATCGTCTCCAATAAGACCTACTGGACAGGTAGAGAAGACCGCAATCGCTTTTGGATGGAACAATTCATAAGCTTCACGAATTGCATCTTTTAATTTCTGCTCTCCACCAAATACAATGTTTTTATCTTGCATATCTGTAGAAAAACAATAAGTCATAAAGTTCTCCTCATTCTCTCCGGGGCGAGTTTGGTTACGACGAGTTAGCCAAGAATAATATCCACAGCCGATAGGGCCATGTGTAATATTAATAATGTCACGGGTTGGTCCTAAAACAACGCCTTTACATCCTGCATAGGTACATCCTCTTTGAGTGATAATGCCGGGTATGGTTCTCACATTTGCCTGAATTTCAGGGATATTATCAGGGTCAGCAATTACGATAGATTTGCTTCTTTTCTTTCCGACCTTTTTGGGGTAGATTTCAATAAGCTCCTCTTTGGCGTTAGCTAAATCTAAGTTTAAAATTTTATTTTCCATTTCTATTTCTCCTTTCAGTCAAGTGTGATATCGTTTCTTTCTCCGGTTCGAATGCGTATGGAATCAGAAGAATCAATTACGATTATTTTTCCATCTCCACTTTCTCCCGTTTGGTTTATCTTAATGATGGTCTCTACTGCAAGGTCTTTCTTTTCGTCTGTTACCATGAGAGTGATCATGCGTTTTGACTTTAAGCGCGGTGTTGGAGAGATTAACTCGTGATGCTCTTCGTCAAATTTAGCAGCCTTTTCGAGATCCCCATGTCCTTTTCCTCTTCCAAGCACTGGCATTGCTGTGAAAGAAGGAAGTCCGACATCCCCAAGAGCTTTTTTTGTTTCCTGCATTTTAGCAATGCGGATGATTGCAAGTATCAGTTTCATAAGCCTTCGTTTTATTGGATTTCTTTTTTACCACTGGATATGGTGTACGTTTCGGTTACAGGAGTTACGAAAATCTTACCATCGCCAAATTGGCCTTTTTCTCCAGAACGGGCCGCTTCAATAATAGTTTCAATTACAAATTCCTTCTCTCTTTCTGGAATTACAATCATTAATAAATCTTTCGGTAGTTCATCGTAGGTTACATTTCCAACTTTCAAACCACGCTGTTTACCACGGCCAAAGACCGATAATTTGGTGACAGCAGGGAACCCTGCGTTTAACAAAGCATTCATAACGATGGGCGATTTCTCTGGGCGTACAATAGCTCTTAATAAATACATAATTGATCCTCCTATTTTTTTAATTCATGATACCGAAACCAACTAATAACTCTTCCAATTCGGGCATTGATAGTGGCGTTGGAATAACAAACATTTTGTTTTCATCTATCTTCTTTGCCAATGAACGATATTCATCTGCCTGTGGATGCTCTGGGGCATGGTCAATAACAGTTTTACGATTGATCTCTGCATGTTGAACCATGTTTTCGCGTGGTACAAAGTGAATCATTTGTGTACCTAGCTTTCTAGCGAATTCTTCAATCATGTTCGCCTCGTTATCCACTTTACGTGAGTTGCAGATAATTCCACCTAAACGAACGGTTCCTACTTTGCCGAACTTTGAGATTGATTTGCAGATATTATTGGCTGCATACATGGCCATCATTTCACCGGAACAAACAATATATACCTCTTGTGCTTTGCCATCACGAATCGGCATTGCAAAACCACCGCAAACAACGTCACCAAGTACGTCATAAAAAACATAGTCGAGTCCCTTGTCGTCATCATAAGCGCCTAATTGTTCTAGCAAATTGATTGATGTGATAATGCCACGGCCGGCACATCCTACACCTGGCTCTGGGCCACCTGACTCAACGCAACTTGTGTTATTGAATCCGGTTTTCATTACGTCGTCTAAATCAACGTCTTCGCCTTCATCGCGTAAGGTGTCAAGTACTGTTTTTTGAGCTAATCCGTGTAGTAACAAGCGAGTTGAATCTGCTTTAGGATCGCAACCTACAACCATTACTTTTTTACCCATTTCGGCTAATCCGGCTACTGTGTTCTGTGTAGTGGTACTTTTACCAATACCTCCCTTGCCATAAATAGCAATCTTTCTAATTGTTTTCATAATGTCTTAATCTTAAATTATACCTTAAAAATTATATTTCGGCATATACAATGTCTTTTTGAAATTATATAAGGGAAAACTATGCCAAAAAACATACTTTTCCCTCATATAATGTATTACTTTAATAGTAAATAATTGTTTTATAGATCATTATGAATTTTCAAATACTTTAAAAGAGGTATTTTGCTATTCTTTAATATCTAGAGAAATCTTATCAATGCAACAAAAATGTAGCTTAATTACAAAAATGTAGTATTTCTTTACTTGAAATAACCGTATTTCTTCCAGATTGTATTATAGTTATTTCCTAGCAAGTCTTTCATGAATTTTTCTGCGGCAATATTTCGTGAATTCTTTTTGATGAGTACGCACGCTTGTTCGATAGGGGGATACATTTCTTGTGGAATGATATAGCATTTTCCTTTTCCTCTCATTTCTGGGGATAAAGCAAGTGAGAGGGCGATGAATCCAATCTCAACATTTCCAGTAAAGGCATATTGTGCTGCGGCTGAGATATTATCTGCATAGATTATTTTGGATTGTATGTCATTAAAAAGCCCTTTCCTTTTTAATAATTCTATTGCACATTCTCCATAAGGGGCTGTTTCCGGTTTGGCTATTGCGATTCGTTTAATGCTATTGCTTTTTAATATAGAGAGTCCTTTACTTACCTCTTCAGTATTACTCCACATAGCAAGTCTTCCATATATATAGGTTGAAACCTTTCCGTAGGTAGCTCCTTGCTTTTGCAGCTTTAATGGAAATCCTTTATCGGCCGCCATGAAAAGATCAAAGGAAGCTCCGTTTAAAATTTGTTGTACAAAGTTTCCAGAGCTACCAAACGTTACATCAATTTTTACTCCTGGATTTTCTTTTTCATATTTTTCTTTTATTTCTTCAAAAACGGAACGTAAATTAGCAGCGGCCGCAACTTTAATACTTTTTTGTGCACTAATCGTTATGCTTATTAGCAATAGAACGATCATAAAAAGACTTTTCTTCATAGTCATTGTTTTTAGTGAATTTATAATTTAAGAGCGAACGATTCTGGCCTGATAGTCAATGAAAGATAAGCCCATCCTGGATTGTGACATTTTGCTTCGGCTGATTTGAGTTTTAGGTAGCGGCTGTTATCTGATAGAAAATAACTACCCCAGCCACCTTCTACGGATACACATTTGTTCATCTTATATGAAAGCTTTAAATCAAGTTCCGATCCAAGTGATTTTCCATGATTCTTCGATTGGTACACTACTTCCTTTTCTGTTTTAAAAACATGATATCCAACTTCATATGAAAACTTTTCACTTATGGCACCAGCAATTTGTCCATACATATCAAATAATCCTTGGGTAGGTAGTGATGGAGTCCAATAATCCATGTATCCATTAAAGCTATGTGCAGCACCATATAGCCAATTAAATGCATTGCTTTTTGTTGTGTTTTTGCCATCGTCACCAGAGTATAAATCAAAACCAACTGTTGGTGTAATAATAGAATTTATTTTATAATTCATTTTTAAGGCTATTAGTGATGCATTTAAGTTCTTAGTAGCTGTTGTTTTCCCAAATTGAAAGTAGCTAGTCACTAAGCAGGAAAATGGATTCGTACTGTTTGAGAACTTTAAATTCCCTCCAGCGGTATATCGATGGTACATGTTTACTTTCGAACTATAAGTTATGTTTCCATTTGCATCAATCTTTTGATCCTGTATACCTTCATCCAATGCTATCGCGCTTATTGATAGTCCAGAGATTATATTTTTTGATAGCCATAGATATCCCATGTATCGATATTGTGTAACTCCTGAATAAACAGTTTCTTTAGATATCGCTTTGTCATTATTATATGCTAAACCTAAGTTTGCTGTAAAATTATCTTCTAACTGATACTTAAAAACAGCTGCGTCGTGTGCAGTACCTGTATTACTCCAGTTTGGAGAAGAAAGCAATCTACTATCATCATATCCCAAAGCTTGTCGTCCAATGGTGACAGATCCGCCTGGAAGAAGCAATATGTCGGCCCATGCTTCATATACGGAAAGTGCTCCTGAAGAGGTACTTGCTTCCGAGGTGATGGCGCTTTCTCCGAATGTTCGTGAGTCCTGAAAGGTCAAATTTGTCTTTAAATAGCTGCTTTTATAGCTCGCGCTTAATCTCGTGCGTTGTGTGGTGAAAACTCCAGGACTTGCACTTTCTTCAATAGGAGATCCATATCCGCTTCTGTACTCTGTTCTTGGTCTAAGCTCTGCGCTAATAGTTAATTCTTGAGCTATTGCTCCTGTACTGTTAGAAAGAATCAAAATCATTCCGATTATTTCTACTTTTCTTTTTTTTGATAGTCTCATGTTGTTCCTTTTTTAATTAACGAATATTTTTTTTCTTATAATCTGCGTTATCTTTTTTAGAGATAACGATTCCTAAAAAGAAAACGATTGTTAGAATCGTTCTTGTAATTTGCTTATAACAAACAATTCTCTAAGTCTTGATTTAATTGATCTATTTCAAGTGAGAATTCTTTCAGTTTTTTTTCATAAAGTTGTATGAGCTCTTCTCCATATGCTCCCACGTGGCATCCTCCACCGTCTTTTCCTCCTTTTTGTCGAATAAGAATAGGTATAGGAGATAATCGGTTCATCCGATCGGCTACACTCCATGCCTGTTGGTACGATATCTTACATTTTTTTGCTGCGGCATTAATTGATCCTTCAGTAATTAAGGCTTTCAACAGCAAATATTGTATATTCCCTAGAAACAATTCATCGTATTTGTAAATGGCAAAAGCTCCTTTAATATTGAATAATTGTCTTTCCATATAAGTGGCATTCGAATGTAATATGAAATCTATTTAATTTCTAAGGATCAATTATTGTGCCAATAAGTATAAGTAATTAATTTGTAGCGCATTATGTAAATGACTATTTTGAATAGCCTTACAATGATGTATGATTATGATTTGTTTTGCTACATTTTTGTGTCTATTTACAACATTATGGCGGCTTAATTTGTTAATTGTGTTACTAAAAGCATTGTTGTTTTTAATTTTAGCGTTATTTTGTATTGCCTTTGGATAAATAAATGTTATCTTTGTACTTTATTAGAACACAAAACACAAAATAGTATGGCAACGCTTCAAATATGTCCGATGTGTGAACAAGATTGCGAGGCACAGCAAAAATTGGACTTTCTAATGAAAGTTGGAGATGAGCTCTCAAAAAGCAATGTAGAGCTTAACAACATTATCCGTCTTCTTAAAAAGCAGTTAAATGCAACTTGTGTGATCCTAACGCTGCTTAATAGGAAAACAAATAAGTTGTTTGTAGAAGAATCTTATGGCCCCTTGGACCGAGATTTTAGTAAATTGAGCTATGAATTAGGAGAAGGCATTATTGGCCATGTTGTACAAACTGGTGAACCTAAAATAATTCGTAGCATAGCTGAATCTAAAGAGTTTTTAAATAAACTTCATTTTCCTCTAAAATCGAACGATAAAGATATTTCTTTTATCTGCATTCCGGTTAAAGAGAAAGGCAAAGTTATAGGCACTTTGAGCGTACATAAAGTTTATTATGGAGCATTTGATTTCAAAAAGAATGTGCGACTGCTTACCATTACAGCTTCTATGATTGCTCGTGCGGCTCGAAGAAGATATGAATCGCGCGAAGAAATAGATTCGCTTAAGAAAGAAAATATTCAATTAAGGAAAGCAATTACAGAACAATCTTTTCCCAACATAGAAGGAAACTCTGGAAAACTAAAAGAAGTCTTTTCCCTTATAGAAAGCGTATCACCTACAGATACTACAGTATTGTTGCGAGGCGAAAGTGGAGTTGGCAAAGAATTGGTCGCTGATGCAATACATTATAATAGTACCCGAAAAGGAAAAGCTTATATTAAAGTAAATTGTGCTGCATTACCTGAGAGCTTAATTGAGAGTGAATTGTTTGGTCATGAAAAAGGCGCTTTTACTGGTGCTGATTCTCAGCGTATAGGGCGTTTTGAAGCAGCAAATGGAGGTACTATCTTTTTAGATGAGTTTGGTGATATACCAACAAATGTTCAGGTTAAATTGTTACGTGTTATACAGCAGCGTGAAATAGAGCGTTTAGGTAGTACAAAACCGATTAAGATTGATGTGAGAATTATTTGTGCAACCAATAAAAACTTGGAAGAACTTATTGAGAGTCAAAAATTTAGAGAAGATCTGTATTATCGAATTAATGTCTTTCCTGTTTATATTCCTCCATTGCGTGAACGATTGCATGATATTCCGGCATTGGCCGATCATTTTATAGCTAAATTCAATGAAAAGAATGCTCGCAATGTGAAGCGTATTACTGCTTCTGCAATAGACTGTCTGATGGTTTATCATTGGCCTGGAAATATTCGCGAATTGGAGAATTGTATTGAACGCGCTTGCATACTGAGTACTGATGATGTGATACATACCAATAATCTACCCCCTACTTTACAGAATGCTATTTCCAGTCAGAGCAAATCTGAAGGGACTTTAGATATTATTTTAGGAAAAATAGAGAAACAAGTAATTCAAGATACTTTATTATCGACTACTGGTAATTTAGTAAAAGCAGCGTCGCAACTTGGTATTACGGAACGGATTATGGGGCTGAGAATTCGAAAGTACGACATCGACCCTAAACGTTTTAAATATAAGAACAATGAAAATCAAGATTGAGCAGCCGGATTTAGAACTATGTGATTTTACGGATCCAATGCATTGTACGGCTTTATGCAATTTAATAAATGGCTATATTGCAGATCCTATGGGAGGAGGATCTCCATTGACTAATAAGCAAAAATTATATTTATTGGATGCCTTAGAATCTCATCCTCGTGCGATTGTATTATTTGTGCTATGTGAAGGCGAGATTGTTGGTGTAATTAATGCTTTCTTGAATTTTTCTACTTTTAAATGTAAGTCTATGATTAATATACATGATGTATTTATAGATAAACAATACCGTGGTAGAGGACTTGGGCGAAAATTATTGCAAGGAATCATAGAGATAGCACATCAGAATGATTGTGCAAAATTAACGCTGGAAGTGCGGAAAGATAATCAATTGGCTCAGCATTTATATCATTCTGAAGGGTTTCAAGAAGGAGACTCACCGATGCGCTTTTGGACTAAACAACTTTAAATAATGATTAAGATGGACATAAACAGTAATAAGATGGACGAAAATTATTGGGATGAACATGCTAAAAATCTATTTGCAGAAGCAACTGGATTTATGAAACCACTAGAGAGGCATCTAACTATCTCTAGTAGATTCGACAATAACCTACTTTTCAATTTGTCGGTAATGAGCTTTGAGAAGATGTTTTTGGCTTTGTTAGCTTACTATGAAATAGAAGCACTAAATCATACTCCTCTTGCTTTGTTTAAAGAGGCACACGATATTGATCAAGGATTGACAGAGGATATGAAACAAACAACACGTCTTATCGCTTCGCATGAATCGATCTGCTCGCTTGACGACAAGGGCTACACTACTCCAACCGATAGTGAACTAAGGCAGATTATAAATGGACTTCTAGAAATCTATTCTTTTATAGCAACGAGGCTTGAAGTTGTATCCGCAGAAACTTTCTAATTGATAACAGTACATCTGAGGATAAAGATCATAAAGAACTATCTCTTTATGATCTTTATGGTATAGCAATGTCCATTGGTTGTGAATCCTTGTACTGCATAAACTCCTTTAGCTACTTTTTCAGCAGGAATGCTCGTTTCGGTATTTCCGATATTGTTTTTCTCTGCTAAAAGTGTGCCATTCATTTGGAATAATAATACACGTTGCAACGGTTCTGTACAATAGATGTGTATGGCGTTTGTACTTTCTGCGATGTTGGCTATCAAGACCTTTGAACTAGAATCGTAAAGAGTGCGTAGCCCAACTGTGCTAAGCACGGAATCGTTTACTGAGTAGTTAAATCGAGTAGATTCTTTTGGCAATAAACGTGTAGAACTATCCATTTTGTTGTAGGTTGGATAATAATAGAAATAAGCGCTATATGAACCTTCCGGCAGGTTATGAGGAGATGATATGTCGAGAGTGATACTTTCGCCTGCATCTATGAAAAGAGGGAAAAGGTTGAATGCTACGTTGTATGCATTACTACCTGTTACGTAAGTCGCAATGGCAATCGGCATGTTATAAGGTAAAGTTCCTGAGTTCTGAATGGTGAGGGATCCTTTAATGGAATCATTTACTCCATAGGTTGGATTTTGAGGAAGCGAGGCTGAAATGCAAGTTAATGCAATTGTACCTTCTGGGTCTTGTCCTTTTACACTAACCGGAATGCTCGCGTTTCCTATAGGATACCATGTACTTCCACTTTTATAAAGGGGATATAGTGTGTATTCACCTGCGGAAATCGAAATATTACTTTCGAATGAGAAGGTAGCTGTTTGCTCTGCATCAAGTGTCCGATATCCACTCGCTAATGCACTATATACGTTTCCACTTTTTATTCCGACGCCTAAAGTACCCATAAAGTTTGTGTTGCCGTTGGCAATAGTAAGGGCGTAATTGCCGCAAAGCCCGTTGTAGAGTGCGTGTGGAATTTCAATGGTGGCGTCTTTTAATGAGATGGCTGTAGAAGGCGTAGATATTGTAAGAGTGCCATCTATAAATTCGGCATCAAGTGTGTGAGCTATGGCAGATGATGATCGAACGATGCTCCACTCATCGCTAGCTGTCGCTCTGGTCATGAAACATAACGTATAATATCCTTCTTCCAAGCCGGTTGGTACACTACAAGTTAGTTCTTTCTGGGTTGACATACTATTCATTGTCGCTGAAAAAGTATTCTGCGATAAAACTGTAATTTCTCCTTTGCTATTAAGGAGTGCTGCGCAATAATATCCTGAGAAGTCGGTGCCTTTATTTAATAACGTTGCACTGAGTTTAAATGTGCTACCTCCGTTTATAGAAGATGAAGAGGTGGTAAGAGTAGAAGTGGTAATAAAGTGCGGACGATAACTTGAATTGCTGGTAGGAGGCTGTATGCCTAATACGACAAACTGTGAGAGGTTATAACCGTCTGTAGGATTTTCTGTAATGCCGGCACCGGAAGTGGCCGGATTTACCTCTGCTAGATAATAATATCCATTCATAGTCCCTCCCCATCCGAAATCAAAATGCATGAGATTGCCAGAGTCGTATCCGTCGATAACCATAATATGCCCATTGCTAGCACTTTGACCACCACGGAAATATATCGGTCGACCGCTGACTACCTCTTCTTTTAAAAGGTTGAGCCATTCCGATGATTTGAAATAATCTCGATAGAAGATTTGTAGATTCTTATCATAATTGAAGTTCTTAGTTAACGCCTTAGTTACCATGTTTTCTGTGCTTGTGCTGGAAGAAGCATCTAATCCAAAAGACATCTGAATAGAAACTGCTACGTCATAGCATAGTTTAGCTACTTCGTTTGCTTCGTCCGAACTGAAATGATCCGTGGTGGTGACCCCATCCCCTTGAAGCTCATGTAGATAATTCTCGCGAATGAGGCTCCAATTATAGGAATGCGTATAGAAGTCCATACTAAGAGTACTTCCATTCCAACTATAGCTGGAATTTCCTATACCTTGGGTAGGGTATTTATAAAAGCGCATAATTGTAGCCATAGAGGTAGCCGCACAACCAACTAAAGTATTACTCCCTGATATTGTGGGGCAATTATTATAATAAGGGTAATCTTGTGACCAACGGATGCGTCCTAAAAGAGGTGCCACTTTTTCAGGCAAAGTGCTTGAAGAATTCTGGATCTCTTTTTGTGATGAGCTGACCGTATCTTCAGCCAGTTGCTCGCTCATAGTTTGGTAACTGTTCAGCAAATCGAGTAACCCGTCGGGAATAGAATTCGTATTGACAGTGCCCTCTTCTGCATAACCTAGCACAAGCGGCAGGCGATCGTCGGCAGATAAAATCACAAATCCCCCTTCTTCAGCACCATAAATATAAAAAGCATCTTCTCTATTATCGCCTAATAAAGCTTTTGAGGAGGTTAGTAGAGTTGCCTTCTCTTCGCTCTTAATGATCGATTTTTGTGTACTTTTTGTGGAATGTTTTGCAAAAAGTGCTTCTGCAATTGCTTTCAGTGAGCTCTTATCACGTGGAACTGCCCAAACGGAGCCGAGTGATAAAAGAACGAGCGTGAGAAAGAAGAAAACTTTTTTCATGCGGGTATTTGATTATTTGCTGTGGCAAAGGTATAAAAAATAGAATGTAATTCACTATTATCTCGAAAAAAATCAATATCTTTGTAGCAAAATTGAGAAGTGGGATGAAAGAATTTGTTATATCTGAAGCCGGAACTGAATCTGCAATTCTTGTAGGTCTGATTACGCAATCGCAGGATGAGCGAAAAACGACAGAATATCTTGAGGAGCTTGAGTTTTTGGCAGAAACTGCTGGTGCACAGGTGGTAAAGCGGTTTACGCAACGTGTGGATCAAATGAACTCTGTAACTTATGTTGGTAAAGGAAAACTTCAAGAGCTAAAGGAATATGTGCACGAAAATGAAATCGGCATGGTCATTTTTGATGATGAATTGTCGGCTAAACAAATACGTGTCATCGAAGGAGAGCTGCAGGTTAAAATATTAGATAGAACGTCTTTAATTCTAGATATTTTTGCCATGCGTGCACAAACGGCACATGCTAAAGTGCAGGTAGAATTGGCTCAATATAAATATATGCTTCCTCGTTTGCATCGTCTTTGGACGCACCTTGAGCGTCAACGTGGTGGTGCAGTGGGCCTAAGAGGGCCTGGTGAGACGCAGTTGGAAATGGACCGACGTATTATTTTAAATCGTATGTCGCTTTTGAAGGAGCAATTGCTTGAGATTGACCGTCAGAAAACAACGCAACGAAAAAATCGTGGAGCGTTTATTCGCGTGGCTTTAGTAGGATATACCAATGTAGGAAAGTCTACCTTAATGAATCTATTAGCAAAGAGTGATGTGTTTGCTGAAAACAAACTTTTTGCAACCCTTGATACAACTGTCCGTAAGATGACAATTGAAAATCTCCCTTTCCTTTTAACCGACACCGTTGGATTTATTCGTAAGTTGCCACATGGATTGATTGAGAGTTTCAAATCGACTTTAGATGAGGTCCGTGAGGCTGATATGTTGATTCATGTAGTTGATATTTCGCATCCTAAATTTGAAGAACAAATAGCGGTTGTAGAACGTACTTTAGCAGATATTGGTGGCGGAGATAAGCCTTGTATGCTTGTTTTTAACAAAATTGATGCTTATACCTTTGTGGAAAAAGAGGGAGACGATCTGTCACCTGTTACGAAAGAGAATTTGTCTTTGCCTGAATTAATGCAGACTTGGATGGCAAAGCTTGGAGGGGAGTGCCTCTTTATCTCTGCCCGCGAAAAACAAAACATAGAAGAGTTAAAATCTTTGAAATACAGTAAAGTGAAAGAGTTGCACGTACAGCGCTTTCCTTACGATAATTTTTTGTATCAAATAGAGGATGAATAAAAGTGAATTTACTCCAAAGAATACAGTATTTCGTCCACTGACAGCGGATGAAATTACACTGTTAACCAGTCAAGGATGTGAAGCAGAGGATTGGACTTTGCTCACTGTTGCTGAAAATTTTAAAGTAGATCGTGTGCAACAAGTTCAATTTCAAGGAGCTTGCCGACTCGGCGTTTTCGATTATATCTTTACTTTGCCCGGAGGAGTTTCCAAACCGAGCGGCATTTATCGAGCTACTTTGAAAGAGGTAACTGTAGGTGATGATACTCGAATTGCTGATGTATCTGGTTATATTGCCCATTACGATATTGAGGAAGAATGCTATATTGAACATATCGATTACCTTTATGTAGATGAGGCTGATTGCCGTTTTGGGCAAGGTACAAAGGTGGCTGTTTTAAATGAAGCAGGAGGTCGTGAGGTGACTATTCATGAGGCTCTTTCCGCTCAGATTGCATATTTGCAATGTTGCTATCGTCAGGAAGCTCAATTACAAGAAGGACTAGAAGAAATTGCTGAGGCCTTTTGTGAGGGAGAAGAAAGTGACCGAGGGCTTGTAGGTGAGTGTGCCCAGATTACAAATTCAGGCTTTCTAAGAAATATAAAGATAAGTGCATTTAGTGTGATTGAGGGAGCTTCGCGGCTAGAAAATGGTACACTTCGTAGTACAGAAAAAGAACCGGCTAAGATAGGGCGGGAGGTACTTGCTACTGATTTTATCTTAATGCCTGGAGCACGTGTCGATACCGGAGTTTCATTAACTCGTTGTTTCGTGGGAGAAGCTGCGATTATAGAACAACGATTTTCTGCTACTGATTCCTTATTCTTTGCTAATTGCCACATGGCCTGTGGAGAAGCTTGTGCACTTTTTGCCGGACCATTCAGTGTTTCGCACCATAAATCGACCCTACTGATTGGGGTGATGACTTCTTTCTTTAATGCCGGTTCAGGCTCAAATCAGAGTAACCATGCTTATAAACTAGGGCCTATACATTACGGTATATTAGATCGTGGTTGCAAACTAGGTAGTAATTCTTATCTGCTTTGGCCCGCTCGAGCCGGTTTGTTCAGTACCATTATCGGGCATCATACCGATCATTTCGATTTGCAATCGCTTCCTTTTTCGTATATTATCGAAGGAGAAGATAATACTACTTGGGTAGCTCCTGCTGCTTGTTTGCGTAGTGCCGGATTATGGCGCGATATTGCTAAATGGCCGCAACGGGATGAACGGAAATCGGGAACCCCAACGGACCTTGTCGATTTTGATATTTTCAGCCCTTTGGTAATGAACCGAGTGATTGAAGGTAAGCAATTATTGCAGATGATTGCTAAAGAGCAAGCCTATGATGGTGTAGACGTTTATCACTTTAATGGAGTAAGCATTCGGCGTAGTTCACTGACAAATGGAATTCGTTTGTACACTTTATATCTAGATTTCTTCTATGGCTTAACTCTTTCCTCCTATTTTGTGGGAGGAATGAACTCTAGTAGCACAACTTATCTGGATAAAGAACTCGACGAAGAGGAGATGAAGCAACTCGCTGCATGGCACGATTTGTCGGGTGCTATTCTTCCACAGGAAACAGTAATGAATCTTATTGCATCGATAAATGAATGTGAAATTAACAGTGTGGAGGAACTAAATAATGCCCTTTGGCTTACGGAAGAGCAGCTCAACGAGTTCCGTTTATTGCATCTTTCAAGCATACTTTATCCTTTACACAAGAAAGGCGCTTCGATTGAAAAACCGAGTACGTTGAGTTTTATTTTCGATCAATGGAGTGAGTCGGTAGATGAGTTGTTCGACCTTGTACTTGAAGATGCATCCAAAGAGTTCTTGCCCGAGATGCGCGTTTCTAGTGGCATTGACGGAGGTGGATTCGAAAACTTTACCGGAATTCCGTATTCTGATTTTACGGCAGTAAATGGTACTATGGAAGAACATCCTTTTGTGGAAGGCTTACAAGAGATGCGTCAACAAATGAAAAAGCAGGCTGAAAACACGAAGCGACTTGTATGCGAAATGGGAAATTTAATTTAAAACTCTAAATATTAAATATATAAAAAATGGCAAATCCTCCTTTTAAGTATCAAAACCCGTTCCCTATGGGGAAAGATACTACTGAGTATTATCTGCTCACAAAAGATTATGTATCGGTGAGTGAGTTTGAAGGAAAAGAAATTTTAAAAGTTGCTTCTGAAGGGCTTACGGCGCTGTCCAACGCTTGTTTTCGTGATGTATCGTTCTTATTGCGTACAGCACACCATGAACAAGTTGCGAAGATCCTTTCCGACCCGGAAGCTAGTGAGAACGATAAGTATGTAGCACTTACTTTTTTGCGCAATGCAGAAGTTTCAGCTAAAGGTAAATTGCCTGTTTGTCAAGATACCGGTACTGCAATTATCTTAGGAAAGAAAGGTCAGCAAGTTTGGACTGAAGGTTGCGATGAAGAAGCTCTTTCACTAGGTGTTTATAAAACCTACACAGAAGAGAATTTGCGTTATTCACAGAATGTGCCTCTTGATATGTATCGTGAGAAGAACACTGGTTGTAACCTTCCTGCACAGATCGATTTGTTGCACATACAAGGTGCCGAATATAAGTTTCTTTGCGTAGCAAAAGGTGGTGGTTCAGCAAACAAAACCTACCTTTATCAGGAAACAAAAGCGTTATTGAACCCCTCTACGCTTGTTCCTTTCCTTGTGGCAAAAATGAAAACATTGGGTACAGCAGCTTGTCCTCCTTATCATGTGGCATTTGTGATAGGTGGCACTTCTGCTGAAACAAACCTAAAAACAGTTAAGCTTGCTTCTGCTCATTATTACGATAATCTGCCTACTGAGGGAAACGAAGGTGGTCAAGCTTTCCGCGATATTGAATTAGAAAAACAAGTTCTTGAAGAGGCTTATAAAATAGGTCTTGGTGCACAGTTTGGAGGTAAATATTTTGCTCATGACATCCGTATTATTCGTTTGCCTCGTCATGGTGCTTCTTGCCCCGTAGGCATGGGCGTATCTTGCTCTGCAGACCGTAATATTAAAGCTAAAATAAACAAGGATGGCATTTGGATTGAAAAGATGGAGTCGAATCCGGGCCGCTTTATTCCGGAAGAAATGCGTCAAGCCGGCGAAGGCGAAGCAGTCCAAATCAATTTGAATCAACCGATGCCTGAAATCTTAGCTGAACTTTCAAAATATCCTGTAGCAACTCGTGTTTCGTTGAATGGAACGATCATCGTAGGTCGCGATATTGCTCATGCAAAACTAAAAGAACGTTTGGATGCAGGCGAAGATCTACCTCAGTACATAAAAGATCATCCTATTCTTTATGCAGGTCCTGCAAAGACTCCGGAAGGAATGGCTTGCGGCTCTATGGGCCCGACTACTGCCGGCCGTATGGATTCGTATGTTGATCTTTTCCAGAGTAAAGGAGGCAGCATGATAATGATTGCAAAAGGCAATCGTAGTCAACAAGTTACCGATGCTTGTAAGAAGTTTGGCGGATTTTATCTAGGCTCTATTGGCGGTCCTGCTGCAATTCTTTCACAAAACAGTATTAAAAATATTGAATGTGTAGAATATCCTGAACTCGGCATGGAGGCTATCTGGAAAATTGAAGTGGAAAACTTCCCTGCATTTATTCTAGTTGATGATAAAGGAAATGATTTCTTTAAGCAAATTGAAGCTCGTTGTGCAAACTGCGGTTTGAAGTAAAGACACTATAGTAAAGTAATTATTGCTGTCCGGTAAAACTTTATTTAAATAAACAATAAAGGGCTGAATTCATTTGCGATTTCAGCCCAAATTGTGTTATTTTGTTTTTCACCACAAAAAACATTATAACCCATGGGCAAAAATAC
>Ga0302170_10000101_pt1 | contig 31343 bp, 25 predicted proteins | sample I_Fen_N2_1_FD_193492 | JGI IMG/M metagenome (GOLD analysis project Ga0302170, IMG submission 193492) | Peat permafrost microbial communities from Stordalen Mire near Abisko, Sweden - I_Fen_N2_1 | ecosystem: Environmental > Terrestrial > Soil > Wetlands > Permafrost | place: Sweden: Abisko...
AATTTGGCAACCTGACCATTGATCTGGATAAACATTTGGCGTACAAAAATGCTGAAATAATCAAACTTACTTCCACCGAATTTTCGTTGCTGGCTTTAATGGCTAAAAACGAAGGGCGTGTGTTGACTCATACTTATATTCTGAAAGAAATATGGGGGTATGGGTATACTGAGCAAACGCAATATCTCCGGGTATTTATTGCCCAGCTTCGTAAAAAAATAGAAGACGATCCGTCGAAACCAACATTGCTGATCACAGAATCCGGAATCGGGTACCGGTTTAGTGGAATATAAGCATCCGAAATAGGAATAACGCAAATCAAGGTCGCAGATCTACACCTTCATTGATGTTCTTGGATGTCTGAAATAATAAAACTGTCCCTCTTCTGATCGGTTTTTAAATAAAAACAGTTAATGCGAGAGGTCGAATGAATATTTTTTTTTAACGTGAATAGTTAAGCGGAGGGGTCAGACGATCGATATCTTAATGTGAGTAGTTAAGAAGACCCCTCGGACGATCGATATCTTAATGTGAGTAGTTAAGCGGAGGGGTCGGACGATCGATTTGTTAACCTCGGTAGTTAATACGAGGGGTCTGCTGATCGATTTCTTAATGTGGGTAGTTAAGAAGACCCCTCGGACGATCGATTTCTTAATGCGAATCGATGATCCGAGGGGTCTGACGATTGATTTCTTAATCAAAATCGATAATCCGAGGCATCGGACGATATAAATCAAACATAATAAGTACGCGCCATAAATATTTTATATAAAAAAACACTGTTTTAACTGCCCCCAACCCCCTAAAGGGGGCTATCGAAGTGCGATATGTGCAAAAAAAATCAACTTTTTCACGCGGCAAAAGTCCCCTTTAGGGGATTTAGGGGCAGATCAAAATAATATAAACTAATTACAGAATATGTATAGTTGATTTTATTATTCTGTTTTTTCGTCCAATCCGTGTTTTCTGTGTGCATTGTAATTTGAAGGAACAGATCAATACACTTGATTCCATGCTTATTCCTTCTCTTGCATCAGTTCCATTTGTTTGGTTGGCATTTTCAGGGTAAAAACCGCTCCTCCGTGTTCGTTGTTTGCTGCGGCAACGGTTCCGCCCTGAGCCTCCACAAATCCTTTTACTATCGATAATCCGAGACCTGTTCCACCGGCTTTAGCATTCTTTCCACGGTAAAATTTATCGAAAACAGCTGCAAGTTCCGTCTCGGGAAAGCCTGTTCCCCGGTCGATAACCTGAATGCTCAACCATAAATTATTCATAAATACCTTCAATTCAATAGTACTGCCTGCGGGAGCATTCTGAGTAGCATTCAAAATCAGATTGTGCAATACCTGTTCCATTAATCCAAAGTCGACAAACAGCAAAGGCATATCTGCAGGGATAGATACCTTGAATTTGAACGCTTCCAGCTCGTGTTTAAGCGAGTCCGAAACCGAGTTCGCCAAATCCTGAGCATCGCACCAGTCGGGATTGGGAGTTATTCTGCCCGATTCGAGTCGCGACATGTTAAGCAAATTTTCAACCAACCTGTTCAACCGGATGGATGCGGTATTTATTTCGGCATACAGCTCTTTTTTTATCGGTTCAGTCAGGTTTTGCGACGATAAAGTTTCCGATGAGCCCATAATGGTTGCAATAGGAATGCGCAATTCGTGCGAAATGGAGCTGAATAAGGTTTTATAAAGTTTTTCCGACTCACTGAGAATGTAGGTCTTTTTTGCCGCATTGCGCAACAATTCACGCTCATACTTGCCCGTTATTTGTGCCAGCGACGACTCCCAAAACTGCTCTTCGCCGTGGGTGAAAATACTTGCTTGTTTTACAGCAATGACCCCCAGCGTACCATTACTGCCCGTCAGTGGATAATACGTGTATTCATTAGAAGGAAGTGTATTTGTGTATTTTCCGGCTTTGATGGCATTTTTTTGTACCCAGCTCACAATGCTCAGTTCGTTTTCTCCTATCCGGATGGATGAGTCTTTAGAGGACTCAATTACCGATTGATTCGTATCATCTTTTACAACGATAGCACTTTCCAGATTAAAATTTTTCAGAATAAATTCTACTGCTCTTTTTATAACTTCATGATAGCCCGAAATAGTATTTAGTTCTTTTGTAAGCTGATATAAGGCATTTGTACGCTCTTCACGGATTCGTATTTTTTTCTCCTGTCTACGTACTCTTGAGGTTAAGATTCCATTCAAAAGAGCAATGATGAAAAACATCATAAGCAGCAACATATCCACAGGATTCTGAATATTGAGGGTGAACTGAGGAGGTATGAAAAAATAATCCCAGATTAGTGCGCTGGATGCTGCTGCAAAAAGAATGGGCCCCGTGCCGTAGAACAGAGCCAACAACGATACCAGGAACAGCAGGATAAACGAAACGGCCTGGTAGCCGATCAGATCTTTCAGAAAATAACTTATAATCGAAGTCAAAGCTACGATAAGCCCTACAACCAGATACTGCCCGCTGTTGGATGTGAAGGACGGAATGGAAACCTGATCTTTGAATTTATCGTCGGCCGGAGCATCCGACCCGAGAATATAAACATCGATATTGCCGCTGTATTTAATCAGTCGGTTTACAAAGTTTCCAAGTTTTAGTAACGACCGGAAATTCCGGACACGTGGTTTCCCTACAATGATATGCGTTATGTTTTCCTTTTGAGCAAAGTCCACTATGGCTTTCACCAGGTTGTCATTCGTAACAATACGTACCTCAATGCCCAGTTGCTTGGCTAAGTCTATGTTGGAGTCCAGTTGCAGCTGATCTTTGGGCGTTAATCTGTGACTGGTTTCCACGTACAGTGCCTGTATATTGGCTCCCATGGAGTACGATAAATTTTTTGCCCAGCGCAATAATCCGGCTGAAAAAGGGCTGGTACCGATGGCAACCAGGAAATGGAGTCCCGATTTCCACGGTCCTTTAATGCGTTTGTTCTGCATGTAATCATGCAGCTGATTGTCTACCCTATCGGCAACAATACGTAAGGACATTTCGCGCAAAGCAGTAATATTTCCTTTGCGGAAAAAGTTATTTACCGCTTCTTTCGACCGTTCAGGGGCATATACTTTGCCGTCCGAAAGACGTTGAAGAAGTTCGTCGGGAGTTATATCAACTAATTCAATATCATCTGAATTCTCAAAAATAAAGTCCGGCAAAGTTTCGCGGATAATCACGCCTGTGATTTGCGCCACCGTGTCGGTACGGCTTTCCAAATGCTGAACGTTCAGCGTAGTGAAAACATTGATCCCGTTTTCCAGAATTTCCTGTACATCCTGATAGCGTTTGGTGTGCCTGCTTCCTGCTGCATTGGTGTGTGCCAGCTCATCCACCAGCACTATCTGCGGGTGGCGTGCTATAATAGCATCTAAATCCATCTCCTGTACGGAGGTGGATTTATATTCAATGGCTTTGCGGGGAATTATCTCAAACCCGTTTACTAAAGCTTCTGTTTCTTTTCGTTTATGTGTCTCCACATACCCGATAATGATATCATTCCCTTTTTTCTTTTCATCGTGTGCCGCCTGAAGCATGGTGTAGGTTTTGCCCACACCGGCACACATGCCGAAGAAAATCTTCAACTTGCCCCGTTTGCTTTTTTCTTCTTCCCGGGCCAATGCCGCCAGCAGTTCATCAGGGTTGGGTCTGTCAATTTCGAAATCATTCATGTTAGTATGGATTAAAAATAAACACTAAGTAACGGAGAACACTGAGAAACACTAAAATATATAATCAATAATTGCTAATTGTTGATTATATATCTTAGAATAGAACGTTTATAAAACCTAATGTAAATATATTTTTACATTAACAAAAAGAAGTGTTACTCTCTTTTGTTCGTATCTTCCAGGATTCATCGATCGTAGATACAAAAATTTCACCATCTCCACTTTTTCCTGTATTGGCTGCATTTAAAATGCAGTCAACAGTGACTTTTAAGTTCTCGTCGGGAACCACAATGTTGACTAAATACCGGGTGACGTCAGATTGAAACAGGTTACCACGATAAACGCCTTGCATCTTTAATTTTTCTGCACCCAAACAATCTGTATACGTAAAAGAACTAATGTTGATAGATTGGAGAGCTTCCTTTACGTCTTCGATTTTTGTATCTCTGATTATAGCCTCAATTCTTTTCATAGTCTTGCTTATTTTAGTTTGTCTAATGCAATATTCAGTAATAATACATTTACCCGACTTTCGCCCAAGCACATCAGTTGAGGTCCTTGGCTCATTTCTTCAACAAGTGTTTTCAACTTTTGTTTTTGTGTGTTATTAAAATATCTTGCTTTAGCAATCCGGTTGATTTGCAATTCGGCAGCTTCGGGCGAAATATGCGGATCAAGACCGCTGGCCGATGCAAAAAGCATATCCGACGGGACTTCTGCATTCTGTTCAAGTTGGTTGAACTTGATAAATTTATTTTTCCGTTCAGAAACCAGACTCTTTAGTTTTGTGCTGGTCAAGCCATAATTACTTCCACCCGAAGGTAAAGGATTATTTCCAATTGCTGAAGGACGCGAAGTAAAATAGATAGTACTATCGGATTGTTGTCCGATCAGTTCGCTTCCTATTATTTTATTGTCTTTTAAAATCAGGCTTCCATGGGCCTGATGAGGAAAAACAACCTGTGCAATACCCGTAACTAAAAGTGGATATATGATTCCGGTAAGAATGGTAAAAACCAGGAATATTTTTATTGCGATACCAAATGTTTTCATTTTTCAATTATTTTTGAATGTTCATAATACGTTATCATTTCATTGATAGAATTAATCAGAAAGTCAATTTCAATAATTCTTCCCGAAGAAATAAGTGTGAGTTCATTTACATCATCTTTATTATACTGTTGCATTCTCTCGTACTCTTTTTTTCTTCTGTTTAAAAGCTTTTCTTTCAAATTTCTAACGAGCAGTTCCATGATGGCTGATTTATAAATTAATCAGAATATCGATAATTTTGATTCCAATAAATGGAGCGATAATACCGCCAAGTCCGTAAATCAGCAAATTTTTTGTCAATGCCCGGTTGGCTGAAATGGGTTTATAAGCCACACCTTTCAATGCTAGCGGAATAAGTGCAATAATAATCAGCGCATTGAAAATAATAGCGCTTAAAATAGCACTTTCGGGCGAACCAAGCTTCATGATATTCAGTGCCGATAAAGGTCCCTGTCCGTTACTTCCGGCATACAGTGCAACGGAAATAGCCGGGATGATAGCAAAATATTTGGCCACATCGTTCGCAATACTAAAGGTGGTAAGTGCACCACGGGTCATGAGTAATTGTTTCCCCACTTCTACCACTTCAATCAGTTTTGTAGGATTACTATCCAAATCCACCATATTACCTGCTTCGCGGGCTGCTTGTGTTCCAGAGTTCATAGCGATACCGACATCAGCTTGCGCCAGAGCAGGAGCGTCATTTGTTCCATCGCCAATCATCCCTACCAAGTGTCCTTTTTCCTGTTCTTCACGTATTCTACGCAATTTATCTTCGGGTGTGGCTTCTGCCATAAAATCATCTACACCTGCTTCTGCAGCAATGGCTGCTGCGGTTAACGAGTTATCTCCGGTAATCATCACCGTACGGATTCCCATTTGACGAAGTTCGGCAAAACGTTGTTTGATACCACCTTTTACAATATCTTTCAGGTGGATTACACCCAATACTTTATTGTCTTCGGCCACCACCAAAGGAGTTGCTCCCAGTCGTGCCAATTCAGATACTGCCTCAATGACCTTTTGAGAGAAAATTCCGTTGTTCTCTTCGATAAAAGCACGAATTGCTTGTGATGAACCTTTACGAATCTGGTGAACTTTTCCTTCCGGAGTTTTCAAATCTACCCCACTCATACGAGATTGTGCAGTGAAAGGAATAAATGTAGCATGTAGATTCGTAATGTCCCGGCCACGAATATTGAATTTCTCTTTTGCCAGTATAACAATCGAACGTCCTTCGGGTGTTTCGTCCGAAAGTGACGAAAGTTGGGCAGCATCTGCCAGTTCTTCAACTGTTACACCTTCTGCCGGAATAAAGTCTGTTGCCATCCGGTTTCCCAATGTGATGGTTCCGGTTTTGTCGAGCAATAGTACGTCCACATCACCGGCAGCTTCAATAGCACGTCCGCTGGTAGCAATCACGTTTCGTTGGATAAGTCGATCCATACCGCTGATACCAATCGCACTCAATAGTCCGCCAATAGTAGTTGGGATAAGGCATACGAGCAGGGCAATTAATACCGGAATGGACAAATTGTGAGACAAAGGTATTCCCGAAGCAGTTAAGCTATATCCGAAGAAAGCCGGAAGAGTTACTACTGCCAATAAGAAGATAATGGTTAGACCCGAAAGCAGAATGGTCAACGCAATCTCATTTGGAGTCTTCTGACGTTTGGCACCTTCTACCAGAGCAATCATACGATCCATAAAGGTATCGCCAGCATCGGCAGATATACGAATCAGAATACGGTCACTCAACACTTTTGTTCCACCGGTCACCGCTGAACGGTCACCACCGCTTTCGCGAATTACCGGAGCCGACTCGCCCGTTATGGCTGACTCATCGACACTGGCAATTCCCTCTATTACTTCACCGTCCGATGGAATTATATCATTCACTTCACAAACCACAATGTCCCCTTTGCGCAAATCGGGAGCCAACACTTCTGTTTCTTTGTCCCCAACCATTTTGCGGGCTGTTGTTTGAGTGCGGTTTTTACGCAGACTTTCTGCCTGTGCTTTTCCACGTCCTTCGGCTATGGCTTCAGAGAAGTTGGCAAAAAGCACCGTAAACCACAGCCAAATGGCAATTTGTAAATTGAAAGACGAATACGCTCCCTGAAAAATTCCGATAAAGACAATGATCGTAGTCAGAGCTGCTCCGATACCTACAATGAATATAACCGGATTTTTTATCAGTGATTTCGGACTTAATTTTCTTACGCTGTCTTTCGCGGCCCGTGCAAGTAGCTTCTTATTAAAGATACTTTTATTTGATTTTGTTGTCATAATTCTAAATGATTAAAAAGTAATTCCGTTATTCATTAATAAATGTTCCACAATCGGTCCGAGTGATAAGGCAGGGAAATAGGTCAACCCGCCGACAATAACAATAACGCCGATTAACAATACGATAAACAACCAATTGTTCGTTTGGAAAGTTCCAGCCGATACAGGCGTAATTTTCTTTTTTGCCATACTCCCGGCAATGGCCATAATGGGTATAATCACTCCGAATCGCCCTATCAGCATTGCAAATCCAATCAATAAATTATAGAAAACCGTATTGGCATTTAATCCGGCAAAGGCACTACCGTTGTTTCCGGCTGCTGAAGCGAATGTGTATAGAATTTCAGAAAATCCGTGAGGCCCGGCATTATTCAGACTGGATAATCCCAGCGTGCTTATGGCCGCCCACGCCGTAAATAACAGGATTACAAAAGAGGTAATTACATTAGCTATAATAGCCATGGTTACTTCAAATCCTTCTACCTTCTTTCCCAAGTATTCAGGTGTACGACCTACCATCAATCCGGCAATAAATACCGTGAGAATAATGAATACAACCATACCGTAAATACCTGAACCTACGCCACCAAAGATAACTTCACCAAGCATCAGGTTGATCATGGCAACCATCCCGGCTAATGGAGACAAACTATCATGCATAGCATTTACTGATCCATTTGAGACTGCTGTAGTGGATGTCGACCAAAGGACGCTGTTGGTTATGCCGAACCGGGTCTCTTTCCCTTCCATCAGTGCTGAATGACCGAAAATAGGATTGGCAGAATATTCGCCATACAATGAAATGGCTAAACCGACGACTAATAATATAAACATAACGGTGAAGATGGTCCAACCATGCCGTTTTGAACCTACCATTTTACCATAGGTAAAGATTAGTCCTGCAGGAATTAATAACAATGCCAACATTTCAAGTAAATTGCTCAGCGGAGTTGGGTTTTCGAACGGATGTGCACTGTTGGCACCGAAGAAACCACCACCATTTGTTCCGAGTTGCTTGATAGCTATCTGTGAAGCAGCCGGTCCCATTGGAATTACCTGACTGGTTCCTTGTAGGGTATGTGCTGTCTGGTATGAATCAAAGTTCTGTACTACACCTTGCCCAACCAAAAATATAGCAAATATAATTGAAAGAGGTAAGAGAATATACAATGTAGAACGGGTTAAATCCACCCAGAAATTACCCAATTTATCGGTTGTTTTACGTGAAAGTCCTTTAGCAAGAGCCAACAATACAGCTATTCCGGTGGCTGCACTTACAAAGTTCTGAACCGTGAGCCCCAACATTTGTACAAAATAGCTCAATGTGTTTTCTCCACTGTAACTTTGCCAGTTGGTGTTTGTCATAAAACTCGAAGCTGTGTTGAAAGCCAAATGCCAGGATGTATTAGGCAAATGAGCTGGATTCAACGGCAGGTATGCCTGTGTAAGCTGAATCAGGAACACAAACAAGAAGCCGATTAAGTTGAACGTCAGTAATCCGAAAGTATAGCTTTTCCAGTTTGTCTCTTCTGTAGCATCAACACCAACAAACTTGTAAGTCAATCGTTCTAGCCAACCAAATGGTGCCGACATCAGGTGTTTTTCGCCAGTAAACACTTTGTACATGAAGCTTCCCAGAATAGGCGCTAAGCCTATCAGCAATCCGAAAAACAGAACTATTTGCAAAAAATCATAAGTTGTGAACATATAGTTATAATATTAAGAGAATGATTCGCTGTTAGAATTTCTCAGGTTTAATAAGCGAGTAAATTAAATAACCCAGTATAGCCACGGCTATAATTGCTCCAATGATGTATCCCGTTGGGGTGCTCATTTCAGTTGTTGCTACCATTAAAAGTTTTGTTTCCATTTTTTTAGTCAGTTTTTAAATTTAATAGTGAATAAGGATAATTATAAATTAGCATCTAATTGTCTGGTTTTTTGTCTGGATTGTTGATATATTAAAGCGTAACACCAGCTACAAAGAATGTGGTTTTTTCATAAGGATTTGCTCCGACAATGGCATAAACAGGTAGGCTAAATTTGTCGGTAAAAGCTATTGATTTGCTTATTTTTATTCCCAGATTAGTAATTCCAAAACCTGTAGTACGGTAAGTTGCACTTTCTCCGAGTGAGCCTCCTAAGAAGATTTTAGCAACCGGTGCAATTTGGTACCCTAATTCAACATAAGTTGAGAGTGCATTGTCGCCGTTAGCTTTTTTATCTGCTCCTGCAAACATGGTGTTTACTGATGCACTAAATGCTGTTCCGGTATAAGCAAGTGTTCCTTCAAATATATGACCTGTACCGCCGCTGTATTTGAAATAGTTTGGTTGAAGACCGAAGTTGTAGTAGTAGTCGGTCAGGGTTAGAGCAAATTTGCTTGAAATGGCATAAGTAGCATATAAGTCAACTTCTTTTACATTCCCGGAAAAACTACCTGAAGCCCATGAGCCAAGAGTTAAAGCACCGGTTGTGAATGAAGCATAAGGTTGAATGTTTGGGGTTCCGCTAGTCTTACCTGTAGGATCTTCTTGTGGAATACCACGCCATACATAAGAGCTTACGATGTCAGCACCGGTTGCGAACTGTGCTTTTGCACTTGAAACGGTTAAAGTCATAATTGCTGAAATTGCCACTAATCTAATAATTCTCATAATTGTAAATGTTTTGAATTCTTTTTTTTAAATTGAGACATGATGGATAATATCATTTTTATCATCACTATCATCATTGTTTTTTTTTCTTGCTATAAAATCGTCATCGTCGTCATATAATATTTTGTCGTAGTACTCATCGGACCCAATCACGTGACTAAGTGCTCGTCCGGCTGCAAAAAGGAGAATTACACCTCCTAAAAGCTCAAGAATCAACATTAAAGTAGTGTCCATTTTGTATCGGTTTTTATTCGATGCAAAAATACACCGGAAGTTATAAGGGTGTTGTAAGGTTTTGGAGCACTTGTATAAAGATTTTATAAAGATTTTTTGTCGTTATTGAGAAGTAGAGTGTTTAGTTTTCAAAACGGAATATTTATTAAGAGCGTATAATATATTCAGGGCAAAAGGAATGAAGACCTGTTCTTAAAAAAACAGAAAAATACCTGAAATTGTTTACCTTTGCATTATTCAACGATAAAATAATTTCGATAATGATAAAAAAAGGTGATAACGTGCGTTTTCTAAACGCAGTGGGTGGAGGAATAGTAAGCCGCGTGGATGAATTGAAGAAAATGGTATTTGTGGAAGATGCCGATGGTTTTGAAATCCCGGTACTCGAACGTGAATGCGTGGTGATAGCCGCTATAAATGAAGAAACAAACTTTCCGATAAGAAATTTTAAAACAAAACCGGAACAAATAACCACAAAACCGACAGAAGTGATTGTGCCGGAGCAAAAACAAGAACCGATATTTGAAACCGCTGACGGGGATACGTTAAAAACTTTGTTGGCCTTTTTCCCGATTGATATTAAACAGCTACAAACCACTTCTTACGAATGTTACCTGGTAAATGACAGTAATTATTATTTGTATTATAATGTGGTCACTGGTGAGAATGATGTATGGACAAGCGTTGCTGCCGGACTGATTGAACCGAATATGCAGGAGCTGCTCTCCGAAATATCGAAAGAGGAATTAAGTGCGTGGGAAAAACTGCGTGTACAGTTGCTACCCTTTAAACAGGGAAAAACTTATACTCCACAGGCAACAGTGGATGTGAATCTGAAAATTAATGCGGTGAAATTCTACAAACTTCATAGCTTTACCGCTAATGAATACTTTGATGAGCCTGCTTTGATGATTGATATAAGCTCTGAAAAAGAAAAGGAAGTTGAAAATAAAAAGATGGCTGATATTTCGCCCGAAGAAATAAAACAAGCTATGTTTCAGAAAGAGCAAACAGGCAGACCACGAATTGTGAGTCATCCGCAGACTTCGGAGATCATAGAAGTAGATTTACACATTAATGAGTTGCTGGATACTACGGCCGGTTTGTCAAATGCGGCTATGCTTCAGTGCCAGTTGGATAAATTCCATGAGGTGCTGGATGAAAACAAAAAGCATAAAGGACAAAAGATTGTTTTTATTCACGGTAAAGGCGAAGGCGTACTTCGCAAAGAGATAGAAAAGCTACTCAAAACCCGTTACAAATCTTACTACTTTCAGGATGCTTCATTCCGTGAATACGGGTTTGGGGCAACGATGGTTACTATAAAATAAGAACGAGCCCTAAAGATACCCCTAACCCCTAAAGGGGAACTAAGTTAGCATAATTTTATTTCACTCTTATGGTAAAAAATGCAGGAGACGAAAGTAACTTAATTCCCCTTTAGGGGTTAGGGGTTGTTCTTTAGGATGTTTTTATTCCGTCAAGAATAAAATTCTGTCTTCTACGGCTTTCAGGCAAACGGGGCAGAATCCTTTGGCTGTATTTGTGCGCATCCGGCAATCGAAATACGGACGATAAATGCCTTTAGATAGGTAGCCACCACCTTCAAAAACGCCGATCTTAGCTTTGTTCTCATCCGTTAGTGGAGTGGGGATAGCGGTACCTTCGGGTAAATCTTTTTTCCATTTAGCTCCAAATTTTACCAGCGTAGTTATGTTTGGTTCCCAAGGCTCATTCTTCAAATCGTACATACCGTTCAACGCATCGTTGTCATAGAAATATTCGTCGGCCAGGCCCGCGAATGAATGCCCGAATTCATGAACCGTCACTTCGGTTTGTGCCCGCTTACTATCGGCCGAGGCCAGGGTGTAAAAGTTGTATATACCTCCACCACCGTAGGTTTTAGTATTGGCCAGAATGTAAATGGCATCGTATGGAACCAACGATGCATAATCACGAACAGCGAACACGTTGGGAGTGGTGAGATAACGATCAGAGTAGAACGTGTAGTAATGCGACCCGAGTGCCGAGTTTCTCCAGTTGCCATTCTGTGGTTTGGATACTCCGGTGTCGACCGATATGGCGGCTATTGCGTAAATATTGATTCTCGATTTGTATTTCAGAAATGGTTCGTGGGTAAAGAGATTATCTGCTAGTCGTTGTGCATCTTTGAAGAATTTAGCCCGTTGCTTAACAGTATAACCTTCGGCAATAACAGCAATGTCGATGGCTTTGTCGGGCGAAGCTGTTTTGCAAATAGTTTTTACCGGTACGTCTACCATTTTTGTTTTGCGTATTAGTTTATCGTCGGGTGAGAATCCAAACTGAATAAGCTTTTCCCATTTGTCGAAATCCAACCGACGTTCGATAATGACCTTCACGGATTTTTGCGGATAGGGAAACTGAATGGATTGCTCAAAGCTTTTGTTGACCAGTATTGCTTCGGGTGTAGATTGCCATTCGAAATAGAGTGTACTAAAATCGTCGATGTAAATCTGTTTGTCAGTCAGGCTATCTAATACCAGAAAACGGTATTCGCCCAGATTCATATCGTCGGACAGGCGCGCACGGCGACCACCCCAAAATGGTTCCTGAATAATTTTAGACAAATAAGCGTTAGTGGATTTAGTGTTACCACTCAACTGGAAATCGATACGACAGGCTTTATTGGTGAAATAATCGGTATATTGTTGTGAGAAAAGGGTGAAACAATAAGTCAAAAAGAGGAAGAGGATAAATAATGGCTTTTGCATAAATCTTGTTGATAAATTAATGATTTGCAAATTAAAGAAAACTTATAGATAAAACCTAACCAAAACGCTTTTTTGGATTATTTTGTCCTCTTTTTGTTCCTCTTTTTGATTTTAAAATGCTCTGGTAGCAAAAATAACTTACAAACTTTTACTTCCCACTTGCTACTAATTTGCCTTCAGGCTGAATGGAGTCCTGTTGATGGATATTCTTTACGGCGTAATTTCCATTTCCGTCAATGAAGATTCTTTTTGTTTTTCCTCTGAAACGACCATCTTTTTTTACCGTAAGTATGTATTCACCTTCCAGTACCGAATCAATGAAAAATTCGCCGTTCCGGTCACATCTCCCGTTGGCAACAGCCACCAATGAGTTCGGATCGCGCAATGTTACAATTGCACCTTTAATTGATTCTGTTTTTGTGTTTAGTACGTGGCCTTTGATTGAAAATGCCTCACGCGCATATAATTGAGATGCCAAAAGGATGAAAATTCCGAGTAAGAATGGTCTTACTAATTGATTTGTTTTCATAATTCCATATTTTAAATGTTAGTTTTTTGTGATTAAATGTAAACCAGAAAGATTAAAGTTGAGTTTTGGGTTGAAACTTATTTTGAACTGCGGCTCTGTTCTTCGCTGGAAGCGGTTGAGCGGTTGCTGCGGGTTTTAAATTCGGATTTTCCGAAATTATAGTTGAAAGAAATCTTCAAGCGACGTGAGTCGTTATGATTCTTTACATCAATGTCTACATTATCGTATTTAGCATATGCACCATTTTGACCTGTATTGAAAATATCACTGACGGCTACTTTTATGTTCCCTTTATCTTTGAAAATTTTTCGTTGTAAACCCAGATCAATCGTATAGCGAGGTCGAACAATGATATTACTTACTAATTGGTTAGAACTATAACGTCCGCTTAACTCCATTTCAACTTTGTATGGTAGCGAAAAATTATTGCTCATATTACCAGTGTAACTCCAACGGCTTATCGAGGATCCCGTACTTGAATTAAACTGAATTTTCTTATACATACCGGTTAGGGTTCCGTTGAGTCGCCACCACTTGGTCGGTTGCAACTGAACGGTTTCGGATGCATTGAAATCAAGAGAGTTATTTAGATTTTCATTGGTTTGATAAATGGACTTTGTAGCATCATCTTGTCTGATGACTTGTGTGAAAACACCGCTGGAATAATTATACCCCAGACTTGTAATTAAGATGTTTTTAAAACTATGGCTTAGTCCGAGTGAATGTGTAAACTGTGGTTTCAGGTTTGGATTTCCGACATTGTAGGTGTATGGATCTACCATCCATCTGAATGGATTGAGCATATCATAATCTGGTCGACCGATTCGGTAACTATATTTGAAGTTAATATTGTTGTCTTTGTTGAGCGTTTGTTGTACGAAAAAAGAGGGGAATATTTTCAAATAGCTGGTATCGTTCACTTGATTGGTGGTAACAGATGTCCCTTTCGAAATGGTATTTTCCAATCGTAAACCCAGTTGTAATGTGGTTTTGTCGAACTGTGCCCGTCCGTTTATGTAAGCAGCCTGAATATCTTCTTTATAAATAAAATGATCGTTTTGAATCAGGTAGCCAGTCATGTCTATTTTGCTGTCGTTGTTTACAAAACTGGCCTTTGCTCCGGCTTCAAAATTGAACTTTTTGCCGATAGGAAGCACATAGTCGAGTTTGGCAGTGTAAATACTGATGTCATTGCCTTGCAAGGTATTTACCAGAACATCATGATTCAGGTTATTACCTGCTGCATTGTAATAAATTCCGTTTTGATTATTCGGACTTGTGTAGTTAAACCATGCATGATCAAAGTCGGCTGAAAGTGACTGGCCTGTGCTATCGATATCCCATTTATAATTGGCGTTGAATGTTTGATTTTTCCAATGTTCGTTGGAATTTGATTTGGAAATTAATGTTGAGTCAACCTGCAAGTTTTTATCGGTAAATGTAGTTGCATTTTGATCGGTATTGTTATTATGTCCATTGCTTCCGCGCAACATGACACTTACAACATGATTTTTACGAATGAAATAATCGGCTCCCACTTTGTAGTTATTGGATTGTCCGTCATAGGTTCCATTCGTGTTTATGAGCTGGTAAGCACCGTTCAAAGCTGTACTTGTAAACCTGCGGGTTGCATCCATACCGTTGGAGCCCGCCCAGTTGTAGAGTGAGTAATTTCCATACAAATTAAGTTTTCCATAATTCATATTGAGATCCAGACCACCGTTCCAACCAAATTTACTGGCTGTTTCGGTACCGGCAAAAGCACTTCCGTTGAAGCCGGGTGCTTTATTATGCTTTGTTTTGATGTTGATGATTCCTGAGTTTCCTTCGGCATCGTAACGTGCTGAGGGGTTTTCAATAATTTCTATTCTGTCTACATTTTTTCCCTGCATACCTTTGAGCATGGCTGCCAGTTGCGTGGCCGAAACATAGGTCGGTTTTTCGTCAATTAATACTTTTACGTTTTGTTTCCCTTTCAGGCTGATATTATCGCTATTGTCGACCGTAACACCGGGTAGTTTTTTCAGAATTTCATAAACATTCTCGGATGCTGTTGTGATAGAAGCATCGGGATTCACCACCATTTTGTCTACTGTTTGTTCGATAAACTTCTTCTTCGCTGTAACCACTACGTTGTCGAGTTGCTGTGACGATTCTTTGAGCACGACAGTTTTTTCGACTACCGGATTTTTTTTGTTGATGATGATTTTTTCCGATTCATGTTTGGCGTAGCCCACCATCGAAATGGAAAGAATATATTCTCCTGGATTTACTTTGCTGATTACAAATTCGCCTTTGTTGTCGCTAACTTCGCCTTTTTCCATTTTATTGGTTTTGGCATTTATAAGTGTGGCAGTGGCAAAGCCGATGGGTTGATTGTTGGCGTCGGTCACGCGACCTTTTATTACACACGCGGGCTCGGCCCAAAGCAGACTGGCGAAAAAAAACAGACAAACCAGCATAAGCAGGCGGTGGTGAAGATTGTTTTTAGAAGATTTCATATTGTTTTGATTTGTATTTTTACTGTGATTGCCGACAAGAATAAATTGTCCGATAAATTGAGCTTTTACTAGTATTGACTCAAAAACCGTAAATTCATTACATCGATTATCGATATTTTTTATAGTTAGACGCAATGACTGGTCAGTTTGGATTTAGAAATCTGTTTTTTTTGTGTTAGTTTTCTTGTCCGACAGGGCCAAGGAGAGTAGTCTACAGGCAGTACCTCTTTCAATCCGCATTGATTTTGAATGCAAATTGAATAAAATAATTATTGTACTGCAAATAGTTGGGATGTAAAGCAAGGTTTTGTTATCAATAGAAAGCAGATGCCGAAAGATTGGATAACTTTTGTTATGAAGGGTCGTTTTTGGGGACGAAAAAATCAGTTGAATTTATCAAATTGCCGATCGAAAGTTTTGATGTTTTGTCGGGAAACAGGAATCTCGGCATCGATATTGGAAAGCTTGAGTTGATAACCCAGGGCATTTCCTTTTTTCAGGTAGACTTTTTTTATATTTACAATAAAGGCTCTATGGGTACGGACAATGGATGGAACCTGAGATAACTGTTCTTCAATATTGCTGATGGAATTTCGAATCATTTCTTTTTCAACTTTATTGTTGCGGTGCAAATAGAATACGACATAGTTGCCATCGGAGGTGGCATAAAGAAATTGATCTGGGTAGAAGTTTAGTTTTTCTTTTTTGAGTTTTGAATCTATTTGTATGATTTTTACGGGTTGTTCGGCTTCTGGATCCGCATCCAGCCTGCTTTCTGGACGAATGTTGTAAGCATAAAAATAGTGGGAGTTCATAACTGTGAAAAATAAAAATGGAATAACTCCGATAAGAAAGGCATATTTACACGAATCGAAAAAGGTAGAAAAGTTCCAACGGTTGGACGGGCTTTCTACTAAAAAGGCCGTAAAATAAATGAATACGCCCATTCCTGTTAAGGTGATAAGGATAGACAAGCATTCTTTCAGCACTGTCCACTCTTGTTTATCCGAAAAGTAGCTTGTTAATCTTAGTGATTTAAGCATTACAATAATCGAAATTGCAGAGAAGAAACAATATACAGCCATGGTGGCTGCATAACTCAGAGGCTGAGACTCACTGACACCAAGAGGTCTGTATATAAGTAAAAATACGAGACAGAATACTGCATTAAGTATGGATCCGACGAATGAATGTTTTATAATGAAATTCTGCGGATATCTTCTATTGAGCCATCTGTAAACGGGGCTATTCATTTTTCGCGGTTTTTACTATCTATTCGAATTTATTTTAATAGCTGAAAAGTAATTGTCAAAAGTAATGATATTTTCTTGTTTCCAGAAAATAAATTCTCTGTTGAATTTCGAATTCTGAAAATATTTTTCTATAATCACTATTTTCCTGTCTTTCCAACCCTGTCCGAAGTTCGGCTAGCATGAATCCGGTGAGATTTGCCTCGTCCGAAGTTCGGCTGGCATGAATCCGGTGAGATTTGCCCCGTCCGAAGTTCGGCTAGTATGAATCCGATGGGATTTGCCCCGTCCGAAGTTTCGGACAGTACGAAATAGCCGGATTCTTTTTCCTATCAAATTACGGAATGCTGAAATCTACAGAAACTACTCACTTTTTTGCTTTTTTTGTAATATTATATATAGTTCTTTAGCTGCTGTTTGTAGTAATAGGTACATAAATTGACAAAAGAAACAATAATTTTGTTTCTGTAAATAAAAATAGTATTTTTGTTTCCATAAAAAACAATCAACTATGCTTTTAAAGAGTAAGATTTTTGTAAAATCCAGCATTTTACTGATATTTTCTGGATTTTTGGTTTCGTGTAGTAGCAGTCCAGAGCCAATCCCTTCGGCATATATTTCTCATGTTTTCGACTATGTTTATAGTCCCGGGCAAGATGCTTTGTTGGCAACAAAAGCTGATACGACCAACTTTATTGGTGTACCATCCATAGATAAGGGTTATCTGCATCTGGGTGGTTTTGGCGGATACGTTATTGCCGGCTTTGATCATAATGTGCTGAATGCTGAGGATGCTGACTTTGAAATTTTTTGCATGAGAGGTGCATGGCCTGAACCCGGAGTGGTGTATGTGATGAGTGATACCAATGGGGACGGAAAACCCAATGATACATGGTATGAGATAAAAGGCAATCAGTATAAAAATTCTATCCGAAATTATTGGGTACGCTATTACAAGGCCGAGGACGACTCTACCAATATAAGCTGGCGCGATAGTAAAGGAAATCAGGGACAACTTGTACCCGGTAAGGGATTCAGGTATTCAGCCCGCTGGTGGTGGCACCCGACTAAACCAGACAGCATCACCTTTTACGGTACTCGCTTGCCCGATGCTTTCGATAAAAATGCAAATGGTGCATGGACGGTTCCTATTCCCCGATTTACGAAAGGTTATGCCAAGAATGTATTTGGATCAGACTACGATTCAGCTCTTGGAGCCAATAGTTTTGATATTTCCGACGCTGTAGACTCACTCGGAAAAGCTGTGAATTTGCCGCATATCCGTTTTATAAAAGTACAAACAGGAGTTTTTCAGCAGGCGGGTTGGCTGAATGCTGTTTCAACAGACCTGATGGGTGCGAAGGATTTGAAAAAGTAGTTACACAATTTCAATCCGGTAATTATCCAATAATCCGGCAATGCCAGTCCTTGAAAAACGGGCCTTCGTAATTCGATTTGCTTCGGGGTCGATGGAGTAGTGGAATGATGAGCCAAAATCTGCTTTTTCGAGATTGGTTTTATGAAATATAGCCCGCATCAAATCGCAATTGTCAAATTCGGCTGCCGTCAGGTCGGCTTCAGTGAAGTCGGTTTCCTGCAGATTGCAGTTCTTAAACCGGGTCTTTTTTAATTTTATCTTATAAAATACGGCCAGCTTCAGTACGCAGTTTTCAAAGCCTACAGAAAATAAAAAAGGATTACATTCCTCAAACTGTACACCCACCAGTTTACATTCTGTAAACCGTACATCGTTGAGTGTCGTATTTTTCATTTCGGACAAGCTAAAGTCGCAGCTATCGAACACGCAATCGCGAAACGTAATATTCAATAAGCTCACAGCGTAGAAATTGCAATTTATAAAACGGCAATTTTCATATTCGTCAACGACCGGTTTGTTCTCAGTAAAGTCTACCCGGTCGAAAAGTTTGTCCTCTGTCAATGTAGTATACGTTTAAATGATATGCAAAAGTACGAGTTTCTAATATAGTATACAACTCTTCCAACGTTCAAAACTTAGGAGGTAAATTACAGAAGATCGATAGACTGTGCTAAAAATGATTATTCGTAGAGCCACACAGCCTTTTTCACATAGCTTTCATCGGTCAATTGCTGCAGCATAAATGCAGCCACGTCAGCGCGTGGGATGCTTACGTTTCCCTGCAATTTTTCTTTTGAGCTTCCGTGTTTATATATGCCGGTGCCCGGTTCGTCGGTTAATGCACCCGGCCTGATCGCTGTCCATTTCAGTTTGCTTTTGGCAATGCGCTGTTCATTTGTATTGTGATCGGCAAGAGGTACCCTAAGCATAACGTTGACCAGCAGAATACGTGTGGTGAGTGGCATCATCGACTTACTGTCGCCGACACCCAGACTCGATAAATAGATAAACCGCGGAACAACCTCCTGCTCCATAAGTGATACGATATTTTCTATACCCTGTATGACTTCCGGAGAATGATGCGTGAGCGATCCTCCGCCTAAAGCTGAAATGCAGGCGTCGGCATCCATAATAGCGTCGGTCAGGTTAAGTCGCTCGTTCAGGTTGCCTACTATCACCTTCAGGTTGGGGTGTTCGGTTCGGATAGATCCTGCTTTGCGTATATAGGCCACCACCTGATAGCCTTTTTCAAGAGCTTGTTCTACCAAAAGCGCTCCGATTTTACCATTTGCTCCAAAAATAACTACTTTCATACGCTTTTATTTAATGAATCAGTTGACTCTTTTTAATATTAACTTTCTGCCTTTTTCAAGTAAACAGAATAAGTAACGAAAAGTTGTGTATATATCAAAACTATTATATAAAAAGGGAGAGAATTGCAATTGCAATCCTCTCCCTTTTATGCTTGGTCTGTTTTGTCTACGAATAATTTTACTTCCGGTTTTTCATTTCTTCTGCCGTTTTTACACGCAGCCCGGGATTTTCTTTCACCATTTGACGCAAAAACTCTTCGGGGTAGCCGGCACGAATAATGGTGGGTGGAATTTTAGCTTCGTTTTGAACAAATTTTCCGTTCTTCTCGGCTTTAATGTTGCCATCCATGTATTTTACCAGCAGATATTCGCCCAGTTTTTTCCACGCTGCAGTTGAACTTTCGGCTTGGGAATTACTGAAATTGGTCAGAAATATTCGTGCATCACTTTCTGCCATTCCTACTGCCACCTTATCCATCGCAGGAACAAGTGCATTGAAATCACTTTCCCATTGCGACTGAACCTTTTTGATGTCAGGGTACATATATGAATATTTGCTATATGCATAATTTGCTACCCAATTGTAGGTCCAGAATGCCGAAGTGGCAGAATATTCCAACAAGCTTCCGTTGTCGGCACGGAAACATTCCGGAACTTTATTTATGCCGCAATACATCGGCACATAAAGCGATGTAGCAGCATCGTCAACTCCAAACCAAAGGATTCCACCAATGTAATCGGGCAACCAACTGCGCATCTGAGCCACAAACGTAAATCCAGTTTGCTGCGTGGCAGTTGGACGTTCGTGAACGTATTCTACAGTATCTACTTTAAATGTCAGCGGGCTGCATCGTAGTTTGCTTCCGAATGGTCCGGCAGCCATTCCTTTAGTCATGTCAAATTCAGTGCCCTCATATTGATCGCGCATGCAATCTTTCAATTTTTGAGTTGAAAGTTTCACAGAGGGTTTAATCCACAGTGGCATGCGTTCGGTTGTTTCTCCTTTAATGTATGAAAGATATTTGTCCATTGTAGGATCGAATTTACGGAAAAATGCCCATACGCGAGCCTCGCAAGCACGCAAAGCCACATAGTCGAGTGGGGCATAGGTGTCAGAAAAACTAAATTCTTTGTTTTTTCCTTTAAAGTATCCTTTTTCGCGTGCAAAAGCAATTACATCTTCAGAGTACAAGCAGTTGGCTTTGTCATCATAAGGAAATGTGGTGATCCGAGCCTGATTGGCATGTGCTGAAATGCAGTCGTCGGGAATTCGTTGAGCAACCCATAGGGCACCTTTGTTATGTGCTCCTTTTCCAACCATCTCCATAATCCATACTTCGTTTGGGTCAGCAATAGAGAAGGATTCACCTTCGCTGCAATACCCGTATTCGGCTACCAGATCGGTCATCACTTTTATGGCTTCGCGGGCAGTTTTAGAGCGTTGAAGAGCAATGTAGATCAAGCTTCCATAATCAATAACGCCGGTAGTGTCAACCAGTTCCTCGCGACCACCAAAAGTCGTTTCGCCAATGCTTACCTGATGTTCGTTCATATTTCCGATTACCGAGTAGGTCTTTTCGGCCTGTTTTATTTTTCCAAGATACTTTCCCGAATCCCAGTCGTGAATGTCGAGCATAGTTCCCGCAAGGTAGGTGGCAGCAGGGTAGTGGTATAATGCCCCGAATAGGAAGTAAGAGTCGGCATTGTACGAAATTAGTGTGGAACCATCAAGCGTGGCAGCTTTTCCTACTAGGAAATTGGTACAGGCAAATCCTGAACTCATAGTTAGTATAAAAGCAACTAAGAAGAGAGTCTTTTTTATCATGTTTTTTATCATTTTCTTTTGGAGGCCACAAAGATATGATATAAATACTAAACAGAAAGAATCAAAACAAAAAGAAGAATGATAAAAAAACAAAAGATATTAATTCAGTACAGGCAAATTATCCGTTCTGAAACTATTAGAATGATTTTGTTAACTGTGAATTACTCTCTGGTATTTACGTCGTGAGTTTCATTCTCGGGCAAATGATCATGTTTCGAAAACGACTTCTTTATCCAATTAGGGATAACGAGTAGGCCAAGCAGTAAATACAGATAATAACTAATTGTTCTCCAAATCAAGGTCACAAATATAATGGCACTATCTGAATATTTTGAAGAAAAAACATCGCTGTAATATTCTTTAAATGCATATTCGCTCACACCACTACCACCGGGAGTAGGACTCACAACCATAAAAACCCACAGAATAAGTTGCCGTGCAAATACAACCAAATGATTAATGTTTTGTGGATTAAAGGCCATAAATACTGCGTTCACAACCAGAAAACGAGCCGACCAGGTGAGAAGCGTCATCCCAAAAGCTTTGATCCAAAATCCGTAAGACCGGTTTCCTATATCGTAAGAGGCCTGCACCAGATTATTGGTCAGCAATTCAACATTGGAGTACCAGCGGCGCAAAACCGGAAGTTTGAACAGAGTAAGTAATATCTGTTTTATCCAACTCGGACGTTTAAAAATACCGATAAACATAATGGTGGTCCATATAAATCTTGTAATATATAGTCCGGTAAAAACAATGGCAAAAGTGGAAACTATGACTGACGAGGAGTTGAAGAGTTCTTTCAGAGGAATAAATAAAAAGATAAATGGGCAAACAACGAGAAAAAACAATTCGTCAAGAAACAGATTGACGAACATAATAGTCGTGCTGCGACCGGCATTAATTCCCTCTTTAATCAGAAAAATGACTACCAGACTGGAACCTCCTACTGCGGCTGGTGTTACGGCAGAGGTGAATTCACTTAATATATTAATATGAAATGCCTGTCTCCACGATAAGTCTTTATCTGTAAGTAGTCTGAACCGCCACATCATGCCGAAATCGCGGGTTAGCATTAATGCAAATGCTAAAACTATGAATAGTGCACTGACAACATTGAAATGAAATGACAGGAACACTTCCGGATTGAATTCACTCAGAAAAAGCCAACCAATAACAATCAGTCCCAGTAAAACCGGAATCATAACCTGATATATATTATAGGGTTTTGTAACTTTTTTGGTTGTCGGATGGATTATTTCTTCCATTTTCGGTCAATTAATTTTTTATATCTGTCAAGAACTTCGTCGGTTACATTTTCCCATGAGCGAGCGATGGTTTGCGATGCATGCAGCCCTGTAAGATGTATTTTATCCGGCGAATTGCTTAACTCTATTAGTTTTGCAGTAAGCGATTCCCTCGAGTTTTCAATCAGAAATCCATTGAAATTGTCGGTAATGTTTTCAGCCGAAGAGGATCCTCTAACTAACACAGAAGGTGTTTGTAACGCACCAGCTTCGCGAATTACCAACGGGGCATTGTCATAGATGGATGGAAAAAGGAATAGATCTGCAGCTGCATAATATTCTTTTAGCCTCTCTCGCTCGGTAATAACTCCTACAAACTCAACTTTAGAACTCAGTCCCAGTCTTTCAACCAATTCTTGCAATTCTGCTTTAGCATATCCTGTCCCGATGAAAAACATTTTAAACGGAAACTCCTTGATTTCTGCCAATGATTCTACAATCATCCGGGTATTCTTTTCCCAGATGTGTTGACCAACAAAAAGAAACATTAATTCCCTATCATCTATATGTAAAATCTTTCGGGCAGCTTTTTTTATGGGATCAATAGGTTTATTCGAAGCAAAGTCATTTCCATTATCAACGATTTCCACCTTGCCCTTGTAACCATATTCGCGTATGGTTTCCTCTACTGATGCTTGTGGAATCCAGACTTCATCCGCTTTCTCGAAAAAACGGATTACCCTATTGGTCATAAATTTAGCAATCAACTTGTTGTAAACGGAATGCTCGAAGTCATCTCTGTATTTTGAATGAAAGGTAGCAACGCACGGAATACCTTGTTTTTTTGCTATATTTAATGCTATGTTGCCGGAGCTGAAAGGGCAGTGTGCATGTACCAAACCAAAAGAAATTTGATTGATATTGTTGTTGAATACAGGGTCAATTTCGGGAAGCCCAATGCGATATGGTTTACGTCCCGGAATAGGAACAGAAGTGTAGCGATATATTGGATACGGCTCATTATCGCAATAATTTGGTGACTTTGGGGTTATCACGCAAACCGGTTGCTTTTTTTGATGAAGCCAATAGGCATAATTTTGTGTTGCCAGTGAAACTCCGTCCATAATTGGAGGAAAACTATCATTGAAAATTCCAATAGTTTTCATTGCATCGTCAACAGTATGAATCATGTTTTTTGTTTTGCTGTTTAAAAAAGTAACGGAGGAACAATTATTTACTGTGTCACTAAGGTGCAAATTTAGAATTTTCTTTTGATATTTCCATATTTCCCGTTTTTATATCCGGCGCAATGCCTGATATGGGTCTTTAAGGTCAGCTCTTAATTTGTTAAGTCCTATTTACGAGAAGCACCTTGAATAATCAACTTTTTTTAATGTTTGGCCGCTATTCCCTGTTTATAAGGTTTCTATAATTAGCCATTCTATTATTCCTCTTTTTGTCAGTAATAATTAAATAATATAACTGTAATAAAAATGAAGCGTGATTAAATTTCTGTGTCAATTTTTTATGTCTTTTTGTTTTAAAAATCGTATCTTTGCAAGCTTATCAAATATATTTTTTTTGACTGTGATAAATTAGATTAAGCTGTTGTTTATTAGATCTGTTTTTTGTCTGGTTTATTTTTCTGTAGTTTTTTTATAAACCATATAATTTGTCATTTACCCGTAAAATTATGACGAGGAATCATTCGATACGTTTTTTTTCAGTAGAAAAGTTGACCTTTATCTATATCATAATAACTTCTTTGGTTATTCTTATCCTGAGGCCGGGATTAGAAAAATCGAAGGAACTATTAAATGTAAGGTTGCTGATGGTTCTGGTTATCCTGAGTTTGGCATATTTAAATTCTATTAAAAATTGGTGGATAATCCGCTTTTCCCGTTTCGCTTTTGTTGGAGTATTACTTGTGTATTGGTATCCTGAAACATTCGATATTAATCGAATGATACCTAATTACGATCATTTGTTGGCTGGGTTGGAGCAGAGTATATTTGGTTTTCAACCGGCTCTTGCTTTTAGTCAACTTTGTCCTCAACCTTGGTTTAGCGAATTGCTAAATATGGGCTATTTTGCTTATTATCCGTTGATCGTTGGTACAAGTATGTACTTTTACCTCAAGAATAGAAAATATTTTGAATATTTCTTTTTTACGCTCCTTTTCTCCTTCTTTTGTTATTATACCATTTATATTCTTTTTCCTACAGCCGGACCACAATATTATTATCAGGCCATAGGTCTGGATCAGGTTAATGCGGGGATTTTTCCTCATGTGGGTTATTATTTTGATAAGCATCAGGAACTTCTTTTAAAGTGCAACAATACCGGCTTTTTCTCGCAAATGGTTCAAAATACTCAGCAGGTAGGCGAAAGACCTACTGCAGCTTTTCCTAGTTCGCATGTTGGTATTTCATCTTTAATAATGATAATGGTTATGAAGAACCGTCGTTATATTTTGTTTGCCATTTTAACTCCCCTCTATCTGTCACTTGTTGCTGCGACAGTCTATATTCAAGCTCATTATGTGATTGATGTAATAGCCGGTTTAATAACAGCCGTTGCATTTTATTTTTTAGGTAGTTTGGTTTATAAACTATTTACCCGTAAATTTTTAGGAACGTCGGAGCTGAGTGCTGTTTTCCTGAAAAGGTCGGTTAAAGTCCGAAACATATAGTCTTCTTACATCCTAAATGCAATAGCAGAGAAACTTTCTTTTTGTTGGGTAAATCTTCTGTAAACTAAAAATCTTCAGATCCCAAAATACTCTTGTTTTAGATGTTCTTTTGTATTCAAATCCATTCCAGTTCTTTTAATTTATGACTAAATTTTCATTTACATTCGCTTTAGGAGTAATATTCTCTGCTCAATTTGTTTTTGCGGCTGTTTCTGGAGATTCAATTAGAAACAAAGAAATTGAAGAAGTAACCGTTTTTGGTGGTTTATCAAAATTCTTTTCGTTACCAATGGTCGTTGTAGATAAAAAAACCATTGAAGCTTCCTCTTTTTTTTCACCGGCTGATGCTCTTCGCCGTGAAACCGGAATTTCGCTTGTACGCGATGCTGTTTGGGCTACCTCTTTAAATGTGCGTGGATTGTCGGAACAACGTCTGATTGTGATGGCCGATGGTGATCGTATTCAAACGGCCACGGATCATTCTGCTGCTTTGTCGGTTTTTGATATGAATACTATCGAGAAAATAGAAGTAATTAAGGGTGCGAGTTCTGTTTTATATGGCACGGGAGCTATGGGTGGTGTGGTCAACTTTGTGACACAACGTCCTACTTATACATCTATACCCCAAACTAACGGAAACGTGGAAACAGGATTTAATACAGCAAACAATCTTTGGACAAATGGAATCAATCTTCAGTTCAGTACCAATCAATGGTATTTGGGGTTGAACGGTAGTTTCCGGACTGCAGGCAATATTCGTACACCTGGCGGTACATTACCGAATAGTCAGTTTCACGATGCTTCATGGGGTTTAAGAGGTGGTATTATGTATTCTCCTAATCAGGAGGTATTGGTCAATTATCAACATTTCACAGGTTGGGATATTGGTCTGCCAGGCGGAAGGTCATTTCCGACTACTGCTGCTGCCCGGTATAAAGGGGTAGATAGAGATCAATTGAGTGGCGAATATATTCTCTCTGATATTAGTCCGGAACTGAAAAAAGTAAGTTTTAAACTTTACACGCAAAGCATAACACGCGATGTGGAGTTGAAGCCAGCTGATCATACTGTTACGATGTTCCCAAGTAGTAATAATATAACTTCGGGTGTCAAATTGAGTTCGGATTGGAAATTTACCGATTTCCACAATTTGATTTTGGGAGCCGAAGGGTGGCAGCGTAATGCTTACACCTCGAGACTGACTATTAAACAGACATCGGATTCCACATCAATAGGAACCGGTGATCAGCCAACTCCGAAAGTACATATGCTCGATTTGGGGGCTTTTGCTCATTACTCCTGGAAAATTATACCGGGTAGGTGGACTTTGAATGCAGGATTAAGACTTGATTATATTCGAACGTCAAATGACTCGGCTTTTAGTCCGCTTTATCAATATAAAAGCAGTGGAGATAAAATAAGCTACGTAAAAAACCTTGCCCGTCGCGTAACTTTTGCCTCTTCTGTTCATCAGGATATTGCCTATGCGGCACATGTCGATGTTGTTTACAATCCTGCATTTGGTCAGCAGCTGGCTTTGTCGTTGGCTAATTCTTATCGCGCAGCATCCATTGAGGAACGCTTTAAGTTGATTGAGCTTTCCGGGCCAAAGCATGTAGGAAATCCGGATTTAAAACCGGAGAAAGGTATGTTCTCAGATCTCAATTACACGTTTTCAGCCAGTCGATTTAGATTAAAGGCAGATGTTTATGCCAATTATTTAAATGATCTGATTACTGAAAGATATGGGACTTATACCTATATAAATGCGAGTGGGAATAGTACAACAGAACAGGCTTATGTAAATGTGAATGTGAGTAAAGCGTTGTTTCTGGGTGCTGAGTTGGAAGGAAAATGGAAGATTAATGACTTGTTTTCGCTGCTTGCAAATGCTTCGTACACCAGAGCCCGTGACATTGATGCAAATGACTTCCTACCACAAATTCCACCTATGAGCGGTTATGCATCGTTTGATTATCAGTCGAAAAAACAACTTGGAGCTTCTTTTTCTGCTTTGTGGGCTGTGCGCCAAAACGAAAATGCTGCGGATGAAACGGCAACGGCCGGGCATATTGTTTATAATATGAATGTTCATTCCGGAAATATTGTACTGAATGAAAGTCAGCTACAACTATTTGCCGGAGTTGATAATATTCTGGATACTGCTTATATGGATCATTTGTCGACAACCCGTGGTGTTCTGAAACTCGAGCCCGGACGAAATATTTATCTGAAAGCAAGACTGGCGTGGTAAAAATTGTAGAGTTCTCTTTTCTAAATTAAGAACTCGTTCTTTAGATAATTTCTTATCTTTGCATGCTTTTAAATCATCAATTTTAAGCATAATAGAATTTAATGTTACAGCCCATTAATCCGGAATTTCTCAATAAACTGTGTGATAACACCATGGTGAAACATCTGGGAATCGAGTTTACCGAGATTTCTATTGGCCATGTTGTGGCAAAAATGCCGGTTGACGAACGAACCATTCAACCTATGAAACGGTTACACGGAGGTGCAAGTATGGCTTTGGCAGAATCGGTAGGAAGTGCCGGATCACTGATTCTGATTGACTCTGAGAAATTCGCAGTATTGGGGGTTGAAATAAGTGGCAGTCATGTAGGCACTACTTCTGACGCTTTTGTCTTTGGAATTGGAACCATTGTTCATCAAGGAAAAACGTCGCATGTATGGGAAATCCGTATCGAAGATCAAAATGGGAAATTGATCTCTTTATGTAGGCTTACCAACCGTATTATCCCGCTTAAGTCAGAAAAATAACTACATGTCTTCTAATAAAAAAACATATCACTCACTCACTCATTTACAAACGGTTTGTTTGAAACAGAGTATCCCTTTTGTTTCTTATCGTTTAGCTCTTCAATCCGAAATTACAACCCAGGTTCAGCATCAATCGTTGCCGGAAAAACTGGACAATCTTCAGAATCTAAATGAAAAGGTTGGTTTTATTGTAGCCCCGTTTATTGAGTCGGAAAATCATTCAACGTATTTGCTAAAACCGGATAATTCTTTCGTTTCGGACGATATTGACGAAGAGTTTATTGAAATGTTGAAGCTGAACTCTACATTCTCAAAGGAGAAGCCTTCGGAAACAGGAATAGCAACAACAACTTTTCAGGACTTTACCGGTCAGGTAAAAGATGCTGTCGAGGCCATGGAGAATCATCAGTTCCATAAGGTAGTATTGTCTAAAATCCGTGTAAGCACGTTGGATGATGACTTTCTTGCGTCTGATTTCTTTCTCAAATTGTGTGATAGATATCCGCATGCTATGGTTTATTTAATTCAACTTCCGGGTGTGGGATGTTGGGTGGGAGCTACACCGGAACCTCTTTTGGTGATAGAAGATGAATGTGTAAAGACGGTGTCGCTTGCAGGCACTCAGATTGCTACCGGTGCTGATGTTGATTCATACGATTGGAGTCGGAAGGAAATTGAAGAACAGGGCATTGTTACTAACTTTGTAGAGCAAACATTACGTTCGTTAGACATAAAGAATTACGATAAAACAGGTCCAATAAATTATCAGGCTGCCAATCTGATTCATTTAAAAACTGCATTTGAGTTTCCGCAAGCAGATTTAAAAAACCGCTTAGGCGATTTTCTTAAAGCGCTGCATCCAACCCCGTCGGTTGGTGGTTTACCCAAAGCGGAAGCTCGTGAATTTATTTTGGCTAACGAAAAGCATGATCGTAGTTATTATACAGGTTTTCTTGGACCTGTCAATATTAATAGAAATAGCTACATCTTTGTAAACTTACGTTGTTTACAATTGTTTGATAAGCAGTTTGCTCTTTATAGCGGTGCGGGAATTACAGCCTCTTCCATTGCAGAGAACGAATGGGAAGAAACGGATAATAAGATGATGACGATGATGAATGTGATGAAGACCCCTAACCCCTAAAGGGGAACTTCCATTAGTAGTAAATGACTAAATAGTAGAACTGATAATGATTCATTTTAGACAAGGAATTAAAAATATACCGGAAATCTGTGCTCGCCATGGCGTTCGTAAAGTCATTATAGCACCGGGATCGCGCAATGCTCCGTTGATATTTGCATTTACGGCTCAGCCGGAGTTGCAATGCCTGAGCATTACCGACGAACGTTCTGCTGCTTATTTTGCATTAGGAATGGCTCAACAAAGCGGCGAAGCTGTAGCCTTGGTTTGCACTTCGGGCACAGCTGTGTTGAACTTTGCGCCGGCTATTGCCGAGGCTTATTATCAGAATTTGCCGTTACTTGTTTTTACTGCTGACCGTCCTGCCGAAATGATTGATCAGGCTGATGGACAAACGCTACGTCAGTCTGATATTTATGGCAATTACATAAAAGCACATTTCGATTTACCTGTTGAAACGGTTGTGGTTGCTGATTTACAGTTTTCCGACCGACAGGTTTCTCAAGCTATTGATACAGCACTATCTTATCCGCAAGGTCCGGTACAAATCAATGTGCCATTGCGCGAGCCTATTTACACAGCTTTGCCCGACACACACAGCAATCCGAAAATTATCAAAACCATTGCAGCCGAGGTTTTTCCAACTAAAGAAAGTCTGGAAACATTGAAGAAGATGTGGACCTCTTATGAGCGAAAATTAGTTCTGTTTGGCGTTTACCCTAAAGACGAACAACTCAATAAACTGGCAAATCGGTTGGCAAATGAGCCGGATGTGGTGGTTGTTGCTGAAAATTTATCCAATATAAGTGGAGATAAAATCATAACTCGTCCCGAATCCTTTTTCTCTTGTATCAACTGGGAGGGCGGAATTCCGATTCCGCCAAACCAAAACGGAATTCCGATTCCGTCCAACCAAAACGAAATCAGAATTCCATTCACCCCGGATTTGTTGATTACGATAGGTCATTCATCTATTTGTAAACAACTAAAATTGTTTTTACGCGAACATCAGCCTGCTGAGCAATGGCAATTCGAATCTTCATTGCCTTATATAGATACGTATAAAAGCCTGACAACCATAGTTCCCGGTTCGGTCGTTGATACATTGGGAAAAATGCCACTGGGAAAGACCAAAAGCAATTATTCGGAAACTTTTCAAGTCCAAAATAGGATAATTACCCAACGTCATGATGTCTTCGTGGCTGATGCACCGTTATCAGATATGAGTGCAGTAACAAACTTGCTGAAACTGGCTCCGGGAGGTACAACACTTCATTTGGCAAACAGCACTTCGGTTCGATGGACGCAACTTTTTCCAACCCGCAGTGACTTGTCTTATTTCTGTAACCGTGGAACGTCAGGTATTGATGGCAGCTTATCCACAGCAGCAGGATATGCCTATGCTTCCAAACAACCAACTGTTTTCCTTACCGGTGACCTGTCGTTCATTTACGATTCTAATGGTTTGTGGAATAATTATATTGGCGACAATTTCAAAATCATTGTGATGAATAATAATGGTGGCAATATCTTCCGCTTTATTGGTGATAAGCAATTAATGGAACAAAGTCGGAACTTTTTCACTACACCACATCAGGTAAAGATAAAATCGTTGGTAGAAGCTTATGGATTGAATTACAGATGTTGTGATTCAACGGAGAGTCTGGAAGAAAGCCTGAAAAATCTTTTTAATGTAGATAAGGCAACGGTACTTGAGATTTTTACTGATGCTGATTTGAATACGGAGAATTATAAGGGGTATTTTAGGAATATAAGAACTACCCCTAACCCCCTAAAGGGGAACTTAATTACTTTTGCCTCTGAAAATGAATAATTACAATTAAATGTCTTTAAGCCCCTTTAGGGGTTTGGGGTGACAAAAATAAAATTACTAACTAATAAATAAGCCCCTTTAGGGGTTTGGGGTCATATGAGAAACTGGACAACCATTAAAGAATTTGAAGAGATCAAATTCGAGTATTTCGAAGGAATAGCAAAAATAACG
>Ga0302170_10000102_pt1 | contig 31303 bp, 12 predicted proteins | sample I_Fen_N2_1_FD_193492 | JGI IMG/M metagenome (GOLD analysis project Ga0302170, IMG submission 193492) | Peat permafrost microbial communities from Stordalen Mire near Abisko, Sweden - I_Fen_N2_1 | ecosystem: Environmental > Terrestrial > Soil > Wetlands > Permafrost | place: Sweden: Abisko...
AGTAGATATGCTTAACGAAATAGGATATCGGTTCCAAAAACGACTCGCCGAAAAGAAATACAATAACTATCGGTTCAGAATTACCTCTTTGCTTCGAAGCGAAGAAAACCAAAACAAACTGAGTCACCACAACGGCAATGCCACCGAACACTCGGCACATCTATACGGTACTACAGTAGACATATCTTACAAGAACTTCTACAATACCAAGACCGATACCATCGAAAGCAGCTACGAAGCAGTACAAACTTTGACCAAGGTTTTAATAGAAATGCGGCAGGAATGCAAGTTTCTTGCGGTTCGCGAACGGAAACAATCATGCTTTCATCTCACCGTAGTGCTTTGCAAACCAAACAACAAAGAAAATTAATCGTTTTTTTTCAAGAAAATCGATTATAAAAATGATTTTTTCATTAACTTTGCACCCCGAAAGGAGAAACAACGCTACTTTCGTTCAAAAATGACTTCGTAGCTCAGTTGGTAGAGCAACAGACTCTTAATCTGTGGGTCGTGGGTTCGACCCCCACCGGGGTCACAATAAAAAACACTTACATGCTAAACGCTTGTAGGTGTTTTTTATTTCTGCTAAAAAAAACAAACGACTAAGTTAACTTGAGTTCGGGATAAGAGATAGAGTAATACAAGTTGATTTTAATCAACAAAGTCAACTTTGATTGATGGCTTTTCAGCGAAAAACGGCAAGCAAAACCGGAATCAAGCTTGTGATAAAATTCGTAAATGAACAACGTCTAGCATGTTCAATTTAACAAACACCTTCAACTCTTCGTTAACAAACCCAACAACAGCTATTCTTCTGAAGACTGGTTTATCTTTTAAAGAAATCCCTCCTTTCATATCTTTTCTCATTTTAGCCATCGTTTGAATATCATCAACAGAAAAATGAATTCTTGAAGTATTTTTTGCTACACAAGCCCTGTCATCATTTACCAAAGACGCCTTACATCAATCCCATTAGTTAAAGTGGTCGCCTGTCGTCTATATTACCTTGCGCAACGACAAAGTTAAGCACTATTCCTTTGCCATCAATGACAATATGTGATTTCAATCCGAAAAGCCAACCTAAAGTACCGTTACCTTTGATTGCAATTCCATAAGTCGATTGTATAAAACCAAACTATAGAAACTCTATATTCGTACGTTCACAAACACAAAAGAGGTAAAAAGCACTTCGATGTGCGACAAGCGCCCAGGTGAAATACAATTAGGACAGCAGTAGCTTCACTACCAAATTGACCGTTAGGTTTATTTCTAGTTTACACACCGCTATATTCTTTTAAAGGGCATTTAGAGAAATTTCATCAAATTCCTTATTGGGTTCATCATTCAAAACAATAAATTTCCGTAATTCTATCAACCATTATTAAAAGATAAAAGTACAGCTATTTACTTACATTTAAGCACTAAAAGTACAATTCTTATTCTTACCGTATGCTCATTTTAGTATATAACTTATACCAAAGTTATGCTAGCTCACCCTTCAAACAAAACACACAATTCCTATTCAATTCATTTTGCAATACCGAAATACTCTTTACAAAACACAAAAAAAACATTTTTTACCTATCTCATCTTGCAATTAAACACCCACTGCAAAATTTCTATTTTTCACCCCAGCAACAAACTTAACATTCTTAACTTAATCACGACTTCCGAACTCCACTTTTCAAAGCATCTAACTCCGCATTTAACCTGCCGTTTTCAATGGCTAATTTTTCATACCTATCCAAAAGATAATTAAAAGATGCTTGATCTATTATTTTCAGATCAGAACTTTCACATGGTTTTGAATTAGCTGTATTATTTTTAAGCATCTCCCCAACCCCTAAAAGAAGCCAATTCATATCTATTTCTTCAAACTTGTTTGCAATATCACACAATATTTCGAATGAAGGATTGGTGTTTGGCTTCTTTAATCGGTTAATTTTTTCTGAAGAATTGTATTTTAGGTAATCTAGCGCAAAAGAGTTTACGCTATTAATCTCATAATATTCAAGTATTTGCACAATTCTTTCAAAAAAGATTGAACTTTTATCCATTATTCGTTTGTTTATTTCAAATAAGTTTGTGATATTTGCAATGTGTTTCAAATTCAAAAACAAAGTTTTTTTGATAAAATTTGAAACAGTTCCATTTATTCAATTAAAACAGAACAAATACAAGCGTATTTAAAAAACAATAAAATTAGTTATTTAACACAAACAAAACCTTGTATTACGCATAACCAACAAAGATACAAAAAAAAAATGCATTTTATTTATGCACTAACCATTAATATTCATAAAAAAAAGTACAGTAACAACAGCTGGCATTTATTGAATTATAGATAATTGAAACACAAAGATAATTTAGTCTAAATATGAGCATTACTATTTTAGAAACCTTCAAATCGATCAATAGCAAGTATCTAAACAAATTAGTTTTAAATCCGCAGACAAAAAACATGCAGCGCTAAAATGAAAAGAAGTCTTAGTTAATGTCGAACAAAGACATTACAGCTAAGTTACAATTAAGAGAATACCGACATATCACTTGATAATAAGAAACTTACGATCAACGCAAACACAAGTTTAATATAAATATTCGTCAGTTAAGACTTAAACGCTAGAAAGAGTCTGGTCAAAAACAGATCAATTCACTATAGAAGAATTGGATGCAAAAACAAACGAATATCAATGTAGCATTTTTTCAAAAGAACCATTATTAATACATCAGCTTGTAGCTTGATTCGAAAAATACATTTTTAAAACTCTACTCCAGTTCTTGGCAACCCAAGCGATAAATCTAGGTAAGATTTGCTGATCTTGGATCCACCAGAGGAAGACTTAAAATTACAACTACATTATATAATTATTTGACTTACACACATTATATATGACAGAATAAATATAATGTACCATCTTTATTTTTTGAAGACGATACTACCTAACACTCCCGTCAGAGGCTTAGAACTAAAAACGAATCGTCTAAATATTTTCTGAAGAATACGATATTTATGTAATCAATAATAATTCATGCTATTTCTTTAAACCAACGCTCAGTATTCTAACTAGCAACTAACTTGTTTATAAAAGCTTAGGTGTTTCTATTGTAATAAAATTTTAAATTCTAATCATACTTTATGTATAAATATCTTCCAATTGCAGAAAATTTACAGGAGATGATGGTAATGTTGAAATCACTGCCGGCACATACTCTTGTATTCGATACAAGAGGCAACTTGATCGATCTGAATCTATCAGCCATGAAATTGCTAAAAATAAGCAACATGGATGAATTTAATGAACATCAGAACGAAATGTTTCCAACGCATGATTATATAAAAACAATTATTCGTGAATTGAAGAGGGGTAATATAATCCGGAATACTAAGACCGTATTAAGATATCCTGACAATACTCAGGCAATTATAGAATTGTATGCTTGCATGATCAATGGAAGTCGAAACTTATTCCTGTTTCAAATATTTGAAATATCGCTTTCAACAGAAGCTTATTTGGAAACCTTCATTTCCTACAACAATAATGATAATAATTATGAAGCTATTTCTATTCCAGTTTCCAGGATTACGAATCTGCAGAATGGTCATATATACCCAAAAAAAAAGGAGTTAGTTGAACGGCGCAGCAATCTCTTAGCAGAAAATCATAGAATGCAGTTGAAATCAACAAAATACAGAAAGCTTACAAAAACAGAGTCAGTTATAGCTAGATTCATTGCAGCTAATATGTCAGTATCTCAGATTGCAACCATTACTGGTAAAACAAATCTTGCTGTACGCGTGATTATGCGCAGAATACAGGAAAAGCAAAAACTAAATTCGCAGCAAGAGACAGGATTAATAGTTAGCGATTGATAATTCGTGAAACATAATAAAATGCACAGTCAGCAAAATAATATAAACAATAGACTGGTGACAGAATAACAATATATCGCATTACAAAAAGCAAAAAAAATACAGTTATGAAACAAAAATACCTTTTCTTGTTTTTTTTGTCACTGGTCTTGGCTTTATCTGCACATGCCCAAAACAAAATAGGAGACAATCCTACGGTTATTAAATCAGGCTCATTGCTTGAACTGGAAAGCCAGACGAAAGGGCTACGTTTAACACGTATCCAATTAGATGACATCAAGTTATGGACACTTGATGGAGCACCTGTAAGTGGAATGATTATTTTTAACGAATCAGGTACAGCGCCAAAAGGTATATATTATTGGAGCCTGGATTTGGCACAGTGGATACAAGTGGTTAACAAATCCGAGTTATCAACGTTAATATCAAACTATCTTGCTCTGAATTTAGCAGATAGCATCAAATCTATTGTAAATACAACTACAAAGAATACGCTGGTCGGGGCTTCAGGGAAGCTTACAAGTACTGTGAATGGAGTATCAGCCCATTTAACTCCTACAAGCGGAACCATTGATCAGAATTTGGGGTTTGATGCTTCTGGTAATTTAGTAATAGCAGGAACTACCCCAACAACTAACACACTCAACAATACTTCAAATATCATTACTTCAACAATCAATGGTGTTGTTGCTAGTGCGCCAGCCGTAACAACAGTGACGAATGTCCTAACTGGAAACAACTTAACTACTAGTGTGAATGGGATTAATACAGCAGCTACTGATTTGAGCCCTATAGTTGCAGCCAACACAACAGTTTCTAATACCTCTACCGGAAATATCTTATCGACAACGGTTAATGGTGTGACCGGAAATTCAACAAATGTAATTAATTCTAATGTATTAACTGGTACGTCAGGAAAACTAACTAGCATTGTTAATGGTGTATCAGCAGATTTAGCTCCTGCCAATGGAAAAATCACCAATGGATTAGGGTTTGATGCTTCTGGCAATTTGGTAACAGAAGGAAGTGCAAGTGTCACAACAACCAATACTTTAGATAATACGGCAAACATAATAACTTCAACAGTAAATGGTATTGCTGCAACAGCACCAGCTGTAAATACGGTAGTCAATACCTCTGCAGCCAATAGTTTAAGCACCATTATCAATGGCGTTGTCGGTGCAAATGTTTCGCTGATTAACAGCAGTACGCTTTCTAATCCAACAGTGAATACTGTCAGAACAACAATAAATGGAGTAGATGCCACTACTGACGCTACTATTATTGGGAGTAATGTATTAACAGCCACTAATGGGAATCTTATTTCTACTGTTAATGGTATAGCCACTACACCTGCTGTTCCTGTTCTTATATCTGCAAATAATGGTTTGACAGGATCTAATGGTAATGCCGCCTTGGGTGGTACGTTGACAATACCCACCACCATTACCACCAGCGTTGCCAATACACTTGCTATTGCCGGACTTCAAACAGGTACTGCTACTGATAATGTGATAGTATCAAATGGTGGAGTTTTAAAGACTATTACTCCAACAGCCTTGTCTATAAGTGGTGATGTTTCCGGAACACTAGGTGCTTCGAGCGTTGATAAACTAAAAGGTGTGGGGCTTACTTTCACAGGTCTTGCGGATGGCAATATAGTGAAATACGACGGGATAAACAAAGTCTGGATAAACTGGATTCCTAACTACCTTACTCTTTCATCACTATCGGCAACTGCTCCTTTAAGCTATAACAACTCTACCGGTGCATTCGGGATTACTCCAGCAGCAAGTGGAGCAGATGGGTACTTATCTTCCGTAGACTGGCAAACATTTAACAATAAGATCAGCGCAGTAACCTCAACAACGGCTGCGGCAGTGTTAACCAGCGGAACAACAGCTACAATACTTAATACTGGAGCTTATTGGAATGCCAATCAAATAAACAGTGCTGCTGTTCCAGCTTCAACATCATATTTAGCTACTAATGCCAGTGGACAAATCATCAGTGCAACTACTCCTGTAACTTCAATTACCGGTACAGCTGATCAAATAATAGCTTCTGCTTCTACCGGAGCTGTTACACTAACATTGCCTCAAAGTATTGCCTCTACAAGTACTCCTTCCTTCTCCGGATTAACCGTCAACGGGTTAACTTCAAAAGGTATTGTAACCAATACAGCAGCAGGCACTTTGGGCACCTCTAATGGAACCGGACTAGTGAGGCTAGACGGTAGTGGTAATGTAAGTTATGATAATTCGACTTATTTGACAGCCAATCAAAGTATCAACTTTTCAGCATTGGGAGACGTAACAGGAACAGCTTCCGGAACAACATCATTGTCTCCGACATTAACTATCGGAAACAATGCTGTAACTTATGCAAAGTTTCAACAGGTAGCAGCCAGTTCGTTGGTAGGTAATCCTACCGGAGTGCTTGCCAATGCACAGGAAATAACCTTAGGTAATGGATTAGCATTCTCTGGAACTACATTGGCAACAGCCAATATTCCAAATTCTTCGTTAGCCAACAGCAAGGTCACCATTAACGGAACGGATGTTTCGTTAGGCGGAATCACAACAATAACAGCTACTACTCCTTACAAATTATCAGCTGGAACCGGTTTGAGTGGTATGGATTATGATGGAAGTGCCACACAAACATGGACTGTTGACCATACAAAAGTACCTTACTTGTCGGCTGGTTTTTCAACCGGTTACATGAAGTATAATGGAACAAACTGGAGTTTTGATAATAGTACATTTATCAGTTCATTAAATGGATTAACAATTGACAATCAAACATTTGCAACAGGTACATCAGGAACTGACTTTAATATAGCATCTTCAGGAAGTACTCACACCTTTAATCTCCCAGATGCTTCATCCTCTAATCGGGGTGCTCTTACGTCTGGAGACTGGACAATGTTTAATAATAAAGTGACATCGGTTAGTGCAGGTAGTTCAAAAGTTACTATTGGAGGAACAACAACAGTTCCTACTGTGGATGTCAATACAGCTAATCTGGGAACAATCGGATTAACGGCCGGTACTTCGGGAGCAGATGTAAATATTAGCGGCTCGCCTACTAATCTTAGTGGATCTATTACCTTGAATATTCCAACAGCTTCGGGTACAAATACAGGAAAACTATCTTCTACAGACTGGACAACGTTCAATAATAAGATAGGAACGGTAACAGCCACGACGGCAGCTGCCGTGTCAACCGGCGGAACAACGGCTACTGTTCTTAATACAGGAGCCTATTGGAATGCTAACCAAATACAGGGGATAGCCGTAGATGCTACATCACCAACAATCGCCAACAATATTCTGGTGTATAATACGACAACGGGATGGACACCGGCACCCGCCAATAACGCATTATTGACAAAAGACATTGTTGCTGGTGTTTCGAGTGCAGCAGCCGTATTGCCTCTTACTTTGAGTGGTAACACGGGGCAGTTAGTTGGCTCTGGAAATGCCACGTTAACCGTAAACAATACCGCTGCATTGTGGAATGCCAATCAGGTGAACAGCGCTGCGGTTCCAACTTCTACATCGTATATAGCAACTAATGCCAGTGGGCAAATCATTAGTGCAAGCAGTCCGGTAACCACTCTTACCGGTACAGCCAATCAGGTATTGGTAAACGGCACATCAGGCACTGGTACTACCGGAGATATCACACTAACATTGCCTCAAAGTATTGCCACCACAAGTACTCCTTCTTTCTCCGGACTAACCGTTAACGGGTTAACTTCAAAAGGTCTTGTAACCAATACATCAACAGGCACTTTGGGCACCACTAGTGGAACCGGACTAGTTAAGCTAGACGGTAGTGGTAATGTAAGTTATGATAATTCTACTTATTTAACCGCCAATCAAAGTGTCAACTTCTTAGCATCGGGAGATGTGACAGGAACAGCTTCCGGAACAACATCATTATCTCCTACATTAACTATCGGAAACAATGCCGTAACTTATGCAAAGCTTCAACAGGTAGCAGCCAGTTCGTTGGTAGGTAATCCTACCGCAGCGCTTGCCAATGCACAGGGAATAACCTTAGGTAATGGATTAACGTTCTCGGGAACTGCATTGGCAACAGCCAATATTCCAAATTCTTCGTTAGCCAATAGCAAGGTCACCATTAACGGAACGGATGTTTTGTTAGGGGGATCCGCAACAATAACAGCTGCTACTCCTTATAAATTATCGGCAGGAATAGGCTTGACGGGTACTGATTATGATGGAAGTGCCGCACAAACATGGACTGTTGATCAGACTAAAGTGCCATATTTACCAACAGGGTTTTCAACCGGTTATATGAAGTATAATGGAACAAACTGGGGCTTTGATAACAGTACTTTTATTAGTTCTTTAAATGGATTGACAGTCGCAACTCAAACATTTGCAACGGGGACATCCGGCACATCGCCAAATTGGGTATCTTCATCACCAATACATACCTTGAATATCCCGTTGGCAAGTGTAAGCGGCGTAACCGCTGGTTTGATAAGCAATGGCGATTATACTACCTTTAACGGGAAAGTGGGTAGCGTTACCGGTACAGCACCGATAACAGCATCTACTATAAGTGGAGCTGTAACAATCGGGATAAATAGTGCAACTACAAGCAATGCCGGAGTGGTGCAATTAGCCGGGGATTTAGGCGGTACAGCAACTTCGCCTACCGTAAAAGGATTAAATGGCGCTGCACTTATTTATACAAGTCTTGCAGACAAAGATTTATTACAATATAATAACAGCAGTAGCCACTGGGTCAATGTAACACCGACTTCATTGGTGGGTTCGGCTTTAACGGCCGGAACAGGGATATCTATTTCTGGCACAACCATAACTAACACTGGAGTAACCTCTATTTCCGGCGGTACAACCGGGTTGACACCTAGTGCTTCTACCGGGCCAGTTACGTTGGCAGGAACATTGGCTATTGCCAATGGTGGTACTGGTATCGCAACGGCTGCTACTCCGGGAGCTCTGGTTTACGGAGCATCCGCCACCACCTTAGGATACACGGCTGCCGGCACATCGGGACAAGTACTTATTTCGGGAGCTGCCTCTACTCCAACGTGGGCAGATGCTTCCAGTCTGACTGTAAAAAACATTTACACTTCTGATGGTACGCTTACGAACAACCGTATGGTAACGCAGAATGCTTCTACTCTAGGTTTCACAAACTCGCTCACCAGCGGTACAGCATTTGGCATTACGGGTTCGGGGACCTATACCGGCACCGGATTATTCAATATTACAGCCAACTCGGCTACAACAGGAACGTTAGCAGCAATTTCGTCCGGTTCACTGACTACCGGAACTGGATTGAGTATAACCACGTCGAGTAGTTCTTTGAATTCGACAAACGGACTGTTGTATGTAGCTAATAACTCTAGCAGTACTACCGGTATCGTTGGGCGTATCCAGTCGAATAACACTTCCGGCTCGGGGTTGACCGTATTGGCCAACGGAAACGTGGGTATCGGTACTGCTACTCCCAAAGCTACTTTGCATAATACAGGCTCAACACTTTTAGAGGTCACTGCAGTAACAAATAGTGATGCTTCACCCTTTGCTCCAACGGCAGCAACTACAGTGGATAGTTACTCGGGAATGCTGATTACCAATTCGGGATCTTCCTATCCGCTATCGCTTCCCACGCCGAGTAATACTACAGCAGGTCGCATTTTTACGGTATTCAACTCACAATCATCCTCATCTCCCGTTACTGTAGGAGGGCTGACACTTGCTCCCGGAGCTTTGGCCACTTTCCAATGGGATGGACTTAGCGCATGGGTTGCCCCATTGGGATTAGCATCTTCTGTTCCTTTGAGTGGATTGACGGCAGCTGTGGCTACTAACACTATTTTTAACGGCGATTATGCACAAGCGTGGAACTGGAATTCATCGACCTTGACCAATCCCTTTACAATAGCCAGCAGTTCGCTTACCGGTGGTAATCTTTTCTCGCTTGCCAATAGTAATACATCCCATGCCGGCAATGTGTTGGCTTTAACTTCCAATGCTACAGCTCCCACAGCAGGAATCGCTAAATTCAACTTTAGCGCTGCTCATACTGGAAATGGACTGGAAATTGACGATGCAACCACATCTGGTTCTGCCTTTACTATTAACGGAACCGGGGCTTATACCGGCACCAGCGGTTTATTGAACCTGAGTGGCAACTCAGCTACATCGGGAACAATAGCTGCGATTAATGCCAATGCACTGACAACAGGTACAGCATTAAATATCAGTTCTACCTCCACTGCCATAACCGGCGGGCAGCTAGTGAATGTAACTACTTCGGGGACCAATGGAACCTCGGGAAGCACTACTACTGCAGCCACCATCAGCAACACCCACACGGGTACTACATCAACCAATGTAGGTCTTTCGGTTAGTGCCAGCGGCGGAACGAACAATTATGCATTGCTTGTTCCTTCCGGCAAGGTAGGAATCGGGACCTCTGCACCTGCAGCCACTTTACACAATACGGGATCTACGCTGCTTGGAGTTACGTCTGTTACCCGGACAGCAAACACATACGCACCACCCGCCCTTACGGCAGCGGCATCGGTAGATGCCTATTCGGGAATGGTAATTACCCAGACAGTTAATGATGTCGCTCTCACTCTTCCTAATCCGACATCCGCTACTCCAGGTAGGTTGTTTACGGTTTCCAATTCGAAATCTTCCAGCAATTATGTGAAGGTAAGCTCTTGTACCTTACCGGCAGGTATGTCGGTAACCCTGGTTTGGGACGGAAGTCAATGGTCGGCTCCATTAGCCTCACCGATCACGGTAATAAACAGTACAAATCTATTTTCTACAGGTTTAACTGATACCGGTAGCGGCGTTACCTCTATTTCCAACTCTAACTTTTTCGGATCGGGTGCAGGATCTAGTGCTACAGGTGCTTCGAATTCCAACTTTTTGGGATCCGGTGCAGGAGGCAGTGCCACCAGTGCTTCCAATTCCAACTTCTTAGGTTTGAACGCCGGTTATAATGCCACGGGTGCTATTAATTCCAATTTCCTTGGTCAGTATGCCGGATACAATGCTACGGGTGCCTATAATGCTAATTTTTTAGGTCAATCAGCCGGACAATCTGCAACGAATGCTTACGGAGCAAACTTTTTGGGACAGAATGCAGGTTATACAGCTACCGGAGCAACTTATTCCAATTTTATTGGCAATAATGCAGGTTACAACGCTACAGGAGCTGCGTACAGCACATTATTAGGCTACAATGTAGCTAACGAAAACTTAGGTTCACATATTGGAACTAACAATATTATTATTGGTACTAATATTACTTTACCAACAGGTACTACCAATGGTATCAATATTGGAGGTGTGCTTTTCGGTACCAATACCTACTCCACCACTTCAGGCAGTCCATCTTCGATGGCCACTACTTACGGTAATATTGGTATTGGGATAGAAAGTCCTACTGCTCGCTTGCATCTTGCAGGCAGTACAGGTGAATTGGGTACAGCTCCATTGAAGCTTTCCTCAGGCTCCCTTCTCGGTACTCTTGAGACCGGAACCATTGAATATGATGGTTTTCACCTTTACTTTACGTCAGAGACAGATGGAGCTACTCGTTATCAACTTGATGGACAAGGATTATCACTTCCGTTAAGTAGCTTAACAACAGCTGTGGCTACCAACAGTATCATGAACGGTGATTATGACCAAACCTGGAATTGGAACTCTTCAACAACAAAAAATCCGTTGACAATAGCTAGTAATTCGTTGACATTGGGAAATCTTTACAGCTTAACTAATACCAATGCATCTCACGTAGGCAATGTATTAGCTTTAAACTCAAATGCTATCGCCCCCACAGGAGGAATTGCCAAATTCAACTTTACTGGCAATCACTCGGGTAACGGAGCGGAAATTAACGACGCAACCACGTCCGGTACTGCCGTAGCCATCAACGGCACGGGAGCTTATACCGGCGCTGGCTTATTGCAAGTGAACGCCAATTCGGCCAGCACGGGAACGGTAGCTGCCATCAATGCTAATGCGCTAACCAACGGTACAGCATTAAGTATCAGCTCTACCTCTACCGGCATGACTGGTGGACAGTTATTGAAAGTTGCCACATCCGGAGCGAATACTACGGCAAACAGTACAACCACTGCTGTAACTATCACCAATACTCATGGGGGCACAACGCCAACCAATGTAGGTCTTTCGGTAAGCGCCAGCAGTGCCAGCGGCGGATCAAAAAGTTATGCTATAATAGTCCCTTCGGGTTATGTAGGTATTGGTACAAGTACGCCTGCTGCAGCCTTAGATGTGAAAGGACAGGTTAATATAACCCAGACTTCGGGCACAGGTTATGTAGGCCTGATAGCTCCAACTACGCTGACTTCTTATAAGCTGACCTTTCCTTCTGCACAAGGCAGTACGGGACAGATTCTACAGAACGACGGGGCGGGTAATCTTAGTTGGGTTGCCGGACTGACAAACGCACTGACTTCGGGTTACATGTACGTGGGTAATGGAAATGTAGCTACTCAGGTAGCCATGAGTGGTGATGCTACTCTGAGCAATACCGGCGTCCTCACATTGGCAAATACAAGCGTAGCAGCTGCTTCTTACGGTTCTGTGACTGATATTCCTAATTTTACGGTTGATGCAAAAGGCCGGTTGACAGCAGCGGGAACCACTGCCGCTACAGGTATTGCCATTGCCGGCGATGTAACCGGAACGCTGGGTGCATCTGTGGTATCTCAATTGCATGGAACAGCTCTTTCTATTTCAGGTCTGGCATCGGGTAACCTGTTGAAATACGACGGAAGTAACTGGGTGAACTGGGTTCCAAACTTTCTTTCACTCACCTCGTTATCAGCAACAGCACCATTAAGCTATGACAATACGAGCGGTGCATTTGGAATTACGAAAGCAACAAGTACTACAAACGGATACTTATCTTCCGCGGACTGGAATACATTCAACAATAAAGTTACTTCGGCTAATAACGGATTGACCGTTACCAGCGGCAATGTTGCCTTAGGTGGTGCCTTGGCCAATGCAACCACCATTACTACAACAAGTGCCAATACGTTGACCATAGCCGGTCTTCAAACTGGTGCAGCTACCGATAATGTAGTTATGTCCAATGCCGGAGTCATAAAAACAATGGCACCTACAGCCCTGTCTGTCGGCGGTGATATATCAGGGACATTGGGAGCAACAACTGTGAACAAATTGCAGGGAACTGCCTTGTCAATATCAAGTCCTTTATCGGGTGATCTGTTGCGGTATAATGGTTCCAATTGGGCTAATGCAACAGCCGCCTCGATCGGGGCAATCACGTTAGCAACCGGAACTTCGGGTAATGACGTAAATTTCAATTCTTCAACTTCTGTTAGCCTGGGAGGTACTATTACATTGAACATTCCCGATGCGAGCTCAAGCAACCGGGGGGTGGTAACTATAGGAGCACAAACTTTTGCAGGTGCAAAAACGTTCAGCTCAGCGATATCAGCTCCGACAGCAGGCAACACCATCAATGGTTTGATTATAAGCTCAGGAACCTTATCGGGAATTGCAGGGTATACGCAAGCATCGGGTGACTTTGCTATATCGGGTACCGGTGCTTTCAGTACGGGAACAGGCAACATTTCCTTGAACGGAAACACAACGTTGGCTGGTGGCAAGACACTGAATCTTACCGGATCAACATCGGGAACGGTTGGCTTTATAGCACCAACAACAGTTACCAGCTATACGCTGACACTTCCCCCGGCACAAGGAGCCAACGGACAGATTCTTCAGAATGACGGTTCGGGAAAATTGAGCTGGGTTGCCGGATTGACAAATTCATTGACTTCGGGCTACCTATATGTAGGTAACGGGTCAGGGATAGCTACTCCGGTAGCGCTGAGCGGCGACGCTACCCTAAGTAATGCGGGAGCACTCACATTAGCAGCTTCGGGAGTAACAGCAGGTTCTTATGGTTCTGCTACCAACATTCCAACTTTTACAGTCGATGGAAAAGGTAGGTTGACTGCAGCATCAACGGTTCCTGCCACAGACATTACCATCATCGGCGACATCACCGGAACATTGGGTGCGTCGGTTGTATCTCAACTACAAGGCAAGACTCTTTCTATTTCAGGTCTGGCAGATGGAAATATATTGAAGTATGATGGCGCCACCACAAGCTGGAAGAATGTTTCTATAGCTCTTCCTGCTTCAACAGCATCGGCATATACCGTGTATGGTAATAACACCAATGCTTCGGCGGCTCCGTCTTATTTTACTCCGGTATTGGCTTCGGCATTATTTGCCTATCAGGGAACTACTAACACCGTATTACACGGGAATGCCAGCGGTACTCCTTCGTGGAGTGCTATCGACCTATCGGCAGACGTAACCGGCACCTTGCCTGTTGCTAAAGGAGGTACAGGAGCCACAACAGCAAGTGCAGCACGTACCAGCTTAGGTGCGGCAGCAAGCGGAGCAAACAGCGATATTACTTCGCTGACCGGATTAACATCGTCTTTATCGGTAGCTCAGGGAGGTACGGGTGTTCAAACTTTAACAGCAAACGGTGTACTCTATGGCAATGGTACAGGTGCTATACAAGCCCTTGCACCGGTGGCCAGCGGATATGTACTCACATCTACCGGACTGTCTTCTGCGCCTGCATGGACAGACCAGTCAAGTCTCAGTACTCCGCCTATCAACAAACTGATAGCCGCCACAGCAGCCAATACTCCGATAGACAATGCCGCTTATGCGCAGACATGGTCATGGAATTCATTGGCAGCGGGTAACGGGTTGGCATTGACCTCAACAAATACTTCGACCACCGGTAGTTTGCTTTATGTTACATCAGCATCGGCAGGAGCTGCTTCAACAGGTTTGGTAAGTTTTAATTTCTCAGGTGCTCACACCGGCAATGGCGTTGGAATTGCTGATGCTACAACTACGGGAACTGCGTTAGGAATTACGGGCTCGGGGGCATATACCGGTACGGGATTGTTCAATATCACAGCAAACTCGGCAACCACCGGAACATTGGCGGCAATCTCTTCGAGTTCGTTGACTACCGGCACCGGATTGAAAATAACGGCATCGAATACGGCATTAAATTCTACCAACGGACTACTTTATGTAGCTAATACATCCAGCAGTACAACTGGAATTGTAGGGCGTATTCAATCAAATAGCACAGCCGGTTCGGGATTGACCATATTGGCCAGCGGAAACGTCGGTATTGGAAATGTTGCTCCTGCTGTTGCTATGGATGTAACCGGTAGCGGACAGTTCAGTGGAAACCTTACGGTAAACGGTAGCATCAACGCACCTTCTGATATTCGCCTGAAAACGCATATCGAAACACTGAGTGATGTGTTGGAAAAAATTGATAAGCTCCGTGGAGTACGTTATGAATTTATCGATCAGAAAAAATATGCTACCGGTCCGCAGATTGGTGTCATCGCTCAGGAGCTGCAGAAAGTGTTCCCCGAATTGGTGAAGAAAGGTACGAACGGATATCTGGCGGTCAATTACTCGCAGCTTACGGGAGTACTCATTCAAGCCATCAAGGAACAACAACAAGAAATAAATACCTTGAAACAGACTCAGATCAGACAACAGGAACAGATAGAAACTATTTTGAAAACATTGCAGGAAATCAAAGGAAAATAAATATGTCACCGAAAAATGATAATTATCGTTGATTTGTTTTTATCACATAGTTCACATTAGTTTTGAATAGAAAGATATAAGACTAAGAACACATAGCATTATCCCGAATACGGGATAATTTCAGACTGAGCAAAAGCATCGTCAGATACTTTTACTATGTGACCTAAGTCTTTTTCTCCCATTATTTCTCCCAGCTTGTCCCGATTAATCGGGAATATATCGGGATGTTCCATATGTGTGCTATTGTGCTAAAATATATCATTAAATATTGGCAGCTACTTTATATTCGACTTTGAAAATCTTATTTGCGAGAATTTGTGTGGTTTGCGTGCTTTTGAGATAACCTTTGGAGATGAGTTTACAACAAAAAATGGAAAAAAGTGAAAAGAGAAAATTTACGGATAATAAGAATGACGGATACAGGCAATTCTATGCGTGCGTTTGGCGTGCTGCTTACGGTTATTTGTCTGTTGTTGATTTTGCCTGTTTCGCTTGTTGCACAAATCACCAATTTCCGTACTCAGACAGGAATTCCGGGTATGCCTGTATTATCGGCATCTCCCGCAGCAACCTCGGTAGGCGGATTGTATGCAAACAGCACGGACCGTCTTATCTATAAATACAACGGAACACAATGGATTCCTATCGGTGGAAGCATTACGGCAAATATTAATCTTTCCTCCAGTCCCGTTTTATATAAAGGCCAGGTTGTCTCGCCCGAAATCAGTTATATCTATTCGGGAGGAGTTACTTCATCTTGTAGCTTGTCCGGCAGTAGTTACACTTGGTATCGTGCCAATGATCCAGCCGGCGCCGGAAAAACGGTTATATCTTCCGGTACCGGAATTCCAACTTCTTATACGGTGGTAGCAGGTGATGCAGGCAAATATATCGGCTTGGGGGTAACTCCTACCAGCACGTGTAATGTGGCAACCTTCGAGATCATTAGTTGGAAACAGGTTTCAGCACTTACGCCCTCTGTATCGACTGTAAACATAAGCGGATTAAACGGAGTATATGCTATTGCCGGTCGTTCGTTGACTGCATCTTTTACGGGTTACGCTTGCACACCGATACTTATACCCGGCGATATAGGGACAAATTGCAGCTATCAATGGTATTACGCCGACGATGCAGCCGGCACAGGCAAAACAGCTATTTCGGGGAAAACATCCTCTTCGTATACCGTCAGTTTTAGCGATGGATATATCTCCGGTAAATATATTGCCGTGGGAGTAACTCCGCTGGCAGCCAATGGAGAAACCGGAACAGAGAAAGTAAGCAGCTGGTATCAGGCCTCGACGCTTGTGCCTGCTTATAGTTCGGTGACACTTGTGGGACTAACGGGAGGTAAGGCACAAAACACCACAACTCTTGTAACTCTGAAAGGGAGCTATTCGGCAACGCCCGCAATAAACGGTACAGAAGGTGCGCCTACCTATAAATGGTACTACGCTACCAGTGCTACGGGCACCGGGAAAACAGCTATCCCGGCACAAACCGCTCCATCGCACACGGTGAACCTCAATGCCGGATACGGATACAACAGTGACGCCTATTACCTGGCGGTGGGCATTACGCCGGTAACCACTACCGGCGAAACCGGTACGGAGGTATTGAGTAGCTGGGCGAGAGTGCAACTACTTACGGCTGTCGATGGTACGCCCGTATATGAACTGGTCAGCCCTACGGGGCGGGTGTGGATGGATCGTAATCTGGGAGCCAGTCGGGCGGCAACCAGCAGTGGCGACTATCTGGCCTACGGCTCGCTTTATCAATGGTGCCGTGCTGCCGATGGACATCAGCTGATCAACTGGACAAGTGCCACTACTGGTACACCGACAAACGGTACCACCACTATGCTAAGTGCTACTTCTGTTCCAGGACATTCACTGTTTATTATAAATCCGAATAGTCTGTATGATTGGTTGAACACACCGTTAAGTGACGGAAGCCTCTGGTGGAACGGTACTGCTGCAGGTGCTAACAATCCTTGCCCTACCGGGTATCATGTGCCTACCTATACAGAATGGAGTAACGAAATATCGGGTATTCCTTCTTCCGGACAAGACACTTGGTTGTACAATCGGTTAAAACTGCTTATGACTGGCGGTCGTTACTTCACCAATGGCTTGCTCGCCAGTACCGGTAGTGCTGGTGCCTTTTGGAGCAGCACGGTGAGTGGAACGGACGCCTACCGACTGATCTTCGACAGTGGCAGTGCTGCTGTGCAAAATCACTCGCGGGCAGGCGGATTTAATGTCCGCTGTATCAAAAACTGAAATATACAATTAGCCCATTGAGGCATAATGATAGAATAACAAGATACGACTATAAATGAAGGATTCGATTATCCTCATAGCCTGACAATAAAAGATAAAAGATTATGATTATCCGAGGTTTTACCTAAAGCATATAAGTAAATGATAATTATTGTTGATATGTTTTTATTCACATAGTTCACACTAGTTTTAAATAGGAGATATAAGACTAAGAACACATAGCATTATCCCGAATACGGGATAATTTCAGACTGAGCAAGAGTATCGTCAGATACTTTTACTATGTGACCTAAGTCTTTTTCTCTCATGATTTCTATGTGTTCTATTGTGGTAAAAATATATCATTAAATATTAGCAACTACTTAAATGACCTGAGAACAAAAAATATATCGGTGCGCTGCACCTTAGGATTCAACAATAATTACGTTTCTACAAATATCTCGGGACGCTGTCCCTTTGAGTTACACAAATAAGGTGCAGCACACCTAATTGAAGATCGGCGTAGCCAAATCTTTGTAGAATAAAATAGAAAAGAAACAAAGGAGGTACAGCACACCGATATATCCTTTTCTTAAGTCATGAGTAAGTAACAAAACGGATATTCATTTAAAAGATAAACACAAGACAAGCAATAATACACAATGAAAAGAACCATACCACAGCAACAATATATACGTACTAACCGATGCAGGACGCAGCGCAAAAACATTGCATTGTGTGTTGTGCGCCCGGTGCGTGCCATTGGGTTTGTTTTATCCGTATTGATGGTAATCCTATGTGCTTCTACGTCTCTTTCTGCTCAGAGCAATACCTATTTCCGCACTGAGCTTGGTGTGCCTTATATTCCGGTGTTGTCGGCTGCGCCATCGTCTCCTACAGTAGGTTCTGTTTATGTAAATAGTACGGATAAAGTTGTTTATAAGTATGAAGGTGCTCAATGGGTGCCTGTAGGGGCCGGCGTTTTTGCTAAGTCAGCTCTTTCCTCTGCTTCCGCTTTGTACAAAGGACAAACCGTAAACCCGGACGTACAATACATCTATTCGGGAGGTCTTACACCTGCTACTTGTGCGGTATCAGGAGGTACGTATACCTGGTACAGAGCTACCGATGCCACAGGTACCGCTAAGGCAGTTATTACTTCCGGCACCGGCACTCCGGCTCCCTATACGGTTGTATCCGGCGATGTAGGTAAATATCTCGGACTGGGCGTGACTCCCGCTACCGCTTGTAATGCACCCGCGTTTGAGTCTGTTAGTTGGAAGCTTGTTTCGGTACTCACGCCGGTCGTATCTTCGGTAAATGTAAGCGGAATCTCCGGTAGTTATGCGATTAAAGGCAATATAGTAACCGCCTCATTCTCGGGATATACCTGTTCACCGGTGCTGATTCCGGGCGATGCCGGAGCGGGTAGTGCTTATCAGTGGTATTATGCCAATGATGCTGTAGGTACAGGTAAAACCGCTATTTCGGGAAAAACAACATCGACTTATACCGTAAGCTTTAGTGATGGTTACACGGCCGGTAAATATATAGCGGTAGGTGTAACGCCGGTAGCTGCCAACGGCGATGCCGGTAGCGAAACGATAAGCACCTGGTATCCTACCACCGCTCTTGTGCCGGCTTATAACGTAGCGAACATTGCAGGATTGACGGAAGGTAAAGCCCAAAACAACACCACCCTTGCTGCCCTGAATGGCACGTATTCGGTAACACCCGCTGTTAACGGCACCGAAGGTGCGCCTACATACAAGTGGTATTATGCAACCAGTGCCACAGGCATCGGCAAAACAGCCATCACCGGACAAATGGCGCGTACTCACACCGTGAATATTGGCATGGGATACGGCTATACGAGCGATGCCAATTACCTGGCAGTGGGCGTAACACCCGTTACCACTACCGGTGAAACCGGTACCGAAGTATTGAGCGGTTGGGTAAAAATACAGGTTGCCAGAGCCGTTGATGGAACCCTAGTGAACACGATACTAAGTTCCACTGGACGCATCTGGATGGACCGTAACCTCGGTGCTACGCAGGTGGCCACCGGTCCTAACGATTATTTGGCTTACGGTAGTTTTTACCAATGGTGTCGTGCTGCCGACGGGCATCAACTGAATACCTGGACCAGCAGTACGACGGGTACGGCAGTAAATGGCACCACCACCACCTTAAGCACCACTACCAATCCGGGTCATTCATCGTTTATCATTGTTTCCGCTGGCCCTTACGACTGGTTAAGTCCGCAGCAATCGGATGGTAGCCTTTGGTGGAACGGTACTGTCGTGGGTGTCAATAACCCTTGCCCCGCAGGGTATCATGTGCCTACCTATACCGAGTGGAATGCGGAGTTGCCCAATATTACCAATACTACTACGGCTTACAGTACATTAAAACTGCCTGGGGCTGGCTGTACTTACTACAATGTTGGCTCGCCTCAAAACAATGGTAGTGGCGGCGGCTATTGGAGTAGTTCAGTTTCTGGTACAAATGCATGGTACCTGAGCTTCGGCAGTAGCAGTGCCATGGTCGGCAGTTTTCGGGGATTCGGTTTTAGTGTACGGTGTATTAAGAATTAATAAGGACTTGTTGAGGTATTGAAGATAAAATGAATTAATATTCCTGTAATTTATCCCGCAAATAGGGAGTAACTTAAGGCAGCTTAGAGAGAGGAACGGTTAACCTGAAAGTTAATGCTGCTTTGGGTTTTTCTCCCGACAAGCCGGGATAAATTGCGGGAACTTATAAGAGAGAGAATATGCTATCACTCCTAAATCCCCTCCCGTCTTACGGGATAAATGGCGGGGACTTGAAGAATGGTATGCGAGACGATAAGAAAAAGAATAGGAGACAATACTAACTCACATCCCCTTCAGGGGCTTGGGGCGGAAAATAGAGGATATACCGCCCCTAAATTCCCTCCCGATAAATAGGGATAAATGACGGAGAAGATTGGGAGCGGAACAATAGTAATTAAAAGTCATATTGGCTGTCGCTAAGTTTACAAAAGTGTAAACCTACGTGCCCGGAAATTTCCTGCTGTGCCAAAAAATTTCCCACGCGTGAGAAATTATTTTCCACGCGTGAAAAAAAAATTCCCACGGCAGGAAATTTTGAACCCCACGGCAGAGATGAAAACCACTAACTTCTCCCGAGATAGACAGGGATAAATGGCGGAGGATAAAGAGTGAGATGGGATGATGGGATGATGAGATGATGGGATGATGAGATGATGTGATTGATATGGTAATGTGATGATATGATAATGAGATGAGATGGCGATATGATGATGAGATGATTTTACTCCGAAGGAGTTAAATGTGCATATGATACATTCCGACTTGATGGAAACCCCGGTAAGCGCAACGTAACCGGGGGGTGAAGATACCCTCAGCACCACAACCCCGAAGTGGGTTGAATAGGAGGATAAATAAAACCGCCCCTAAATCCCCTTAAGGGGACTTGAAGAGTGGTATGCGAGACGATGAGAAAAGATAGGAGCTGAAACTAACTCACATCCCCTTCAGGGGCTTGGGGCGGAAAATAGAAGATATACCGCCTCTAAATCCCCTCCCGATAAATCGAGATAAATGGCGGGGAACAAGAAAGTGGTGCACGAGACGATGAGAAACGATATGAGACGAAACTAATTACACATCCCCTTTAGGGGCTTGGGGTTAACGAAATAATTTCACATCCTCGCCATTTATCCCGCAAGGCGGGAGGGGCTTGGGGCGGAAAATAGAGGATATACCACCCCTAAATCCCCTCCCGACAAATCGGGATAAACAACGGGGAAGATTTGGGGTAAAGTATAGACAACTTGCTAAACTTTTCCAAAGTTCTCAACTTTGGAAAAGTTGGACGTACAAATTAAAACAAACAAAAAACAGGCATGAAAAAAACAGCAATAGAGCATAAAGGTATTTACAACGACGGTTTATCGGCAGTTCTCCGTATGTTGTGCACGGTTGTTCGGCATATATCGTATGGGCGGTTCTCTCTTTTAGGGAGAGGGCAGGCAACGTTTATTGTACTGACATTGCTATTGCTATCCGGGGCAGTCTGTGCACAAAACACCTATTTCCGTACCGAAGCGGGAGTGCCTTATATACCTGTGTTGGCAACGGCACCAACGCCTACTTCGGTGGGAGCTTTATACACCAATAGTACCGATAAACTTACCTATTGGTACGACGGCACCAAATGGATTCCGATCGATCTGGGCGTAGCGGTTGATATTAACCTCACTTCTAATCCTGTTTTGTACAAAACCCAGACTATTACCCCTGAGGTTCGGTATATCTACACCGGCAACAATACCGCTTCCACCTGTACCGTAACCAGTAATACCTACACCTGGTACCGCGCCGACGATGCCATGGGCACAAACAAAACAGTGATATCAACCGGTCTCGGCACGCCTTCTTCTTACACGGTGCTAGCCAGCGATGTAGGTAAATATATCGGTTTGGGTATAACTCCTGTCACCAATTGTAATACGGCTTCATTTGAATCGGTAAGCTGGAAACCGGTAAGTGCGCTTACGCCTTCCGTTGCCCGTGTGGATATCGGCGGACTAACCGGGACATCAGCCCTTGCCAATAACCTGCTAACGGCAACCTTTTCGGGCTATACCTGTACGCCGGTGCTGATTCCGGGCGATGCCGGAGCAAGCAGCACCTATCGGTGGTATTACGCCAATGATGCTTCGGGTACAGGCAAAACCGCCATCTCGGGCAAAACGGCAGCCACCTATACCGTAAGTTTCAGCGATGGTTACGCCGCTGGCAAGTACCTGGCAGTAGGTGTAACCGCGGTAGCCTCCAACGGTGATATTGGTACGGAGAAGATGAGTACCTGGTATCAGGCTCCGACTCTTATTCCGGCCTATGATATGGTAAACATCGTAGGGTTGACAAGTGGTTATGCAAAAAATGCCACCCCTATTGCTGCCCTTAAGGGTACCTTCTCCGTTACACCTGCAATGAGTGCCGCCGAAGGAACACCCACCTATCAATGGTATTACGCCACCAGTGCTACGGGTACGGGCAAAACGGCCATCGCGGGACAAACAGCCAGCACACATACCGTGAATATAAATGGTAGTTATGGATATGTAAATGATACCTATTATTTGGCTGCGGGTATAACACCTGTTACAACAAGCGGCGAAACCGGCACCGAGGTGTTAAGCAGCTGGGTTCAGCTGCAGGTAGACAAAGCTGCCGATGGTAGCACAGCCGTAAACGAACTGACCAGCTCCAGCGGTCGTATATGGATGGATCGGAATCTGGGTGCTACGCAAGCAGCCACCAGCAGTACCGATTATTTAGCCTACGGCAGCCTCTACCAATGGAGCCGCGCTTCCGACGGGCACGAAAAAATAGTATGGACTAGCACCACAGCCGGTACACCGGTAAACGGTACCACTGCTACACTGAGTACCTCTACCACTCCCGGACATTCGTTGTTTATTATCAATAGCACCTTCCCTGCCGACTGGATCACTCCGCAGCAGTCGGACGGCAGTCTCTGGTGGAACGGAACTACCGTGGGAGCTAACAATCCTTGTCCTGCAGGTTTTCATGTGCCGACCTATGCCGAATGGAATGTTGAAATGTCATATATAACGAATGCAGCAACTGCGTATAGTGTTTTAAAATTGCCCATGTCCGGTTTTAGATGGACGAATGATGGAACTGTAAATATGGTAGGTACCCGTGGCGAATATTGGAGTAGTACTGTAACTGGGATTAATAGTTGGCGTTTGATCTATTATAGTAGTTCTTTTAATGGAATGGGACAATGTAACCGGGGCGAAGGTAACGCTGTCCGTTGCATCAAAGATCTGGATGCACCGCAAGCACAGAATGTCAGCGTAAATGGCACACCCATGCCGGGAAGTGCCGTAACAGGTATTTACACCTATGTGCAGACTCAAACCACCGGTTCGGCCGAGGGAAGTTCTGCCTACAAATGGTATGTGGCTACCGACGGCATTGGCACCGGAAAAACAGCCATTTCGGGTGCTACGGCACGCAACTATACCCTTGCCTCTCCGGTGGTTGCCGGGCAGTATATTGCTTTTGGGGTTACGCCGGTATCGGCCGATGGTAAAACGGGTGCGGAGGTGCTGAGCAGTTGGGTAAATATACAATCATCCCCTACGGTTACATCACCCGATGGTACCCTGGTAGTCGATTTGCTAAGCTCCAGCGGACGGATATGGATGGATCGAAACCTGGGTGCCAGCCGCGCTGCAACCAGCCCTACCGACTACCTGGCCTACGGGTCATTCTATCAGTGGTGTCGTGCTGCCGATGGGCACGAACGGATTAACTGGACAAGCCCTACAGCCGGTACACCGGTATACGGCACGGTTGCCGGACCAATTGCCAGTACCAGCCCCGGAAATCCGTTGTTTGTTACCAATAGCACTAGCCCGAACGACTGGTTAAATCCGCAACAAGCAGACGGTAGCCTTTGGTGGAATGGTACGGTAGTAGGAGCCAATAACCCCTGCCCGACTGGGTACCATGTACCTACCTATGCAGAATTGAATACCGAACTGTCTTACATTACGAATGCAACAACGGCTTATAGTGTCTTAAAACTGCCTATGGCGGGTTGCCGTCATTGGGGAACTGGTGGGTTAGCTAATGTTGGTAGTATCGGTTATTTCTGGAGCTCTAACACTAGTGGACTATACTGTGGAATTTTGGGCATTACTAGCTCTTCAGCCTACATGCAAACCGGTGGTGCTTTACGGGCACATGGTATGGCGATTCGTTGTATTAAGGATTTGGCTACTACCGCAGTGGTCGATATCGTAAGTCCCAGCGGGCGTACATGGATGGATAGGAATATCGGTGCCACGCAGGCAGCAACCAGTTCCACCGATTATCTGGCTTACGGTTCGCTCTTCCAGTGGTGCCGCGCAGCCGATGGACACGAAAAAATAACATGGACAAGCGCCACTACCGGAACGCCGGCGAATGGCACAACAGCAAGCTTAAGCAGTGCTACCACTCCTGGACATTCATTGTTTATTATTAATAATAACACCAGCCCTTACGACTGGTTAAGTACACAGCAAGCAGATGCCAGTTTGTGGTGGAATGGAAATGTGGCAGGAGTTAATACGCCTTGCCCAGCCGGTTATCATGTACCAACCCTAACTGAATGGAATACGGAATTAGCGCTGTTTCCTAGTAATGGAGGTGCAAATACTACAGGCGCGTATAATTTATTGAAATTACCAATGTCAGGGACTCGTCGTTATGCGGATGGTTCTTTCTATAGTCCTAGTGGCTATGGGTACTATTGGAGTAGTACCTCCAGTGGTACTAATGCGTACAATCTGTATTTCTATAGTGGTAATGCTTACATGAACACCAATCTTTATCGGGCAAATGGCTTTAGTGTTCGTTGCATCAAAAACTTAGAAGTTCCACAAGCACAAAGTGTCAGCATTAGCGGCACTGCAGCAACAGGTAATACGGTAACGGGTGTTTATGCTTATATACCTACACAAACGACTGCTACAGCCGAAGGAACTTCTGTGTATCGCTGGTATGTGGCTACCGATGCCACAGGTACGGGCAAAACCACCGTTACCGGTGCAACGGCAAAAAACTATACCATAGCATCACCCGTGGGTGCCGGCAAGTACATTGCTTTTGGGGTTACACCTGTATCGACCGATAGCAAAACAGGCACCGAGGTGCTGAGCAACTGGGTGCTGGTAGCCTCACAAACTACTGCTTACGATGGCACGGTGGTAAACGAACTGATAAGCCCCAGCGGGCGAATATGGATGGATCGTAACCTCGGTGCCAACCGCATAGCCACCAGTACTACCGATTATCTGGCCTACGGTTCCCTCTTCCAATGGGCACGCAGGCCGGATGGACACGAGAAGATTAACTGGACAAGCGCCACTAGCGGTACACCGGTAAATGGTACAACCGCCACCTTAAGTAGTTCTACTACGCCGGGTAATTCATTATTTATTACCAACAATAGCAGCCCTTTCGATTGGCTGACTTCGCAACAAAGTGATGGTAGCCTTTGGTGGAATGGTTCTGTCGTGGGCGCTAATAATCCCTGCCCTTCGGGCTATCATGTGCCTACCTCTACCGAATACAATGCTGAGCTGCCTTATATTTCCAATGCTGCAACAGCTTACAGTACATTAAAATTACCGTTAGCGGGCGATCGTGATAATACGGGTTCGCTCATCAATATAGGCAGTGTTGCCTTCTGCCGATCCAGTACGGTTAGTAGTACGAATGCCTATTACTTCTATGTTACCAGTTCTGCAGCAGGTGTAAGTGCAAGTACCGGCTATCGCACGTATGGTATGAGTGTCCGTTGCATCAAAGATCTGACCGCACCCGACGGTACCTTGGTAGCCGATCTGGTAAGCCCGAGCGGGCGTACCTGGATGGATCGTAACCTGGGTGCCAGCCGACAAGCTACTTCCACTACCGATTATCTGGCTTATGGCTCGCCTTACCAGTGGTGCCGCCCTGCCGATGGGCATCAGAAGATAAACTGGACTAGCGCTACTGCAGGAACGGCAGTAAATGGCACCACCACTACATTAAGTGCCACTACCACCCCCGGTAATTCATTGTTCATCAGTAATCCTTCATATCCGTATGATTGGCTAAGTAATCAGCAGTCCGATGGCAGCCTTTGGTGGAGCGGTGCAACGGCAGGTGCTAATACTCCTTGCCCTGCCGGTTATCATGTGCCAACTTATCAGGAATGGAGATCCGAACAGATTCTGTTTGCAGGTAATGGAGGTAATAATGCAACTGGGGCGTATAATATGTTGAAGTTATCTATGGCAGGTGACCGTGATTTTATCAATGGAATTGTTAGTTATATAGGTACTTATGGGTATTATTGGAGTAGTAGCGCATCTGATTATTATTCCAGAGATTTGTACTTTAGTAACACAGACTCTTATATGGGCACTGGGTATCGAGCCTTTGCTTTGAATGTTCGTTGCATCAAAGATATTCCATTGCCTGCAACTACCGAAGTGGTCGATCTGGTAAGCCCCAGCGGGCGTACCTGGATGGATCGGAATATCGGTGCCAGCCGGGCTGCCATCAACAGTACCGACTATCAGGCTTACGGCTCGCTTTTCCAGTGGTGCCGTGCAGCCGATAATCACGAAAAAATTGTATGGACCAGCAGCACTACCGGTACGCCGGTGTATAACACCTACTCTACTTTGAGCACTACCACCAACCCGGGGCATTCGTTGTTTATCATAAATACCAATAGTCCCTACGACTGGTTAAGCACCCAGCAAACCGATGGTATGTTGTGGTGGAACGGCATCGTGTCGGGAGCCAATAGTCCCTGTCCTACAGGATACCATGTGCCTACACTGGTTGAGTGGCAAGCTGAATATAATGCAGGAATGAATACAATGGCGTCATGTTACAATGTATTAAAATTGCCAACCTCAGGTTTCCGCAACTACACCGATGGAACCCTCAACTACGTTGCTAGCAGCGGTTACGTTTGGAGTAGTACAGCGAATGGAACGTTTGCATATAACCTCGATTTCAGTAGTAGCAACGTAACCCCAGCACGCAATAATTACCGGGCATTCGGTTTCCCAGTACGTTGTATAAAAAACCAGACTGATATCCCCAAAGCGCAGGGAGTCTCGATAATAGGAGGAGCTACACTAACGGGCGTTTACACCTATGTGCCACCGCAGATCAGTGCTTCTGCTGAGGGTAGTTCTACCTATAAATGGTATGTGGCTACCGATGCTTCGGGTACGGGTAGCACCGCCATCAGTGGTGCTACGGCAAAAACCTATACGGTGGCATCCCCTGTGGCAGTGGGCAAATATGTTGCCTTTGGAGTTACCCCGGTATCGTCCGATGGAAAAACCGGTTCGGAAGTGGTAAGTAGCTGGACGTTGGTAACTCCCGATGGCACAGCAATAGTAGATATGACATCTCCTGTAACAGGGAAGGTGTGGATGGATCGTAACCTGGGAGCGACCCGGGTAGCTACCAGTAAGACTGATTATCTGGCTTACGGCTCGCTCTTCCAATGGTGTCGGGGTGTCGACGGGCATCAACTGATAAACTGGACAAGCAGTACAAGTGGCACACCGGTAAATGGTACCACTACTACGTTGAGTGGTTCTACGACTCCGGGTCATTCGAATTTTATTACTAACACGACTAGTCCTAACGACTGGTTGAGTACCCAGCGGACTGACGGTAGCTTATGGTGGAATGGCACTGCTGCAGGGGCTAATAATCCTTGCTACACGGGTTACCATGTGCCTACCTATGCTGAATGGAATAATGAACTGTCAGGCATCCCCGCTTCTGGACAAGATGATTGGCTGTATGGTAAATTAAAACTACCGTTGGCTGGACAACGGAGTTATAATGCCAGTGCGGTATTGAGCAATACGGGTATTAACGGGTGCTATTGGAGCAGTACGGCATATAATGGTACAGTGGGTACTTATGATTTGTATTTTTATAATGGTCAGGGAGTTGTCACAGCCATTGTGGCTCGAGCGCCAGGTTTCAGTATTAGGTGTATAAAAGATTAGAAGATAGAACAAAGAATAAAGACAAAAGACTTATCTAAAGTTTAGAACTTTGGATAAGTTGAAAAGCAAATAACAAAAACGAAAACAGAAAGAAAATAGATAAAGAATGAAAAGAACGTATTTTATAGCATTCACGCTGCTTCTGGCGGCAGTATCGTTGCAGGCGCAGCAGTATATCAACGGCAGTTTTCCGGCTCATGCCCGGCAGGCAATAACGCTTTCTACCTACGAAGGCTTTCAGCGAAAACAAGTAGCTGAAACCACTGCTGATAGTCTGGGTAATTTCCGAATAGCCTGTCCGTCTGGTTATCGGGGTGTAGTGTTTCTGCAGGCCAACAAAGCCGAAGGCATTGAAGTAATCGTGATGCAGGATAACAGCTTTACACTGAAAGGAAATAATCTGCTCGACATTGCTAATCTCACTTGTATCAATAACGAAACGACAGTAGCTCTTTATACTTACTATAAACAGCAGGTGGCGCGCGAAAAAGCACTGGCCGGTTGGAAATACCTGGAGAAAGTATATGCAGAAGATCCCTACCTGAAAAAGTATAATAAAGGAACTGTGGTGAGTCAGGAAATTGGGTTGCTGGAAAAAGAGGGTACCGACTTTATAAAAGCACAACCCTCGGGTAGTTATATCGGCTGGTATTTGCCGCTGATAAGTTTTGTGCGTGATATTCCGGTGTCGATACAACGCTACCCGGAGCGCATCCCCGGGCATATACAGCAATTCATGCACACCGATTTTTCGGATGGATGGCTTTACCGGAGCGGTTTGTTGCCGGTGCTGATGGAAAACTACTATTTTATGCTCGAGAATATGGGCAAACCGCTGGATTCAATCTACGTGGAAATGAATAAATCCACCGATTATATCGTTACCAATCTGAAAGAAAAGCGTCCGGAATGGTTGCAGGAAACCGCTGTGTTCTTGTTCAATCTGTTCGAAAAACGGAGTTTATATCCGGCTGCCGAACACCTGAGCCAGACCATGCTAACGCAAAACGGCTGTGTGCTAGACGGTAAAGTGAGTGCTCGCTTCGAAGGGTATCGCAGCATGAAGACAGGCAACCGTGCACCTGATATTGATTTTAAACAAGCGTTGGCAAAGCAGAAAGAGAAAAAAGACGATTCGTCGGGTAAATACCTGAAAGGATATAAATCGCTGTCGTCCGTGGCGGGTAAATATAAACTGGTGGTATTTGGTTACAATGAATGCCCTGAGTGTTCGGTGCAAATGCCGCAGTTGAAACAGATGTACCCTGTGCTTCAGCAGCACAATATGGAGGTGATCTACATATCGCTGGATACGGAGAAAAGCAAGTTTGAAGCGGTAGCTGCAGATAAACCCTGGGTAAGTTACTTCGATTATGCAGGTTGGGAAGGTCGTCCGGTGGCAGATTACTATGTGTTTGCCTCCCCAACGATGTACTTGCTTGGTGAGAAAGAGCAAATACTCTACAAAGTGGTAAGTCCACAGCATTTGGAAGCAATACTGAAGATGCTTAAATAGAAGTTGATGTGATGATGTGATAATGTGATGATGTGGTGATGTGATAATGTGATGATGTGGTGATGTGAGGATATAATGATGTGGTGATGGGATGATGTGGTGATGTGATAATGTGATGATTTCCAGTTCGAAGGAGTTTAATGTGAATTGAAAATTGGCCTGCCCAATAGTCTTCGGTAAGCGAAGTGCAACCGATGAGAGAGTGATATGATGCATAATAAAATTATACATATGAAGAATAAAATTATATACAAGCAAGAGGCAATAGTGCTTCCGCAAGAGGAAATAGCGAATATGCAGGTGGAAATAGTCAATCTGCAAGAAGAAATAGTACATCTGCTGGAGGAAGTAGTGCATACGCAGGAAGAAATAGTGAATCTGCAGGAGGAAACAATGCAGATGTAAGAGAAATCTGTGCAGGTGCACAAGAAAACTATGCAGGTGCACAAAAAAACTGTGCAGGTGCACAAGAAACCTATGCAGATGCACAAGAAAACTGTGCAGATGCACAAGAAAACTGTGCAGATGCACAAGAAAACTGTGCAGATGCACAAAGAAACTATGCAGATGCATAAGAAACCTATGCAGATGCAAAATAAAACTATGCAGATGCACAAGAAAAGAATGCAGGTGCACAATAAAAATATGCAGATGCACAAAGAGACAATGCAGGTGCAGAACAAAGAACTAAGACAAAAGAACAAAGAGCAAATGGTAGCATAGCGGACATCCCGCAAAGCGGGAGACAATAGACTCTGGACAATAGACAAATAAATAAAAAATAATCAGATGAAGAAATGTGTATTACTTGTATTGGTGCTGTTCTCGGCACATGGTTTCAGTCAAAAAACGGCCTATATCTATACCGATAGCGTGCTGCTGTCGGTACCAGACTATAAAGTGAAGATGGTCAAACTCGACAGCCTGCGTCAGAATTACACCAAAGAAATCAACGCGGGCATAGCCGATGTACAAAGTAGGTATGAAACTTTGGCTGCCCCTTATGCACCCAAAAAAAACGAGTCGATTCAGGAACTAAAAAAGCGAATGAGCACGTCGGATACCCTTCGTGTCAGTCTGCTGGAGAAAGAAGCCATTCAATGGCAAGAGAAGCGGGTTAGTTACGATAAACTGATACAGACTCAGTACAATCAGGAGATTCAGCCCATGCTCAATAAAGTGAACGCGGTGATAACCGAGTATGCAAAGGCAAACAGCTTGTCAGCGGTTTACAGTTTCGAACAGCTGCGTAACCTGGTGGTCTATATTGATCCCAAGCAAAATATTACCGGAGTGATTGTAAAAAAACTGAAATGATTTTAGGAG
>Ga0302170_10000103_pt1 | contig 31260 bp, 36 predicted proteins | sample I_Fen_N2_1_FD_193492 | JGI IMG/M metagenome (GOLD analysis project Ga0302170, IMG submission 193492) | Peat permafrost microbial communities from Stordalen Mire near Abisko, Sweden - I_Fen_N2_1 | ecosystem: Environmental > Terrestrial > Soil > Wetlands > Permafrost | place: Sweden: Abisko...
ATTAATAAATCATAATAACGATAAGATGCTATTTATCTAATATATAAGGAGGTTTTTATGAATGATCAAATTAAAAAGGATCATTTGGATGAATTATTCAAAGCCATAAATAATCATTTGCTTTATGATGATGTTCCTTCGATATTTCTAAGTCAATTATGTAGCCAACCAGGATTTGAAATATATCCATTTAATATGCTTCTAAAATTGCGATTTACAAAGCAGTCTCCAATTTACCATCCTGAAGGCAATGTTTGGAATCATACTTTATTGGTTGTTGATGAAGCTGCTAAACGAAAAACGGAAAGCAAAGATGCTGAAGTTTTCATGTGGGCTGCATTTCTTCACGATATTGGCAAACCTCCTACCACCAGAATCCGAAATGATAAAATAACATCTTATGACCATGATAAGATTGGCGCCGAACTTGCGAAAGATTTTTTATCTGAATTTACAAACAATATGCAATTAATTAAAAATGTTTGCTCTCTAATCAAATACCATATGCAAATTTTGTTCGTGATAAATAATTTACCATTTGCAGCAATCAATGAGATGAAACAGAATGCAGATATAAAAGAAATAGCTTTACTTGGCCTATGTGACAGGCTTGGTAGAACAGGCGCTAATCAAATTACCGAAAGAAATAACGTGCAATTATTTATCCGAAAATGTAATGACTTCAAACAAGAAAGGAATCCCGATGGCAAAAGCAGGAATGAGAAGACCAGATCCTAAGGAACCACATGGTACAGAAAGTAATAACAAAGCATATTTCCCTAAAAATGAAGCTAGACCTGTACCTGAAATACAAGGTAAAGCAAAAAGCGGAGACGTAAAAGCAAACCCAATTCAATATACGAGGAAAGGATAATCAAATCAATAAAAGTGAATAACACTATAAACGAAAAAGGATAAACCGATCAATTTCTTATCGGTTTATCCTTTTTTACTTTTACTTATTTACTTCTGGTTACTGTGATTTCATAACTGTTCTTACCAATATATGTTCCGGTAACAGGGTCAAAGTCCTTGTCACTACTATAAGTAAAAGCAGTAAGTTTAATATCTTTAACTTCAGAAATCTTGCTTCCTGCTGTTAGTTTAATTGAAGTCATAAATGTATTGTCTTTAATATCGGATGGACTTAAATGTGTGTACCAAACCCCTTGTGTCTGATGTACATCATCATAGATATAAAGTTCAATATAATCAAAATACTTGGCCGTATCTGTAGGAGCTTTAATTGTCTTTGTCATTACCTCTGAAGAATTCAAAGTGAAAGTCAAACAATAGCCAATTTTACAACTGTCTGCATCTGAATACTTGTACCAATAAGGTTCCCATGTATTTTTGAATCCGTTACCTGACACTGTTTTCTCATTTGTAGTAAAAGCTTCAAAGCACTCTATATCTTTGCCTTTTTCCCAATTGCTTACATATTCAGTGATTAAATTATGTGTACCCAAATCTTGTCCATGTATATATAATCCTATTTTGTTCATCTTATTTGTAGTATTATCGGTTGATGCCAGATTACTTTGTTTATCATTTTCATTGGCACTACTTGTCACCTGACTAGAATTACTGGTTTCTAATGTGTCTTGTGATGTGCTTTTTGTACCTTCTTGTGTTGAAGTAGTATTCGTTGATTTAGAACAACCAAAAATCAGAAGTGCCATAATCATAGTAGATACAAGTACCGTACTAATCCTCTTTGTTATTTTCATATTTTTTCTCATATTGATTCTCATATATTATTCTTCCTCTTAAAATTATTTTACGTGCATAATAAACATAATGTATACAAACCATTTCATATTAAATGAAATAGTACTTTATAAATTATAGCACATCAAAATAATTAACTAAACAACAAATTTACAAAAAATCGGGTGAAAGATCGGAATTTCTTCTTTTCTTCACCCGAACAGCCTCTTTTAGCTTTACTTCTTGCATTTTCTAAATATAAATAATCTCAACCCCGCTTAAGCTTATGCTTCCTCTAATCGTAACTACGGGTGAATCTGAAGCTATTTTGCTATTCTTTTCATCAATACCACCCATCGTCGTACTTACATCATATACAACATTCCATGTCTTTGGAATATATAATTCTACGCCACTTAATGATATATCTAAATATATTTCTGCATGACCTGAACTTATGACTGCTTTATCAAAATACACTTTCATTGATCCGCAAGAACATTTAATATTTGCTTTTTCAAAATTATCGGTGTTAATATATTTCATGCTTGAACCAAAGTTAGCAGTACAATTTATAACATTCCCATCTGGCTCATTAATAACTTTGTCAAACTGCTTTCCATCGTCATTGTGACATCGTTGATCATGACGCCAACTATGACGATTCCAATGCTCATAATGGCGCCAGTAATCATCCTTTTTAAATATCATTGAAAGTCCAATACTTGCAAGCAAAGCGGTTACCAATACTGGCCCCGGCGTAAGTGCTGTGATATTCCACTGATCGGCATAAATAATACACAATAATGCAATCGGGAATAAAATGCCTGAAAATCTGACGTGTATTAGACTTTTCAACATAATTGAAATCAAAATAATAGTTGCAACAACCTTAAATATACCGATTTGTGGAAAATATCCTAATCTATCTACAATGATAAATATAGCGGCAAATACAAAAATCAGTCCCCAAAATATGTCTTTCTTTTTCATAGATTTATCCTCTTTTCTTCTAATCTACATTTCAAAGGTTTATAATAGTACCTGGAAACATATACCTGTTTATATGTACCAATAAACATTACAGCACTGGAGGCAGTAAGATTTCGAGCAATCGAATGAATATGATTTAGATTTAATATAGTGGACTTTGATACTCTCATGAAATATCCTGGTAGTAATTCTTCCAATTCATAAAGACGATATTTGGTTTGGTACATATTATCAACTGTATGTGCACTAATACAGTTATCTGTCGTCTCAAAGAACAAAATATCATCTAACGGAAGATAATACTGCGTGTTTTCTTTATACACTAGCAAATTTCTAGATTCTCTGGTTATATCCATAAGTGTTTCATGGATTTTTTCAACTTTTTCATCTAATTTACTACATCTAATAATCACTTCATTTTCCTGTAAATTCTCATCAATTTCTATTCTTACCTTCATTTTCTCATCTCCATAATGCAATTATATCAACAAATAATTGCTTGTAAATAGCTATTTGCTAAGTGGTAAGTTTTACAATGTAAGTGGTTAATTTTTTAGTAAATGAATCCTTTTTCGTAAGTGGTAATTTTTATTTCCTAGTGTAATAGAGCCTAATCTATTATTTTATTCATTATTGTTAATAGCTTCTAAGCTTATCAGTTCCATCATCTACCGTGTTTTCGATTTTTCTAATTACAATATAATAGCCATAAGTTTCATTTACTTCAATCAGGATTCTATCATTTACCTTATGTCCTAAAATGGCTTTTCCAAGTGGTGATTCTACACTGATCAGTCCGTTTAAAGAGCTTCCTCTTACCGATGTCATCAACTTATAAGTTTCAGTCATGTCATCTTCTTCAAAATATATCTCAACAGTATTATTCAACCCGACTTCATCTACCAATGATTCATCTGATATGATAACTGCCGACCTCATCATTCTTTCCAAATACCTTATGCGACCTTCATTGATGTTTTTATCTCTTTTTGCCGCATAATATTCAAAGTTATCGCTTAGGTCGCCTTGCGCCCTTGCTTCCTTCACAGCCTCAAGCGCCTCTTTTCTTACTACTAGTTTCCTATGTTCAATTTCCTCTTCTATTAATTTTATATCAGTCTTGGTTAATTGATCACTCATAAATCCCCCTATATGTATGATTGTCTGAAATTTTTATTATTGAAATCCAAAATAATGTGTATGTTGCATCATTTATTGATACATTTTTCTGGATCAAGTTCTATTAATTCCCATTTTCCATTTCTACTTCTTTGGTATTGTGCAATTTCTATATCCACTCCATTTGTTAATTGATAGAATTGTATCATATAATACTTTCCATCTGTTCCCCTAAAATAAATATTTTTTATAAAACCTACTTGCTGTGTTGGAATACGTGTCTTTACTAATGAACACCACTCTCCGTATTTAATATCGACTACAGCTTCAGCAATGTAGTCCCACCCATGGTAAGGAGCACATAGATAATTTTCAGGATATATATTTATATTTGATATTTTATATTGATTTCCTTCTTTGATTATATCAATAAATGCATAATAATAAGCAAAAGACGCCATTCCTTTTTCAGTACCTTCAATAGTTTCAATTTCAACAAAGTATCGCATAGCATCAAAACCACCATATACGGGTACCTCTTGAAACTTAATCAAATTAATATGGAGAATGTTTTCAAAGGCCTTAAGATACTCATGAAATAATAGTTTTTCTTGATATTTGACCGACAAGAAATGATATGCGATTGGATATGGTGCTTTTGCGTTTCCAATGGTTCCACATCCTGCCCATTTTTCTTCTTGAGAATTGGCCGCCTCTCGCAAAACACTATAATAATTAATAATTGTGTCTTCTGGCGTCTGGAATAAATACTCAGGTAAAGTAGGAATTTCCGAAGATTCATCCCCATAGTAATTTTCAAATATTTCCGTCTTAATGTTTCTATCATTAAGAACTGGTAATTTAGATGGCCTAAAATACCTTTCTAAATCTATTTTTTCACTCATTTTAATCATATCCTTGTAATTATACATTTATATAATATATCGAAAAATTTCAAAATAAGTATTAAAACTATTGATTCATTTTATTCACTTGCTTCTGATTCTTCTATATTTTCTAATTCAATAGCATCCTCTATTTTCGCCTTTTTACTAAACAATCTTAAGGCCGTTAATATTGCGCCAATTATACAAATGCTCGCTGCTGTTATATATACAATTCGCATACCATAAACAAATGCATCATTTCTTCCAACTACATAATCTGTTACCTTATGACCAATCTTATTGCTCATTCCACCATACAAAAGTGCTGTAGATAACGCAATTCCACACACCATTCCAAGATTTCTCACAAGTGCATTTACACTTCCTGCAATTCCAAGCTTATTTCTTGGCACTGTGGACATAATCAAAGAATTATTTGGTGACTGAAATAAACCATTTCCAATAGACATTGTTGCAATAAAGATCAGCATACTTGTTAATGTAGAATGTTCATTTAAAGTCGACATTAGTAGTAATGCAATACTTGTTATTACTAATCCAGTAAAAGTAAGGATTTCGGAGCCTATTTTATCTGATAAATATCCACTAATTGGTGCAACAACAGATAATATTAGGGGTGAGCTCATAAGCACTAATCCAGTATATGAGGGGGAGTAATTTAATACGTCCTGAAGGAAAAAAGGTTGAATAATATTTGCGCAAAATATTGATACAAATGAAATAAATCCACAGAATATACTAAGTGAAAATAGTTTATTTTTAAAAATATCTAGCTCTAACAATGGCGACTCACGCTTCTTTTCCACAATAATGAAAGCAACAAACGAAATAATGGTTATTAGGAATCCCAACAAAACTATTGGTTGTGTAAATCCAACCGTCTGACCTTTCCCAATTGCTGCAAAGAGTGGAATTACTACAAACATAAATAATATTGCACCTACTCCATCAAATTTTCCATTTGCTGATTCATTTCCTTTTGGAAGAATTCTAAATGCCAAAAATAATGTAACAATGCCGATCGGTACATTAATTAAGAATATATACTCCCAGCTTGTCGCTCCTACTATAAATCCACCTAGCGGAGGTCCAATCAAGGCACCTAATGCAACAAATGTTCCTGTCATCCCAAGTGCTCGACCTCTTTCATTCGCTGGAAATGCTTCTGTTATAATACCTTGACTATTGGCCATACAACCTGCTGCTCCAATTGCCTGTATCACTCTTGCTAAAACTAATATTAATAATGAATTTGTTATACCGCAAAATAGTGATCCAAATGTGAATAATACGATTCCAAATTTGAATATCTTTGTCTTACCAAGTATATCTCCCAACCTTCCAAATACTAATATAAAGGCTGTAATTATAATCAAATAACTAGTTACTACTAGTTGAATACTAGCTGATGGAACATTTAAGGATTTTGCCATTATCGGTAGCGCTACATTTACAATACTACCATCTAAAGTAGCCATAAAAGTTAACATTACCACTACAAATAATATATACCATCTTTTTTCGTTTACGTTGCAATTTTCTGAATTCATCTAAATTCTCCTTGTATTTTGTACTTGTGTTTTGTACTTATGTCTTGTGTTTTCACCATTCTTGTTGCTTAATTTATCTAAGTATGTATGATGAAATTATTCATACTTAGATCTTAATTTTTTTAATATTACATAATATCTTGTTCAAAGAATCAATTGTAATCTCCTTCTCATCTTCATTCAAATCTAGTGTAATTAACTGGACTAATTCAGCCGTTTTCTCACGAACTTTCACACTAATATTCTTGCCTTTTTCTGTTAAGTATATCTTATTTGCTCTAAAATCATCATCATCTTTTATTCTATCTAAATATCCTATATTTATAAGCTTCGCTAATGTTCTCGTTGTCATTGCTTTATCATAACCTAATTCTTCACTAATCCTATTTTGATTAATGCCATCATTATCTTTTAATATTAGCAAATAAGGATAAGAACCACTGCTTAACTCGTATTCTTTGAGCACCTTATCAAGATATATTTGTGTATATCTAAAAATTTTATTATTGAGCTTCAGTAAATACATGATCCCCTCTGATTTCAAAATTTATCCTCCTTAAAATTTAGATTCATTTAAGATTATATTTATGATTGACTTGTCAACTGATTATAAATATATTTAATTGACTTGTCAACCATTTATTTATAAATTCATTTTCACCTCTCAACCAGTGTTTATTTATTCCCATAAGGTTGCACTTATGCTAGGTACACTTTAAATATAGCGTCAATCCATTGATTGGCGCTATACAAAGAGCTATTATTGAAATCTGTGTGAGAATTCCATGTTTCATATATATCATATAGCCTATGTATGAATAGCAAAATCTAGATTTTTAAATTTTATTGCACATAAAAAATATCGTGTGGTATAATGGTGGTCGAACATTCATCTGGGCTGTTTAATAAAAACAAAGGACTTATTATGAAAGACTTAACCAAAGGCAGTATTGATAAAGTAATATTACAATTTGCTCTCCCTATTCTCTTAGGACAATTCATTCAATTATTATATGGTATTACCGATACATGGATAATTGGCAACATCTTGGGCGATAACGCACTTGCTGCTGTTGGATCTGTAACCCCTATTGGTGACATGATTATCGGATTTTTAGTAGGTCTTTCAAATGGTTTTGCGATAATTGCATCACGGTATTATGGGGCAAAGGATGATGATGGCTTGAATAAATCTTTTGGAGGATCCCTATTATTTGGTCTCCTAACAGCACTCATATTTACCATCCTAAGCGTAACTTTTTTACCTTTAATATTAAAGGTAATGAATATTGCTCCTGCGGAGGCCGCTGACGGAAGTGCTTATATCAAAGTGCTAATTATTGGTATGACCGCGTCAATGCTTTATAATGTTTTTGCAAGTATATTAAGAGCTATTGGTGATACCATAGCTCCTCTAATTTTCCTTGTTATTTCTGTATTTATAAACATAGTTCTTGTATATACATTCGTCGGAGGAATGCATATGGGTATCAAAGGTGCATCTGAAGCGACGGTGATTTCACAATTGATTTCTGCTATCCTGTGCTTTATATATATTTATAGACATTATCCAATCCTACATCTGACAAAAAATAGCTTTTCATTTCATTCTGGTTTAGCGAAGCAACTCTGTGCAAGCGGCTTTTCAATGGCTCTTATGAGTTCTTTAGTTTCACTCGGAACATTGATTTTACAAACCTCGATTAATACATTCTCAACAAATACCATTATTGCACACTATGCCGCCAGAAAACTAACCAGTATTTTCATGACACCGTTTGGTGTTCTTGCAATGACGATGGCTTCCTTTAGTAGTCAAAACTATGGTGCGAATAAATACAATCGAATACGAACTGGCATCAAGAAATCCATCTTCTATTCCTGGATATGGTGCGTTTTTGTCATTGTTATCTCATATACGATAGTCCCTTTCTTAATAAAAGTAATTACCTCAACCAACTCGGACGAGGTAATTCATACAGGTACATTGTATCTGCAAGTTAATACACTTTTATATTTTGTAACCGCCGTAATTGTTGTTTTACGAAATTCACTACAAGGAATCGGTGATATTTTCACGCCAATTGTATCCAGTGTAATCGAACTTGTTGGGAAATTCCTTACTGTTATTCTATTAACACCCGTATTAGGTTATATGGGTATTATTATTTTGATGAACTTGATTGATCTACGTATACTACTACATTTATCTTATCACTACTCAGATATACGATTAACACTTTGCTTCCAATATCACTTGTAATGCATTTCCACTGCTTGTATGACATCTTACAATATCTGAATTACACCTTTCGGCTTCCACTAATGCAGTACGAACCATCTTATGTGACACCGTATTGGTAAACAAAATAATTAAATCTGGACTCCCAATTTGATCTTTTAAATTTCCTGCCATTTGAGTAAAAATTTTAGCCTTACATTTATAGTCCTTGCATATTTTTTTATACTGACTAACCATTCGATCATGACCACCTATAATTACTATACTCATAAAAGACCTTGCCTCTCCTACATTTTATCCTTATTTATTCCAATCAAAGAATCTACACTACTCTTATGCTGTTGCCAATATTTTTCCTAAATTCCTACAACTTTCCTCTGCATTGCTGTCCGGAGCTTCTTGAATAATAAGTCCTTTAGCACCAACAATCACAGCGCCTGCTATCTTCATTCTTTCTTCCCACTCTCTCATCCACTGTCCATCTCCCCAGCCATACGAACCAAATAAAGCGATTTTCTTACCATTCGCAAAGTCTTCGATTTCTGATACAATAGGCTCCATCTCGCATTCTTCAAGCACTTCATCTCCCATTGCAGGACAGCCTAGTGCAAATACATCTGCTCCTTTTAGTTCCTCTAAAGATACTTTTGATATTTCCAATACCTCCACTTCTTTACCTGCCTCTGTAATTCCGTTTGCGATTGCTTTTGCCATCGCCTCCGTATTTCCAGTTTGTGACCAATATGCTACAATAATTTTATTCATTCTGATTTTCTCCTTTCTTGGTGCGTTAATGCATGTTTTTATATATAAGGTTTCAATGGTTCAATGGTTACATTTTCGCTATATTACAAGTTGATTATTCTTTAGATGATAGATTGTCAATATACCTTCAATGCTTACCCCCTGTGCCAATAATTGGATTATATTTTCCTTCGCACTATTATATCTATCAAATGTTTCAAGCGCTTTCTGCAAGTTTCCATATACCTTCCAATATCCGGTATACAAAAATTTCTTACCCTGATTCTCTATAAAACCAATCACATCCTCCACTGGATATTCCAAAAAAAGTCCCATTTCATGAGGGAAATCTTCTCTTTTCTCCATATACCTTGTAAATCGCTTTGAAAACTCAGCAAAAATCTCATGTAATTTCATTGCATTATATCCGAGGATATTGAATAGTGCTGTTTCTTCTATTCCATTCAGATAATCAATCAGTTTATCCTCCTGAAATATTAAAAATGTAATTCTCTTATCACTTTTATATATCATCTCTACTGAAAGCGATGTGTTTTCAAATAATTGTTTCACTAAATACTCATTTTCACAATTTGTAATCAGAAGATTTGAAATTTTAATCCCTGTTAATAACGGCGAACATTGCAAGGCAATTTGAGTATTAATGTTTTTTAAATTCATAGAACATACTAATTGAATAATCTCTGCACTCATATGGCCTCCCCTTAGGTTAGTCTTAACTAACCTAAGGTTATAATACACTGTTCTTCTTGCCTTTTCAATAGCCTTATTCAACTTATTTTATCAATAACTTCAATATTTTTTTTCATGCACTTTTTTATGCCATCAAATGTTTCTTGACTAATAATATGTTCAACATTATAAGCATCCACTTCTGCTTTCTCTTGATCTACATTTGCATAAAGCATAAAAAATTTAGTAAGTATCTCATATTTTTCACAAATATTTTCTGCAGTATTTCTTCCATCTTCAGTAAACTGTAAAAATCCTCTTTCATCGACAAATATACATTTCTGCTTTTTAAGCAATGTTATACCTCTACTCACGCTTGCTTTACTATAATTCAATTCTTTTGCTACATCAACAGAACGCACGGTACCATTTCTTTTCTCCAATAATAAAATTGTCTGTAAGTAATTTTTTCCTGACTGATACATTATATTTCACACTCCTGTAACTTCTATCAAATATTCTAATACATAACTCCCAATGACTGGATCATACGTTGAGCCAAAATTTGTTTTGATTTCTTAAAATAGTATTCCAATAATACTATCAGAGTTAAGCAGTTATAGCTGTAGTTATAGCTGTAGTTATAGCTGTAGTTATAGTTAGGCTTTACTAGCCGTCTAATATTATATTAAATTTTGTGGTTTCCTAAGTAAAAAATAGTTAATGAGAAATCTTCTCACTAACTATTTTAAAATTTAGATTTCATAGAAACGATCAACCCAAAATATCTCTTGTGAACTTTTCTACAGCACTGCCACCTTTGCAATGGCATCTGCAAATTTCTTTGTATTTCCCGTTTTTGAATAATATCTAACTGCTATCTTCATTTTGTTTATCCATTTGATTGTAAGTAGTTTAATTGTTCTTGATTTCTATTGATTATATTATACAAAATTTAAATTGTTTTGTTAATACTTTTTTATAGCCATTCGTTTTCACAATATTATTTTAATGCAATAAAGGATTGTATATAATTTATGACCATGAATCTTCACACTCAAATGCTTTGACTGTAACAGATACAATATTCTGGTCTTTCATATATCCATATGTAGTTAACCCTGCTTTGATAATCGCATTCCACCTTTGAGCGGACAAATGATACGTTGTATCATCGTCTAACACAATTGTACATACATCTTTCATACAGCATTTTTCAGAGTATGCTACTTTATACATATTCTTTCGATTAATTGCACCTATTTCTTCTAAATTGTTAACTAGTCGGTAAACCGTAGCGATTCCGATATGACTATCCATCTTAGCTGCTTTATAATATATTTCTTTACAACAAGAGCATTCATTTTCTAGAACAATATCAATAATCATAATACGTTGTTTTGTTATTCTGCATCCTTTTTCTTTTAGTTTATCAAGTATAACTTTTCGTTTTTTATTCAATTCACTATCAGTCAATACGATGTCTCCATTCTTGTTGATTTCAAATATAATTTTATAGCAGTGTCATAAGATGACACTGTCGTCTAGTGACAATGTCCACCACAGCTTTTACAATCACCACCACACTGAATGGATTTTCCATTTTTCTTATCTTTTATCATACTCCTAACCGCAATCGCTACAATCGATAAAACTACAATTCCTATTATAAAAGTTCCCATTCTATACCTCCATTTCAATATCTGTGAGCGTCTGCACCACAATATCGATGCAGACTCTGGTTCGTTATTTCGATAAAGCCTTCGTATTTATTTTAAGTGCATTTCCTACTTTATAAGGTCTAAATAGTAAATATAAGAAGGCTATCACTATAATAAATGCAACTGCTGTACCAATTCCAAATGTTCCTACTGTAATCATTGTTCCTATCTGATAAACACAAAGAGCTACTACATATGCTAATCCAGTCTGATATCCAATTGCAAACCAGAACCATTTTACATTATTCATCTCTCTCTTAATTGCACCCATCGCTGCAAAACAAGGTGCACACAGAAGATTAAATACGAGGAATGAATAAGCTGCAACCGCTGTCATACTGCCTGCAAGTGAGCCCCATATCTGTGAGCCATCCTCTGCGACATCTCCAAACCCGAATAACACTCCAAATGTTCCAACCACATTTTCTTTTGCTACAAGACCAGTAATTGCCGCAACCGATGATTTCCAATTTCCCCATCCCAGTGGTGCAAATATTGGAGCAATTATACTACCGATATTTGCAAGGAATCCCTTACTTAAATCATCAACCATACCAAATTTACCATCTACATACCCAAAATTAGAAGTAAACCAAACTAAGATTGTAGAAACTAAGATGATTGTTCCTGCTTTTTTTATAAATGATGATCCACGTTCCCACATGCTTCTAAGGATATTACCAACCGTTGGCATATGATATGATGGAAGCTCCATAACAAATGGTGCCGGATCTCCTGCAAACATTTTTGTTTTCTTTAAGATGATACCTGATACAACAATTGCTCCAATCCCTACAAAATATGCACTAGGTGCTACCCACCATGCTCCGTTAAATAATGCACCTGCAATCAATGCGATAATGGGAAGTTTTGCCCCACAAGGTATAAATGTTGTTGTCATGATAGTCATTTTTCTGTCACGATCATTTTCAATTGTACGAGATGCCATAATTCCAGGTACGCCGCATCCGCTACCAATTAACATAGGAATAAAGGATTTTCCTGACAAACCAAATTTTCTAAATATTCGATCCATAATAAATGCGATTCTCGCCATATAACCACAAGCCTCTAAGAAAGCTAGGAATGCAAACAAAATCAACATCTGTGGAACAAATCCAAGCACTGCTCCAACTCCGCCTACAATTCCATCCAGGATCAGTCCTTTTAACCAAGCCGCACAACCTACTGCATCAAGTCCAGATTCTAATGCTCCAGGGATTCCTGGAATCCACACGCCAAACGCTGCTGGATCTGGTTCCTCAATTTCTAGAGCGTTTTCAAATTCAGACAGATTGACTACTACAATATCTGTAACTGCTCCTGCCTCGTCTATAATTTCAACATCTGCACTCAATTTTGATACTGTTTCATTTTGTGTAAATTGATCAATTGCACTTGCTAATTCAACTTCACTTGCATCGTCAGCTACTAATAATTCTTTTAGCGAATCAACATTAACTTCTTTTGCTTGTGCTGCATCAATGAATCCATCAATTTCTTGCTGATATGTATCATACTCGCCTACATTTTCTTCATACGCAGGTGATCCAATTCCAAATAAATGCCATCCACTTCCAAACACGCCATCATTTGCCCAATCGGTAGCAACTGCACCAACTGAAGTCACTGAGATATAATATACAATAAACATTACGATAGCAAAGATAGGCAATGCCAGAAATCTATTTGTAACAACCCTATCAATCTTATCTGAGGTTGTGAGTTTATTCTTATTTAACTTTTTATAGCAGTCTTTTATAATAGAAGAAATGTATATATATCTTTCATTTGTAATAATACTCTCTGAATCATCATCCATATCTTCTTCTATCTTTTCAACTTCAGATGTTACATCAGTAATATTTTTAAGTTGAAGTGCTATTTTTTCATCTCGTTCAAAAAGCTTAATTGCGAAAAATCGTTTTTGTTCTTGTGCTACATCAAGCCCGATTTTCTTCTCAATGATATTAAGTACATTCTCCACTTCTGTTGAAAATTTATGCACTGCTGGAGTAGCCGTCTTATCTTTTGCAAGCTTAACAGCCTTCTCAATCGCTTGTGTAATGCCACTTCCTTTTAATGCGGAGATTGCTACAACCTCACAGCCAAGATTCTTACTAAGTTTATCAATATATATCTTGTCACCATTTTTCTCCACAATATCCATCATGTTAACAGCCATAATCACTGGGATTCCCAATTCCATAAGTTGCGTTGAAAGATAAAGATTTCGTTCTATATTTGTTCCATCAACAATATTAAGAATTGCATCTGGTTTTTCACTAATTAGATAATTTCTTGCAACTACTTCCTCTAATGTATACGGTGATAATGAATAAATTCCTGGTAAATCCATAATAACGACATCTTTATGACCCTTTAATTTACCTTCCTTTTTCTCTACCGTAACGCCTGGCCAGTTTCCTACAAACTGATTAGAACCTGTTAAGGCATTGAACAATGTTGTTTTTCCACAGTTTGGATTTCCTGCAAGTGCTATTTTAATTGACATCTCTAAACTCCTATCCGCCTATTCTATGGCATTAAAATTTTTATGGTTCGATAAATGGTATTACATTTTGGCTAATGCTAGCCGAAAGCTTCGCAGAATACTGCCCGCTTAATAGTTACATCGTTTTTAACTTTTGTAGTTTGTCTTTTCTTACTTTGATTAGTCGCATCTAACCGCATGGTAAAAAAATTTTATTCCACCTCTATCAATTCAGCATCCGCTTTTCTAAGTGAAAGCTCATATCCTCGTACTGTCACTTCCAATGGATCCCCAAATGGAGCCACTTTTCTAACACACACCTCCGTGCCCTTCGTAATACCCATATCCATAATCCGCCTTTTAATTGCTCCAACCCCATTCAATTTTACAACCTTCACGGTCTCTCCACACTTAATCTCTTTCAAAGTTCTCATATTTACCTCATCTTTCTTAATGTTCTTATATAAATTATTATCTTCTACCATTCCTATTTTTTTCTTTTAGCGCCACTTATGTACTGATTGGAGTTTCAACCCCAATCATATCATAATCTTAGTGGCCATATCTTTCCCGATTGCAATCCTTGACTCCTTTACATTTACAATCAAATTCCCGCCAATTTCCGAGACAACCGTTACGATTCCACCGGTTACGAATCCCAAATTTTCTAGGAATCTTCGAGTTTCTTCCTTACCACCAACTTTTTTAATCATATTAACTTCACCTGTTTTCGCCATTGACAAAGGCATCATATCTCATCTTCTTTCTATGTTATAATCACTCGATTTTTATCGAGACTATATAAAAAGCAATACTAAATTCGCTCACTTCTTCTCGATAGTTAGCATACCCTAACTTGCATTAGTTGTCAATAACCTTATTGATATTTTTTATCATTAGCTCATTTTTGCTAACCATCATATTGTGATTTTCTAAATTTTTATATAATATTTCACACAGGTGTTTTTCTGCATCGTTTTTATTTGAAATAATCTTCTCAATATGATATAATCGATTAATTAAGTTGTAAGGAACTAACCGTGGAATCTAAGTAAAGAGGGGTATTGTAATATGAGTATACATGAATCATCAGAAAATTATTTAGAAACTATCTTAGTATTAAGTCAACGACTACCTGCCGTTCGCTCAATAGATGTTGCAACTGAGCTTGACTTCAAAAAGTCCAGTGTAAGTGTTGCTATGAAAAATCTTCGAGAAAGTGGATATATAACAGTTACCGAAGCCGGATATATTTTTCTTACCGAATCTGGAAAAGGAATTGCTGATATGATTTACGAAAGACACAATCTTCTTACTGCATGGTTAGAATTTCTTGGTGTTGATGCGAAGACTGCAACAGAAGATGCATGCCGTATGGAGCATGTTATTAGTAAAGAAAGTTTTGAAGCGATTAAAGAACATGTAAAGACTCATTTATAATTTGTATTAACAATTTTTCTGACATAATTCTATAAAATATTGAAACAGTTTTATTGAGTTTTCATCAGTGTTAATGAGTGCCTCCGGATGCCATTGTACACCAATTATACGTCCATCTTCCGATTCACATGCTTCTAGTATATGATCCGAAGAATAAGCTGATGGACGTAACGTTTCTGCTAGATCTTTCACTGCTTGGTGGTGAAAGCTATTTACATATATTTTTTCTTGCTGATACAAGCGATAAAGAACTCTATCTAAAACAAGTGACACAGAGTGTGTCATCTCATCTCGAATACTTATACTCTGATTATGGCAAATAGTTGCTGCCTTCTGTGCTTCAATATCCTGATAAAGCGTTCCTCCCAAAGCCACATTTAAAATTTGAATTCCTCGGCAAATAGCAAGAATCGTTTTTTTTTGCTTCTTTGCTTCATGAATCAATTCGATTTCATATAAATCTATATTATTGATTGACATGCCTGCTTCTTTAAGTGGCTCTTCTCCATACAAACGTGGAGAAATATCTATTCCACCTGGAAGTAGCAACCCATCTAATTTTCCGATTATATGTCGGCATTCTATTAAATCTGACGTATATGGTATTAAAATTGGTGTTCCTCCTGAACGAAGAATCGCATTGATATAGGTTGATTTCGTCACATAAGAAGCACTGTCCTGATAATTATATGCAGTTATTCCAATTAACGGTTTCAAATTTGATATACCTGCTTTCCATTTTAATCTATGATACTCTATTGAAAAAAGAGACTTTTGTATGTGACTGATAGATTTCGCCCGGCTTTAAAATTGGTGATACGAAATGATCTTCATTGCCCGCGTTGGGATGATACTGTGGCTCTAAGCAAAAACCATGATGAGAATCATATATAGCACCATCTTTTCCCAAATGCTCTCCAATATAGCCACCCGCATAAAATTGAATTCCCACGCAATCGGTATAAAAGTCCATTGCAATGCCAGTTTCTTCACAAAAAACCTGTGCAGCTAATTTCATATTTCCAGGTGTGGTGTCTAATACATAATTATGGTTATATCCATTCCCATACTTCAGCTGAATGAAATCCTTGCTTATACCGCATCCAATGACTTTTTCTTGTTGAAAGTCTAGTGGTGTTCCTACTACCGTTTCAATGGTACCGGTTGGGATTGCCTCTACACTGCTAAAAGGTGTATATTTTTGCGCATGAATGCGAAGTTTATGTCCTTCAATAGAACCAGAATCATGACCACCAAGATTATAATACGCATGATTGGTAAAGTTTGCGACTGTCGTTTTATCCGTTTCTCCAAAATAATCTATTTTGAGTTCATTGTTTTCAGTAAGAGTATAAGTCACTTTTGCCGTCATATTTCCTGGAAAGCCCTGCTCCATGTCTTTACTATAATAAGTAAAAGTAATGGTATCATTTCTGCTTTCTTCTACTTTCGCATCCCATATTGCATTATGGAAACCGTTGCTGCCACTATGTAGATTGTTTCTATTGTCATTTTGTTCTAACTGATACGTCTGTCCATCTATCATGCATTTTGCAAAAGCAATTCGATTGGCGTTTCGCCCAATCGTAGCACCGAAGCAATTTGTTTGTTTTTGATATTCTAGCGCATTATCATACCCTAAAATCACGTCTCTCATTTTTCCAATTTTATCTTTTACAAAGAGTGAAACCATAGCTGCACCTATATTCATTACTTTTAATTGCATCCCATTTTGATTTTCTAATGTATATAATTGTACAGATTCATCTGATATTGTATTTCCAAAGTTTTCTATTACCATAAGAATAAAATTTTCCTTTCTTGCATTAAATTAATAGGCAACCCTTTTCTTACCTATCCAAACATAAATTAAAAAACAATGGTACCTTTGGGACACCATTGTTTCATTCATTATATTCATTTTTTCTATTTGTGTCAATATAAACTGTTCCTTTATTTACCAATTATATTAAAAATTATATGCCATATCTTGATGATATTCGTAATTATAGAGAAGCATTTATATGCCATATATTCTCATTAAAGAACCAAATCACAACAACGCTAATGAGTATTCCTATAATAATTCCTGCCAAAATATCAGATGGATAGTGAACATATAAATATAGTCTTGAAAATGCAATTAACGAGGCTAAAACAAATGCCGCAATTCCCATATTCTCATTCGCCTGGAATATCACACATGCTGCTGCAAATGATGACATCGTATGACCTGATGGGAAAGAAAAGTCAGTAGGTCTCGCTATCAATAATCGTATAACTGTATTCATATCACATGGTCTAGTTCTCTCAAACAATGGTTTTAGTGTGAGATTGCCGACCAAAAAGCACAATAGCAAAGATGTAATTAGTATAAATCCATATGTACGATATTTTCCACTATTCAAAAAAGCAATTGCTACGACAATCCAAATCATGCCTGCGCTCCCAAGTTTCGTAATAAATGGCATAATAAAATCTAAGAATCTGCATTTTGTGTGAGTTCTAATAGATTCCATTAGCGTGTTATCAAAATTTCGTATTATATTCATACTCACTCATCCTCTCATCATTTATATTCTCTGTAATTATAGACGCAATTACCTTCACTTGTAATTGTATCACATTATATACAAGTTTAAAGGATTTTGTTTATAAATAAGATAAATGATTTTTGCATAATATTGATAAACCATATATTTTCTCGACACTTTCCGCAAATATCTCTTTTGAATATTTCTGTGCTACCTCTCTAGCACAATTTTTATATTGCATTTTCAAGTCCTCATTTTCAATGAAATATTTTAAAAATGCTCTAAATTCTATATAAGAGGAGTATTGAAATCCATTTTCATAGTTGTATAATACATCATTTAAACAATCATCTTTCCTGCATAACAATGGAACTCCATTTGCTAAGGCTTCGATGTATGTAAGTCCTTGCGTCTCGCTCGTGGATGCGCTTACGAAAATATCTGCCATCTGGTAATACTCATTCACATCATCTCGATCCACTCTGCCTGCAAAAACGATATTGCTGTTGTTAGAACTGCTTTGTGCTGATTCTTCTAACGCAAGCCGCTCTGGTCCATCTCCAACAATCAGTAATGTTATTTTATTCATATCAAGGTCACTCATAAATTCTATAAGTTCCTTGAGATTTTTTTCTTTCGCCAATCTGCCTACATAGATTAGAACCAGATTTTCATATGGGATTCCTAACCGCTCTTTCTTATCTAAAATCGTACTTAACGGCACTTGTGTAGAATATTTTTTCAAATCTATGCCTGTTGGGACTGTGTAAATAGGTTTGTTTATTTTATAATTGCACAAAAGTCTTTTTACTTTATCCGTTGGTGCAATTACACTTTGCGTATGATTCAAAATAATTTTTGAAAATATCTTCACTACATTATATCCAACGATATCACTTTTTGAAAAATAATGAGTATAATCTTCATAAACAGTATGATAGGTATGAACAATTGGTGCATTTACGCGCCTTGCAATGATTTTTGCTAAAAAATAGGTGCTAAACTCACACTGTGAATGAATAATATCTGGTTTCCAATTAACAATTTCTTTTAGTTGCTTATTTCCTATACTTCGCATGATTCTGGCCTGAGGATATACTTTCCCTGCACTAACAGATTTAATATAATAAGTATTCCATTCATCTTCTACTTGTTGGTCTTGTTGTAAAGTTAAAATGCGTACTTCATGCCCTCGTTTTATTAGTTCTTGTTTTAAATTCAGTATTGATGTAACCACTCCATTTAGAGTTGGTAAATATAAATCTGTTGTAATTAATATTTTCATTTTCAAAACATCCCTTCACGTTTAGACTATATTTTTACTACATTAACAATACATTTTCGTAAATATCTTTCATTTTGCTTCCCACATTACTAATTTCTTTCCTTTTAACAAGTTCATATGCATTTTCTGTGATATTTAGAACTTCATTATTTAATATGTTGTGTGCTAAATTCTCAAATTCTTCAATATCTGTTCCTTTGTACAAGGTCTCTCCGTACACAAATTCCTTTTGATAAATTGGAATATCGCGAATAACTATGGATATTTTCATCGCCATAGCCTCTAATAAAACGATTCCTTCTGTCTCTTCGTATGTCAAAAATAAAAATAAGTCACTTCCCGCATAGGCATCTCTAAGTTCCTCATTGGAAACATACCCTGGGAAAATAACATTTGTAGTTTTATTGTGGATAGCCTCTTTGATCTTAGCTGGAATTATATTTAGATTCGTATAGCCAAACCATATAAACTTATAATCTGGCATAATTCTGGCCAACTCTATAAAATCCATAATTCCCTTGCGTTCTATATAATGCCCTACCGACATAATTACTTTTTCATCGTCTTTTATTTCATACTTGTCTCTAAATTTACTTCTACTTCCATTTACCCTTTTATAGAAAGTCAAATCGATTCCATTCGAAATAGAGTAAATTGGCTTTTCAATTCCATAACTCTCCAAAAGATCTTTTGAATATTGTGTCGGAGTAATAATAACATCTCCTAAACTATAGCAAAACTTAATCCATTTCTTAAACAGTGGAGCAAACCAATCAGAACCTCTAAACGATTTTTTAAAATCTTCCATTGTTGAATGCCCATAATATATAATTTTTTTTCCTTTACGCTTTAGCAAATATGCGATAATTGCACTATCCGGAAATATGGTGTTAAATTGAGCAATATCATATTCATTTCTTAAATTTAATGTAAATGGAATGTTGTTTACAAACAAGGCTTTCTTTTGATGTTCATAGGCTACTCCTATACCACTTTTATTTACGATGAGGATTCCTCCCCGATATAATAAAACTTTCATTGTTTTCCCCATTCCTATCGCTTTATCCAACATTTCCCAATTCTAAATTATATTTATTAATTTTGTAACAATAAAATTCAAACCAAATGAATATGCAATAATTCCAAAAGGCTTTCCAAGTAAAATTATACTTGCAAATTTTCGATATGTGATTTTAGTAAGGCCAGCTAAATAACACAAAAAGTCATCTGGAGCCAATGGAAAAAAAATTGCAAGAGCAAACCATTTATCAAACTTACTGTCTTCCTCTATTAGGTGTTTATATTTACCAAATAATTTATGTTTCGTAATCGATTTCACAAAATCATCACCAAACCTTCTTGATAAATAAAATGCAGCAAATGAACCTAAGCAGATTCCTATGTAATTATAAACGGTACCTAAGATTGGGCCCCAGAAAATAATGCCAGCTATGCATCCAATACTTCCAGGTAATATAGGAAATATTACCTGGACTATCTGAAATACGACAAATATGATTGGTGCCCAAATTCCAAAGAATTCTAAGAATTGCATTAATGAATCTTGTGATGAAAATATATGATTTCGGATTCCATATATAATAAATGCTACCGTCAAAATAATACCAATTATAGTTACAGCATTTAATAGCTGCTCTTTACGAATCAGTCTTCTTTTTTTTTGTAGTATATTAACTATATACAGTTTGCGCATATCTTTGTCTTCCTTTATCCAAGAAATTATACAAAACAATACTGAGTTCGATTGACTTATCAATATCCAACTGACAACTAGGTTCGGCCATTTTATATTCGCTAAGTATTGTCTCTATTGTGTGCACAATGTTATTGCAAGTCTCTATATTTCCTCTATCCTTAATATCTATATGTATTTCGTTTCTCTTTTTTAATAAATACCTGTTTATTTTTCTTTCATATACCATATGCTCCTGAAAATTGCCCGCACCGCCTGTTCTGTGGACATAGCAGCAAAAATCATTCAAGTAATGAATCACCTTACCGAATTCATACATAAAACTACCATTCATTTCTGATTTGTTCTTTAACATTTCAATTTTCTTATAAACGTATTTTGAGGATTTCACATAATAATGAGGATACCTAAATTGCTGAATACTAAAATCTGGTTCCATCGTACCGATATAAAACAAAAGTTTTTTATAAAATGGTAATTTATAGTTATTTAGTTTTTTTTCTATTTCATTTATCGCTAAACGCGCCATATTACAATGTGTTCTTATTTTCATTTACATTTCCTCCTATGCTAATTTTTCTTTTAGCATATCTTATATTAAGCCTTAATTCTATCTAATGTGTGTAAAAAGTTAGTACATTCAGTGTAATATTTAAAAAGAGATTACTCGACATTGTAAAAGGAATGTTGAAATAGAGGGCATATGCCAAACTTTATAATCGTTAATTTAGCATAAAAAATGCACAAATTTATTGATATTTTTCTATGATTCGGCTCATTGATAATATCTTCTCATTATGTTATTTTTAATATATAAAAAAGTGGAGGTGAAATATAATGTCTTACAAAATTGATACTGATGCATGTGAAATGTGTGGTGCATGTAAAAGTGCTTGCCCCGTTTCTGCGATTTCAATGGTAGGTGCTTTTTATAAAGTGGATGAAGAGCTTTGTTTGGATTGCGCAGCTTGTGAAAGTGAATGTGGTTTTCATGCAATAGCACCAAAATAGTAATTTTACATAAAAAAGCCTCAACTGTGAATTTTAATCATTCACAGTTGAAGCTTTTTTGGGTTTTTTACTTATATCAACAATAGGCAAATATTTTATGCTTGTTTGATAAAAGCTGTTTTGGACTGTCCACATATGGGGCAGACATAATCAGCAGGTAATTCGTCAAAAGGGATATCCCCCGAATACTCATAGTTGCATATGCTGCATATATATTTCTCATCCTTTGCTGTTTCTATTATTATATCCTCTTTTTGTACGTTTTCTTTTGCTACAGCTTCTTTTGTTCCCTTTTCAGCGATATAAGTTGGTGCATTTTTAGGACTTTTTCCTTTTATGACCTTATGATAATATGCATATGTCATAACCTCATCTGATAAAAGGTTATCCGCATCTATCGCTTGACCAATAAAAATAGTATGTGTGTCTGTCTCCATCTTACTACTCACTTTACATATAATATAGGCGCAACTTGCCTTCATAACAGGCATATCTCCACGAATATCATAGTCTACTGAATCGAATTTATTAACATCTTTTCCTGTCTGAAATCCAAACATTCCAATCACTGATGGTTCTGAGTGCTCCCCCAATACCGAAATCACAAATCTTCCTGACTTTTCAATGCACTGATTGGTATAGTTATCATGGCTGACACTAATTGCAAATGCAGCTGGGGCTGAAGTGATTTGCATTACACTATTGACGATACACCCCGTTGGTCGATCACCATCCCATGTTGCAACAATGTAAACTCCATAAGATAAGGTATAAAATGCATTTTCATTCATAATTATTAGTCTCCCTTTTTCAGTTTTAGATTACTTTTCATTTTCAGAAAAAACAAACGATGTCATAGCAAGACTACCTGCCATATAACTCTTATTAAATATTGCCACTTTATCCACATTGCTGGTTGCCCCTAGCACATACAGTAATGGGTTAAAATGTTCAGTAGTAGGAACTGCCAATCTTGCCGCATCCCCTAGTTTTTTATAATTAAAAATACTTTCAAAATCTCTTTGTTCTATTTTTTGAATAATGTAATCATTAAATTCAATTGCCAATTCAAAACCACCGTTCATTGAATAATCCATAATTCCCAGATTATGTACAATATTACCACTTCCCATAATCAGTACATTATGATCTCGTAATGATTTTAGTTTTTTCCCTAGCTCAAAAAGTTCTTGGGGTGTAGCATTCCTATCAATGCTCATTTGATATACTGGTATATCGGCGCTCGGATACATCACATGTAGTACGCTCCAGGTTCCATGATCAAGTCCCCAGCTGGTATCTGCTACCGCAATGCCCTCTAACAATTCTATTGTCTTAAAAGCGGTTTCAGAGCTTCCCTTTGCTTTATACTGCACATTATATAATTCTTCTGGAAATCCATAAAAATCATGAATTGTTTTAGGGTTTTCAACTGTAGATACCTTTGTTCCGTTTGTTTCCCAATGCGCTGATATAGAAAGAATAACAGTAGGCTTCGAAATAACATTCGCAATTTCCTTCCAACCATTTGTAAATTCATTATCTTCTATTGCATTCATTGGTGATCCATGTCCTATAAATATTACTGGCATCATACGCTTCACTTCCTTCTAATATTTTATATAACCCAATCTGATATAAATTCTTGTTCAAATTCTTTTGCCTTACTATTTTTGAATTTTAATTCTAAATTTTGAACGCTTACTCTAGTATCCGCTGGCACCGATTTTGTAATAAATGCATTGCCACCAATAATGGAATTCTTACCAATTACAGTTTCTCCACCCAATATTGATGCACCAGAATAGATTGTAACATTATCTTCAATAGTTGGGTGTCTTTTAACACCGTGAAGATTTTGTCCTTCTCTTGTTGACAATGCGCCTAGCGTTACTCCTTGATATATTTTAATATTATCACCAAGCTTACAAGTTTCACCAATAACAACGCCTGTTCCATGATCAATAAAAAAGTATTTCCCTATTTCGGCGCCTGCATTAATATCAATACCTGTCTCATTATGTGCATATTCCGTCATGATTCTTGGAAGATATGGTACTGATAATTTATATAGTTCATGCGCAATTCTATAAATGCAGATTGCAAATATTCCTGGATATGAAAATATTATCTCTTCCATATCTACCGCCGCTGGATCTCCATCATAGGTTGCTTGAACATCCGTTGTAATATACTCTTGTATTTTAGGTAAGGATTTTAAAATGGACATACATATTTCATCTGTTTTTTTCTCTAATAAGGAATCATCAATTCCCATGTTAATATAATTTTTATAAAAAAGAACACATTTAATTTGTCTGTGTAATTTTTCCTCAATACTCATTAACAGATTTCCAACATAATATCCAATTGTTTCATTTGCCAATTTTTTTTGCTCAAAAAAGCCAGGGAAAATCAACTGTCTAAACTCATTCAATATTTCAATAATTTCAACTTTGTTTGCTAAATTAGAAGAATCAAATGAAGAAAAAATGGGATTCTGTTTATAATTTGCTGTGATTTCCGAAACTAGTTGATCCATATTATCATCAAACTCTCTACTCATTTACCAACACCAACCTCTATCTATATTTTAAAATTAAGCTAAAATTATTATACCTTAATTCTTTTAAAATTTCAATAATCACCCTTTCTATCGTGATAAATATATTACATCTAAAAGCACTGAAATAAATCATAATACTAAATAATAACTGAGCATATTTTAGAAGCCGGTATTGACAGAAATGTCATTTGACTTATAATCACATTAGATGAAAAGATTCTTGTTTTCCTTTGAGAACGTATAATAGAATAAAAAATCGGCAAACGGAGGTATCCATTGTGTCATTACTTGAGCTTCAAAACGTATCTTTTGAAAATGATGGTAAAATCATTCTTAAAAATATATCTGTTAAAATTGAACCAGGAGACTTTATTTCAATTGTAGGCCCTTCAGGAAGTGGTAAAAGTACATTCCTTAAACTTTGCAGTCAATTAATCAGTCCCACAAATGGAACGATAACATATCATGATAAAGACTTTATTACGTATAATCCAATAGAATTGAGAAGAAACATAGCATATTGTTTTCAAACACCCTGCCTTTTCGGTAAATCTGTAATGGACAATATCAAATTTCCTTTTACTATCCGCAATATAACATTTGATCAAAGTCGAGTAGATAAATTGTTTTCTATATTTCATATGTCGACCGATTTTTTAAATGAAGATGTAGCAAATCTTTCCGGAGGTGAAAAGCAACGAATTGCCTTAATTCGAAGTTTGTTATTTAAACCTGAGATCCTACTTTTAGATGAAATTACATCCGCTCTCGATGTAGATAATACTCTAATAGTAGAAGCTGCTATCGATTCACTAAACAAAGAAGGTGTTACTGTTTTATTTGTAACGCATGATTTTGAACAGAGCCAAAAATATGCAAATAGCGTTTTGACAATAGAATCTGGCGAAATCAAATCAGTGGAGGCTTTAAAATGAATGGTTCAAATTCAATCAGTTTCACATCTTTACTAATTGTTTCTTCTCTAGTAATCATAACACTTATTTTTTCCTATTCGCAAAAGCTCAAGCTTGAAAAAGAAATTATAATCAGTGCTATCCGTGCTGTCCTTCAGCTTGTTGCTGTCGGATATGTTTTAGAATATATTTTTGGATTCAAAAGCCCAATTTTCACAACTCTTTTGCTTTTTTTTATGACCTTTAACGCTGCATATAACGCTGCAAAAAGAGGAAAAGCGATCAACCATGGAATTATAATATCATTTTTATCTATCATATCAGGAACTATCGTAACTTTAACGATTCTTATTCTCTCAAGGATAATCGCATACGAGCCATATCAAATCATACCTATCAGTGGGATGATTATCAGCAATTCGATGGTTGCATTAGGATTATGTTATAAACAAATATCATCTGATTTCATAAATAAACGAGAAGAAATTGAGACAAAGCTTTCACTGGGTGCAGATATATTGCCTTCCTCCATTGGAATCATAAGAGACTCCATAAAAACAGGTATGCTTCCAACAATTGACTCTGCGAAAACCCTAGGAATTGTTTCTCTTCCTGGTATGATGACAGGATTAATTCTTGCTGGTGTTTCACCCGTTGATGCTATCAAATATCAGATTATGGTTACATTTATGCTACTTTCAACCACTTCCATATCGTCCTTCATTGCATGTTATCTGTCATATCGAAGCTTTTTTAACAATAGAAAGCAGCTAATCATTACAAAATAAATACTTTTGTTTTTAAAATAAATTTGTTCCCCGCAAAAAAAGAGCCGTAGATTCACTCTACCGCTCCTTTTATTTATTTATTTATTTATTTATTTATTTATTTATTTATTCAATTTTTATGCTTCTACAATGATTGGTAAAATCAAAGGACTTCTTCTTAATTCCTTCCAAAGATATTCATTTAAATCATCTTTGATAATATTTTTAATTTTACCCCAATCAGAAATATTCTTTTCTTGACATTTTTCCAGACTATTCTTAACGATGTTTCTAATTTCTCGCATAAGTGGCTCAGATTCTCTTACATATATGAATCCTCTAGACACGATATCTGGCCCTGACATTATTTTCATTGAGCCTTTTTCAAATGTAATCACTACAATTATCAAACCATTTTGTGATAAATATTGTCTATCTTTAAGAACAATATTGCCGACATCTCCAACTCCAAGACCATCAACAAAAATCCCTTTTGCTGGAACTTGTCCAACAATCTGTGCACTTTCCTTTGAAAGTTCTAATACGTTTCCTGCTTGTAAAAGGAATACATTTTCCTTTTCAATTCCCATTGATACAGCCAAATCAGCTTGCGCCATCAAATGACTATATTCTCCATGAATTGGAATTGCATATTTGGGTTTAACCAATGAGTACATAAGCTTAATCTCTTCTTGGCAAGCATGTCCAGATACATGAGTATCTTCAAAGATTACCTTTGCACCTTTCATGCCTAATTCATTGATTACTTTTGAAACAGCTTTTTCATTACCAGGAATTGGAGTTGAACTAAATATAATTGCATCTCCTGGCTTAATTGTAACCTTCCTGTGAGTTGATGCAGCCATTCTAGACAATGCAGCCATTGCTTCTCCTTGGCTTCCTGTAGTAATCAATACAAGTTTATTATCTGGGTAGTTTTTCATTAATTCAATATCAATTATTGTATTTTCTGGTACCGTGATATAGCCTAATTCTGAAGCGACTTCAAGCACATTTACCATACTTCTTCCTTGAACAATAACTTTGCGACCAAATTTATTTGCAGTATTAATAATCTGCTGTACACGATCTACATTTGATGCAAAAGTAGCTACTATGATTCTATTTGACGTATATTCTGCAAATAGGTTATCAAAAGTTTTCGCTACTAATTTTTCAGATGCTGTAAAACCTGGTCTTTTTGCGTTCGTACTATCACATAGAAGTGCTAACACTCCCTTTTTACCTAATTCAGCAAATCTTTGTAAATCAATGGTATCACCAAACAACGGTGTATAATCAATTTTAAAATCACCTGTATGAACAATAATTCCAGCTTGTGTGTGAATTGCTAATGCTGATGCATCTGCTATACTATGATTTGTTTTAATAAATTCTACTCTAAATGGCCCTAAATTAATAGATTGACCATGTTTTACGGTTTTTCTTTTTGTTTTATTCAAAAGATTATGTTCTTTTAACTTGATTTCTATTAACCCTATCGTTAATTTAGTAGCATATATTGGTACATTCAAATCTTTTAATATATAAGGTAACGCACCTATATGATCTTCGTGACCATGCGTAATAAAAAAGCCTTTTACCTTCTCTTTGTTGTCTATAAGATAAGTAACATCTGGTATTACTAAATCAATTCCTAGCATATCATCTTCTGGAAAAGAAATTCCACAATCTACAACAATAATACTATCTTCATACTCAAACGCGGTTATATTCATACCAATCTTATCTAATCCACCTAATGGGATTATTTTAATTTTTTTACTTTCTTCACTCACTTCATTCTTCAATCTTTCACCTCAATCTAACTCTATTCTCTACTAATGACTACATTAGTTGTATTTTACAAATTTTCTTTATGTTATATATTATGTCTAAAATTGCACGAAAATAATATGTCATATGCTGACATAATTATATAAACTATATAATTCTATATATCTCTTTACATTTCTTTTAAAAAATCATAACATCGGTCGATGTTATGATTTTTTAAAAACTTGAAAAAAAAATTTCAATTGTCGTAAAAAAATAATAATATTTATCAAGAACACTCATATCATTACATACTATCATTATTATGCCATTAAAGTCAACTGTTTTTTAACTATGTAAGATAAATGTTATTTTCTTCTATTTTGCTTCTTTTTGTTCTTATTTTTAATATACACTGCTATAAGTAATCCAAATGCAATTATCACACCTGCATATACCATAACAATTTTAAGTATATTTTTATCCTTTATAATATTTTGTTGTCTTGCTGATAATGATTCTGCTTCTAGTACGCTTGCTTGTTCCTTCGCCTCTAGTTGCTGTTTGGCTTGCTCTTGTGCCTCTAGCTGCTGCTTTGCTTGCTCCTCATAGCTAATAACATGCTCCATCATATCATTTCCAGTGTCATTTCCAACTGTTGTACGGTACAATCCGAAATCTGCACAACTATATTCATAGGAATCCGATACATAGAACCAACACCATTGCTGCGATACATGTTTTTTATATGCTTCTTGAGCAACTTCCACCGCATTCTTTCCACCAAATTCGCTCAGTGGTTTTTTACAATCCAGATATAGCTTATTTTCTGGATACAAATGAATATAAGTCTTTTCAACGTCATGTATCCCGTATTTTTCTACTGACTCTGAATATTTTGTGGCATCCATACTTATTGTGGTCGCCTCTTGAAGAGCTTTAGATGTCAACATATGGGTTCCATGGCCGTACTCGCCATTCACGTCCTGTCCCACACATACTTGTGGTTTGAATCGTCTTATCTGTTCCACCACAAATGACAATGTCTTATCATATCCAAATATTTTTTCCGCTGAGGCCAGATCTGCTGCATATATATCATCAAAATTCCCCGTGACTGGATAATTTTTAACACCTGCTGCCCACAGTCCATCTAATTTTTCATGTTCCCTAATCACCGCGCCATTATAATAGTTAGAAAAATATACTACTTGTACTGCAAGTTTTTCTTGTCCTGCATACTCAGCTAAAACTCCACCAAGAAAAAGTAGTTCATCATCTGCATGTGTTGATAAAACAAGAATATCAGCTTTCTCACAAGTAGGCTTCCACCGTTCAACATCAGCCGGAAGTATTCCAGTTGAGTATCCTGTTATACCGCATATTTTCTCACTTTTTGACAATATCATAGTAACAGATGTCGCCCCATCTGGTATTGCAACATACTCATGTAAAAATCCAGATGTTCCACATTCCATCGTCTGACCATTATATGTCAAAGTCCATTTTGATGGTTCTTTCGCCCACTCAATATATATTCCTTGCATCATGTCTTGACTAGTAATTGTAATCTGTTCAGATTCATTACAGGATATATTCGTTGCATACGAAACATCCTGTAAAGCACTTGTGTTTTTACCAGTTGACGTTTTAATTGATATCGCTGCCTTAGTCGCTTGTGCTGTCGTATTGTCACTTGCCGTCATATTGTCACTTGCTATCGTTTCCGCATTCACATCTGACTTTGAAATACACAGTATTAATAATAGTGCTACTAAAATTCCCGAAAAATAATATATTATTTTCTTATTCATAGCTTCCAACATCTTCCTCTTCTTATGTATCAACAAAACTGATATGCAACTATTTGTTTTCATAGCACTTCAATCCACTGTTAATCACGATTCTTTTTTTCTATATACTTTATTCAAAATCTTAATATTCCTTTTCTACTCAAATATTATAGCAACTTCCTGCAAAAATAACAATCTTAACCTTATAATATATGGTGATAATCTCTTGTGGGCATGCAACTTTCTTTTTATAATAAACCATAAGAAATAAGTCTGATAGGGTTATCCAATATTTATTTTATTAATTTTAGAAATAGTTTTTTAAATAAATAGTTGAATCAAGAAACTATTTATTGTATACTTATAAAAAATACATAATAGATTGGACATAACCTTATGAATGTAAGTAGAAGTAAAGAATTCCGTGAAGTCACCAGACAATTAGAAAGAAACTTTGAGTGCATGAACTCTACCGATTGCCGTCTGTGTAATATCAGCACAGCACAGTGCCACACTATTGTAGAAATAGGCAGAAGAAAAGATTCTATGTTAAAGGACCTCGCTGCTATTTTGCGAATTGATGTCAGTACAGCAAGTAAGGTCATAGAGGAATTGGTAAAAAAGGGACTTGTCAAAAGGGAGCCATCCAGCTCAGATCGAAGAAGTGTTCAGATTAATCTATCCGATGAAGGACAGCTGATATTCGCGCAAATAGAAAATGATATGAATATCATTTTTGACGAAGTACTCGGATTTATAGAACCAACAAAACAAGATGCATTTCTTTACTCTATTTCTCTTTACAATCAGGCAATTGAAAAATGGAAGGAAACCAAACAACATGAATGATAAAAATAACTTATATACAATAAGAGAATTAACACAAGACGACTGGACTTTAGTAAAAACCATTTATCAGCAAGGACTAGACTCAAATATTTCTACCTTTCAGACCTTATGTCCAAGCTATCAAGAATGGAATGATGGACATTTACAGGACTGTCGGTTTGTTGCCGTATATGAAGAGCGTGTAATTGGTTTTGCTGCGATCTCTCCCACTTCAAAACGAGAAGTTTATCATGGTGTAGTAGAGGTGAGTATTTATATTGATATGCAGCATGTGAATAAGGGAATTGGAACAAAGTTGTTTCGCCATCTCATAAAAGCTGCTGAAGAAAACGGATACTGGTCTCTTTATTCTAGTGTAATTGAGGAAAATACCGCGAGCATTGCACTGCATCAAAAATGTGGATTTCGAGAAATTGGATTTCGAGAAAAAATTGCGC
>Ga0302170_10000104_pt1 | contig 31159 bp, 26 predicted proteins | sample I_Fen_N2_1_FD_193492 | JGI IMG/M metagenome (GOLD analysis project Ga0302170, IMG submission 193492) | Peat permafrost microbial communities from Stordalen Mire near Abisko, Sweden - I_Fen_N2_1 | ecosystem: Environmental > Terrestrial > Soil > Wetlands > Permafrost | place: Sweden: Abisko...
TAATGGAAGAATTGAAATCATGTGATCGCCGGGCTTCAACCGAATCATTCGTTGGCAGTAGTATATATTTGAAACTAAACTGCGATAAGGCAACATTACTCCTTTCGAATATCCTGTAGTCCCCGAAGTATAATTGATCAGTGCCAATTGATTGGGATCGTCTTCCTTTATATAATTGACATTCTCCTTGCGAAATTTGCAAGGAAAATTCTTTCCAAAGAGTTCATTCAGATGATTGAATGTTTGCGTTAGTTTACCAGTTCTATCAATGATAGGTTCAAAATTAATAAGGTGAAGAATGCCTTGTAAATTAGGCATATCCTCTTCATTTAAATTTTCCCACACGCGATCTCCTACAAAGAGAAGACGTGCTTCACTATGGTTTATTATGGCATGAATATTGTCGGCTTTAAACTCATGAAGAATGGGTACTACTACTGCCCGATAGGTTATCGAAGCTAAAAAAACAACGCCCCATGCAACACTATTGCGTCCGCATAATGCAATCTTATCTCCTGGCTTTATACCGGACTGTTCGAAAAGAATATGGCATTTTTCAATTTTTCGTGCGACATCATTGTATTGAAGAGTGATGCCTTGGTAATCGGTCATCGCATCACCACTCCAATTATCTATGATGCTTTGTTCGATGAGTTTTATTAAACTTCCTATTTCTTCCATTTATTTTTCTCTATCTCGTTCATTTACAGAGTGCTTTGTTTCCCATTGAATGACTTATTCTTGCACAATGGGCTAATTTATGTGCAAAAATAATAAACTATATTTGAATATCATTTTTTAGTTAATAGTTTTAAAGATAATTAACGCGTATCGATTTTCTTAATTTGTTGTATATCTCGTCAAAAAATGCTACCTTTGCATCCGCAATTAAGTAATGACTATTTGCAAGGCTTAATTTGCACCCGTAGTTCAATGGATAGAATATCGGTTTCCGGTTCCGACGATATGAGTTCGATTCTCATCGGGTGTACAAAACGATTCCATGACAGCCTTTTTTCAATCAACAGATGTAGATAGAACCCCATGAAGATAGTCTATTGTTTTTTGTTTTTCATTTGGTACATGCTTTCGCTACTGCCATTTTGGATTTTATATCGCATATCCGACTTGCTTTACTATCCTCTTTATTATTGTATTCGCTATCGTAGAAAAGTGGTGCGAAAGAATCTCATAGAATCTTTCCCTGAAAAGTCTGTGCAAGAAATCCTCAAAATAGAAAAAGACTTTTATCGATATTTTTGCGATTATATTATGGAGACGCTTAAACTTTTTTCGATGAGTAGGGGCACAATTGCTAAGAGGATGCATTTTGAGGGAGTTGAATTACTGAACGAAAGATTGAAAGAGCAGAATTGCGTGGTTTATTTAGGGCATTATTGCAATTGGGAGTGGATTATTTCATTGCCTTTGCATACACTTCCCGGCATTACTTCTGTTCAGATTTATCATGAGCTGGAAAATAAAGCTTTTAATGGTTTGTTTTTACGTCTGCGTGCGCGTTTTGGAGCTGTAAATATTCAAATGAAGCAAGCTTTGCGTCAATTGCTCCGTTATAATATGGACCAGAAACGTTTTGTAGCTGGCTTTATAGCTGATCAGTCGCCGAATTGGAATAGCATAAACCTATGGACTAATTTCTTGAATCACGATTCTGCTGTATTTACCGGTGCCGAACGCATGGCTCGTAAGGTAGAAGCTGCGGTGTTCTATTTAGATATTACTCGTGTGAAACGAGGATTTTATTGCGCTAAGTTTGTAGAGATGACTAATTGTCCCGGTGAATTAGAAGATCATTTTTTGACTATTGATTATAGTCGTCGCTTGGAACAAAGTATTTGCCGTAATCCTCAATATTGGCTTTGGACTCATAATCGTTGGAAACGTACGCACGCTGAATATTTAAAGCGGATGAATACAACCGATTAAGTCCTTTTCTTAAAAGTGATTAAGTTCATCGCTTTCTTTAAACTCTTTTTTAGAATTCTCTTTGTTCCTGCTTAGAAATTATAAGTGCTGAATAATATTTAATTATTCAGCACTTATAATTTTGTTTTTGCGGTGCGTACGGGACTCGAACCCGTGACCCCATGCGTGACAGGCATGTATTCTAACCAACTGAACTAACGCACCTTATGTTTAGCTCATTTCTCAATTACGAGTGCAAATATACAGCAATATTCTGAAATAGCCAAATTTTAGAGCACTTTTTTTTAATATATATTTTTTCTATAGAAAAAGGATATTTTTCTTTTAAAAAATTTGGTAGGTAAGTGTAAATGTCTTATTTTTGCAACCGCTTTTAGAAATCAAATTTATAAAAGTAAGAAAAAAAAGGCCCATGGAGAGGTGGCAGAGTGGTCGATTGCGACGGTCTTGAAAACCGTTGTACCGCAAGGTACCCGGGGTTCGAATCCCTGTCTCTCCGCTGAATGTCGAAGGAATACGACAGAAAAAGCATAATAAAGTCCGTAAATATTGATTTTACGGACTTTATTTTTTTAAGCATGCATAATTTCTTCTTTTAAAAAGGAAGAACTAAGTAAAGCGGCTTATAATAAGAAGTAAGTAGAATAGTTTATGATAAAAAAGTAAGGGGCGCCTTCATTGCTGAAGATGCCCCTACTCTTGCTACTCAAAATAGGTATGATTATTTTGAAAGCGGAGTTTCTGCGTTTTTATCCATCTTAATACCAGAGTATCCTTCGGCTCCCATTTCAGGGATATCTAGGCCGGCAAGTTCACTTTCTGCAGGAACACGATTGCCGACTAACTTATCTATAACCTTAAAGACAAGCCAACCAATAAGGCCAACATATATAATGTTGGAGATTACGCCAATGCATTCAGCAAAGAACTGACCGGCATCTCCGTAGAATAAACCGGTAACGCCCCCTGCTACGCCATTCAAACCATCTCCGTATTTACCATCTGCAAACAAACCAAGAGCTAAGCAACCAAATGCTCCGTTCGCTCCATGTACAGCAATGGCACCTACCGGATCGTCTACTCTTAGTTTATTTTCTACAAACAGAGCTACTTCAATAACTAAAATACCAGAGATAAGACCAATTAGTGCAGCTGATTGTACGGTGACGAAAGCGCATGGTGCGGTAATAGCTACCAAACCGGCTAATAATCCGTTACACATCATACTGACATCCGGCTTTTTCGTTTTAAAGAGCCACATATATAAGGTAGCAGCCAAGGCTCCTGTTGCGGAAGCAATCATAGTATTGACAGCTACAATAGAAATTCGAAGATCGCCTGCTGCTAAAGTGGAACCGGCATTGAAGCCGAACCAACCAAATGCTAATACGAAACTTCCCATAACGGCGTAGGGGAGGTTGTGCCCCGGAATAGCGTTGCTAGATCCGTCTTTGTTGTATTTTCCCAAGCGCGGGCCTAACATTTTAGCTCCGACAAATGCTAGCACGCCTCCCGTGAGATGCACTACAGAAGAGCCTGCAAAATCGACATGACCGTGGCCTAGCCCAAAGTTAGTACCGAGCTGTGCGAGCCAGCCACCGCCCCATACCCAGTTTCCGAAGATTGGGTAAATGATAGTGCCTACAGCGAGTCCGTAGAGGAAGAAGGAAATGAATTTCCAACGCTCTGCCATTGATCCGGTAGGAATAGTAGCCGTGGTATCCATAAATACCATTTGGAAAAGGAATAAAGCAAATACACTAACATCATAGGTGCCGGTCAGGAAAAATCCTTTAGTTCCGAACAGTCCGAATGTATGGCCAAATAGGTTGATAGCAAACTCCTGATTTAGTCCGTCGTATCCGCCCAATGTGGAAATAGGGCCGAAGCCTCCAAACATGAATGCAAAGCCACAAATAAAGAATCCGAGCATACCCAAAGGGTAGATCATGAAGTTCATGGCGAATGTATGTGCGCAGTTCTTGGCACGGGTGAGTCCTCCTTCAACCATGGCGAAACCTAGCTGCATAAACATAACCAAGAATCCTGTGATAAGAACCCATGACATGTTGACTGCAACTTTATTGTGTCCGGCTGCATCAGCTACTTCTGAAAGGGTTGGCTTTCCAGCTTTGGCAGCAGTGATATCGCTTGCGACTCCTGTGGTAGTTCCAACCGGATCGGTTGCTCTCTCCGCGTATACAGAAGTGGTTACCGGCATTACCATAATTGCCAGTAGGAAAAGTAATATAAATTTTTTCATAATAATTCTTTTTGATACTGTTATTTTGGAATGTTTATTCGTCTCCGGTGTTATGAAGGGAGTTGTCACCTTGATCGTCGTTTCGGATTCGATACGAATCTAGCAACTCGCTTACGAATATCTTGCCATCACCAATAACTCCAGTTCTGGCAGTTTGGCGGATAACGTTAACGGTCTTTTCGAGATTCTTATCTCTAACAACGATGGTTAATAACAGTCGTGGAATGTAGCTGGTGTCATACACCGTTCCGCGATAAGATAACTCTCCTTTTTTGATTTCATTTCCTACACCAGTACAATCCCAGTAAGAGAAGAAGTCAATGCCTACTTCACGAAGGGCAGCCTTAACTTCCTCAAATTTGGAAGTCCTGATGATTGCTTCGATTTTTTTCATAAGCCGTTTTTTTAGTTGATATAATATGATATTTCTTTTAGTGATAATCAAAATGTTATATCTCATAACAATCTGCTTGCAAAAGTAGTTATAAATTACGTTTTTAGAAGAAATATTACATTAAATATAAAGTAAAAGTTTCAGAATGTTTTATTTAAGAACGGAATGACTTGTATGTGTATCAGAATGTAATCAAAACATGCATTTTTGTTCCTAAATGTTTCCACTTATCGAAATCAAATGCTTTTATGATATTTATTTTTCTGTTTATATGTGCTTTGTGATACTTTTATACATACCGCTACTTTTTATTCTTGTAGAGCGTAGAATAAAAGTTCCCTATTAGTCCTTAATCGAAAAATGCTTTATCTCTTTTTTGACACAAAAGTGACTTTTACAGGCATGAAAAGATTAAAATTCAATGTCGGCAAAGTGAGGATTGTGGTCGGATAAGTAAATAGAGTTGCTCAGGGCCGAAGATATAATTTCTGCGTGAGTGACGGTAATCTGTGGAGTAACGAATATAAAGTCGATCTTCTCGCGTTTCGAATCGGGAAGTTTTCCGAAATCCTGAAAAGTATACTCAGGACCTTCTTTTTGTAGGGCTACCTTCCAGGTATCTTTCAGGATAAAGGTATTGGTGGTAAGGGTTCGATAAGCTTCTCTTTGATCAGATATATTCAGGTCGCCGGTGAGTAGTATAGGGTAGTTGCCTGCAATATATTGAATCTTGTTAATAATAAGTAAAGCACTTTGGCGTCGTGCTTCAGTACCTATATGGTCGAAATGAGTATTGAGCACAAAAAACTTTTGGCCGGTAAGTTTGTCTTTCAGTAATGCCCATGTAGCAATCCTGATACACGCGGCATCCCAGCCACGGCTCACGCTGTCGGGATGTTCGGAAAGCCAAAAAGTATTGCCGCTCAACAAATCGTATTTTCCCTTGCGATAAAGTATTGGTGCGTATTCCCCTTTCGTTTTTCCGTCGTCACGTCCAACGCCAACGTACCCATAGCAGGGCAAGGCGGTTAATAGATCTTGGAGTTGATGGTGCAATACTTCTTGTAGGCCGATTATATCAGGTTCTTTTTCTGTGAGAAAATGGTAGACGGAATCTCTTCTCTGATCCCAGCGATTGATCCCGTCTTCCGAGTTGTCATAGCGGATATTGAAGGTACCTACACGAAGGTGAGTGTGTGGTTTTGCTGCACTAAGGGTCATCATCCATGTGCCGAGGATAGCAGCTACTAAATATAATTTTGGTATACCCATAATCAATGAATCTGTTTTATTTAAATCAGCTCCAAAGATAGAGTAAGAATTGAAAGAAAATAATACAGAAATATGAATTTTATGAGTCGAATCCATATATCTGCAGTACAAATTCAAAATATAATAAGAGAATAGAATATGCAGTATAAAGCGAGGAAACTGAAAAACGAGAGCTCAAAGAAATCTTAATCATAGACTTCTTTGAATTCTCGTTTTCAGTTTCTCCATGAATTCATGGAGAAAAAAAGATCTTACCGAATAAAATTAGTAGGTGTCCATTCTTCTTGTATAGGCAAAGGCACGCCAGCTTGTTTCCCTGCTTCGATGCATTTAAGGAGCCATGCCATATTTTGTCCAAGTGTACGCATGGTTTGCAACCCTTCCAAATCTTGGCGCACCTCTTCGGGGGTGTTTCCGTGTACCATGTTCCAATATTGAGAAGAAACCACCGGCATATTGCGAATGGTGAGATACTTGTTCATCTGATCGAAAGCAGCAGATGCTCCTCCGCGACGGCAGCTAATTACAGATGCTGCCGGTTTGTAAGCTAATTGCGCAGAACGCACATAAAAAGCTCTATCCATAAAGGAAGTGATTGCTCCCGAGGCGGCTGCAAAATGAACAGGAGTTCCGAATACAAATCCATCTGTATCCTTTACCTTTTCCAAGAATTTATTTACCACATCATCAATGGCGCATTTTCCTTTCTCTACGCATTTACCGCAACCGATGCAACCTGAAATCGGTTTGTTGCCAACCCAAAACATCTCTGTTTCCACTCCAAATTTGTTCAATGTATCGGCCACTTCTGTCAATGCCGTATATGTGCATCCTTTATGATGCGGGCTACCATTTACCAACAATACTTTCATAATTACAAAAATTAGTTTACTAGTTTCTACCATAAAATCATTGGCAGTTTGTAGAACGATTGCAAAAGATATTCCAAAGCCATCATTTGTAGAATTATTTTAGAAATCTTATGTGCAAAAATATAAAAAAGTGCATCAAAAGATTCCCCCAGTCCCTAATCTCTAATATTGAAATAGAACAGAATGAAATACGCTGAAGATTCTTTTAAAAGAATCTTCAGCGTATTAACAGTGATTTTCATCGCATCTAGCTGATATTAAAACAACTTATTGCATATCTTACTCTACTCATTTAAGAATACCGCGTTGGTCCCATATCATGGCTACACCCCAGAAGTTGTCTACAATCTTTGAGCTGTAAGGAGTACAGTTGGTAGGGTTGAGGTTGACTTCGTTATTTGGATACGGTGAACGGAGTGGTGGAACGGTGTGGCCCGGGTAGCGTGTGTCGCTTTCAGGAGCAGGGTAGTTGTTTGCCGGAATGCCTGTACGACGATATAAACTCCATACTTCCATTCCTTGCTTAAATAATGCAAGCCATTCTTGGGTGTAGAATTGTGCGGCAGTGCCGTCGTATTTCGCTTTACCTGTAAGATACGTACTGATATCTGCACTCGAAACTCCGTTCTCTTGAAGTGAAAGAGTTACCGCATTGTTGTAAGCATCTTCAGCTGAAATGCCGACATTCCATCCTAATTTTGCAGCTTCAGCCAACTGGAAGTAAGTTTCGCAGGAGCGGAATAGAGGGGTAAAGCCGTAATAAGTCGATGAGTTGCAGAAACGTTCACCAATCTTAGAATAATTATCCTGAACGCCGTAGGCTTTTGTACCGATACGGAAACCGGCATATTTATTGCCATTTACAGCTTTCATGCAATACACGCCGATGCGTGGATCTTTAAGACTATCGAGCGTATTAACCAGCACATTGCTTACACAGAAATCGTAACGTGTGCGAACGGCATCCCCCCAAGGTTCGAAGTATTCATTGTTAAAGTAAAAGAAAGCATTGTTGTCATTACTTTTGATCAATGGATAACGTGTTGGATTACCTGTGATTTCGAGTACCGTAGTTTTAGCTGTATCCGGCATTGCAGAGGAAATACGCATTGCAATGCGCAGACGTAGCGAATTGCAGAATTGTTGCCATTTAACTCGTTTGCTACTAAAAAGGAGGTCGCCTTCGCCAAGTTTACCGATACTATCATCGGCCAAACCGTCGGCAGCTATCTTTAGGTCGCGTAGCATGTGCGGATAAATTTCCTCTTGCTTATCGTAAGCCGGATGAGTAATGCCTTCACTCATGCGTGCCATCTCTGTATAAGGTACATCGCGCCAACGATCTGTGGTAATTTGCATAACGAACATGGAGAGTACGGTAGCCACATTTTTCATATTCGAGTTGCCACTGCTTTTAGCCTGTTTATAAATATCTTTGATATTATTTTGCAGATCATAGCAATAATTCCAGTCATTGTTCTGGGTACCCGGACGGAAATTGTACCAGTTTTCATCGGTGTAAGTGTATTTGGCAATCTGTCCACCATAGCCACTTGGTTCCGACATGTCGAACCAATCATCGAATAATTCATCACATAGGGCACGTTGCACAAATGCTAATTCGTTCGTTGGATTTACTGTGGTTGGATTGTCAGGATCCTTATTGATGGAGTCAAAGTCGCTTGTGCAGCCTGTTAAGGTGAGTCCTCCACAGAAAATTAATAATGCTGCTTGTTTGCTATATAGTTTCATCATAATCATATTTTTTATTTTTATAATTCTTCATTCTTAAAGAGTAACTCCAAATTTAATACCAATGCTTCGGGTAGGAGGGATGGAGTTGGATTGGATGCCGACTGATGAATTACCTGAACCGGCTGCACTTTCCGGGTCAATCTTGGCCAAGTTGTTATCTGCAAGTCCAAAGATGGCAAGGTTATTACCAATGAGCGAAATGTAAGCGCTCTTGATGAACTTTGTTTTTTCTAACCAAGCACGAGGAATGTTGTAAGTAATATGTGCTTCACGCAACTTTATGTAAGATCCGCTAATGATTGCAGCTTCCTCGCAGCCGTATGCGCTATTGAAATAGTTGTAAGCAGTAATGCGTGTAGTGTTTGTAGTACCATCCGCTTTTACGCAATGATATTTGGTAAGTACATCTTGACCGACTACTACTCCGTTTTCACGAATGCCATTAGCTGCGGTATAAGCATATACGCCGGAAGCTCCGCCCCACATTTGGTCGACACTGAAAATGTCACCTCCGCTACGGACGTCGAATAAACAGCCTATGCTAAAGTTTTTATAAGTGAATTCATTCTGAATGCTACCGGTCCAGTTTGGGTTCACATCACCGATCTTTTTGTTGCTAGTAACCACAGGTAGTCCATCCGATCCTACCACTAAGTCGCCTTTTGCATTGAAGGTATATCCACCACCATAGATAGTTCCCCATGCTTCACCTTCTTTGGCATATACATATGCATTCCAGCTACTTCCGAGTGTATAAGTGTCGAGTCCGTCATAAAGTTTTATCACCTTACTCTTATCCTTCGCCCAGTTAACCGTGCTAGTCCAAGAAATTCCGTGCCAATTTTTAAGCACGTCTGCTGTGAGTTGAATTTCTATACCTTTGTTAGTGATTTTACCGGCGTTTAAGAGCTTATACTCATATCCTGTTGAGTTAGCTACTTCAACAGATAGAATTTGGTCGGAAGTATTTTTTTGGTAGTAAGTGAAGTCGGCTTTCAAACGATTCTTTAGAAGAGCGATTTCTGTACCTACTTCCCAAGTTACTACGCGTTCCGGCCTCAAACCAGCGGTAACGTAAGTGGTTGGAGTTTGGTATTGTGTAACGCCGTTGATGGTAGAAGCAACCGATTGATAATAGCTTCCGTTTTTGTATGCGGTAGTAGCAGAACCCACTTTTGCCCAACCGGCACGTACTTTCCAGTAGCTAAGTAAATCGGATTGTAAGGATTTGAATGTCTCTGTAGGGATCCAACTGCCACTAAAGGAAGGGTAGAAGAACGACTGTTCGATGGTAGAACTCCAATCGTTACGCATGCTTATATCTAAAAAAGCCTGATGTAAATAATCTACTCCAGCTTGACCATATACACTGTTTGAACGTACAGCTGTATGATCGTTGAATCCATAAGGAGTGCCCTTTACGTTACTCATTGTGAATAATCCGGGTACTGTAAGTCCGGCACTACTACTTCCCATTATACTTTGTTCCCAACGTGTATCGCGATAGTTGCTACCTACCATTGCATTCACACCGAAATCACCGAAATTGTTATCGTACGAAGCCATCAAATCGGCATTTATGTCGTGATAACTCTCGTTCGTTTGGCGGAAGAATCCGTTTGGATAGTCGGTAGTGTAAGTTATTTGACGTTTATACTCTGTACCATAATAGTCGTATCCCAAGCGTCCCTCAACTTTTACGTGATCGATAGGTTTGAAAGTAAGTGCTGTGTTGCCAAACAAACGATCGCGTGTATAAGGGTTGGTATTTTTATTTACTGCATAATATGGATTTACGTGATATAGGTTAATCCAGTTGTAGTGATTTCCACTTGCATCGTAGCTATCCCAATTGTTTTTTAGAGAATTCATGTCAACTTGACGTCCAAACCATTGCAAAATAGATTGCATCACATTGTTAGAACTATATCCGGTTGAAAGGATGTTATTGCTCTTGTTGTGCGAATAGTTCAGTGAAATTCTATAATCGAAATATTTATTCAAATGAATAGTAGAACTTAGCTCGGCACTATATTTAGTAAGGTCGGTATTGGGAACTGTACCTTTTTGATCACGATAGCCTAATGAAGCTCTTGTGGTAGAATTCTCTTTAACTGAGGTTATCGACAGGTTGTGTGTTTGTGAGTAACCCGTTTGTAGGAAATCTTCAATGTTGTTGGAATGAGAAACCCATGGAGTGGCGATACGTTTACCGTTCGCATCAAGAGGGCTGTCGAATTGAGTTAGTGATAGGCCGGCATCGAGTCGTGGACCCCAGCTCATATCGTTGGCATCGTTTACTCCACCGCTTTGCCATTTACATAAGAGTATCCACTGCTACTTGTTTTTTCATTTGGTTTGATATATCCGCCTGCAGCGAATTCTTGATAGCTGCCAGTGTATCCTGCAGTTTGAGCTAATTTATAGTCGTATTCGGCACCTTGATAACCTTGTCCGTAAGAGTTCTGCATCTTAGGGATCTGATACATCTCATCCACAGTGAAGCTACCATCATATTGTACGGTAACACCTTTGTCTTTTCCTTTTCCCTTTTTGGTGGTAATCAGGATAACTCCGTTACCGGCTTCCATGCCATAAAGAGCAGCCGAAGGGCCTTTCAATACAGAAATCGATTCGATGTTGTCGGGATCAATGTCGTTCAATCCTGAGCCCAAGTCGACTGATTCATACTTAGAGCTTGAAATGTTATTTGCTTTTTGGTCATTAGCGATAGGCACTCCGTCTACCACAATAAGTGGCTGGTTGTTACCTAGGGAACCGTTACCACGGATCGTGATACGTTGTGAAGCGCCCAGCTGGCCACCTCCCGTGCTGACTTGCATACCTGCTACTTTGCCACTTAAAGCGGTACCAAGATTGGTTTGTGCGGTTTCGGTTAGCGTACTACCTTTTACTTCTTGCAAGGCATAGCCCAATGCTTTCTTTTCTTTGGTAACGCCCATGGCAGTAACTACTACTTCACTTAACGAACGATCGTCGGAAGAGAGTGTGATTTTTAAGTTGGGCTTAATAACCACTTCTTTTGTTTGCATTCCAACAAAGGAGATCACTAAGGTTTTAGCCGATCCCGGAATGCTTTGAAATGAGAACTTGCCATCTGCGTCAGTGATGGTGGCTGTTTTTGTGCCTTTTACAAAGATTGTAGCCCCTAATACGGGCTCATTGTCTTCGCTGGAAATGACGACACCTGAAATTTTGCCCGTTTGGGCTTCTGCATAGCTTACACCTATTATAATGGTGAGCAGAAAAAGGAAGAGTCTTTGTTTCATACCTTCATAGAGTTAATTGTGTGTGTTTTGTATTTGTGTTCTTTTATGTTTGCAAAGGTATAGCTTTTTAGTGTATAAAGAAACAAATAGATATATAAATTTATATAGAAAAGTAATTTTGATATTGATTTTAATAAAAAAGCGTCTTTTTGATGCATTTTGTTTGCATTTATATGTCATATTGGTTCGGATTGAAATCTGTTTCGATTTTATAAATCTATTATTTTTTAATAAATTGTATCTATTTTATTGAATATAATGTTCGATAATAGAGAAATTAAGGTAATCGTATTCCTAAAAGAAGAAAGATAACCTCGGAAATGACGCAACCTTTCTTCTTCGCACTTTCTACGATATAAAAATGCGAATGCCAGCTGCTGAAAATGAATTCAGCAGTTGGCAAAAATAGATTCAACAGCTGTTAAAAATGAATTTAACAGCTGGCAGTAATTCTTTTGATAGAAATGTTATTGCAATCTACCACTTATAAATAAGGAGATTGCAGATTTACTCACAAAGTTCTATTGAGTTACCTTCGGGATCCAGTATCACACTTTCGTAATAACCATCGCCCGTAGTGCGCGGCTCACTTGCCACAATATATCCATCGGTGTGCAATTGCTTAGTAAGCATATCTACCGCCTTTTTACTGCCTACCGAAATAGCGAAGTGAGCAATTCCTTTCATCCGACCTCTTTTTACGGGCTCTTCCGTAATATCCGGTTGATGCATTAACTCAATTTGTGATCTGCTGTTGGGAAACGACAGAAAGTACGCCGTATAGCTTTTTTTCTCGTTTGTGTATTTTTCGCCACTTACCATATTAAAATAAGTTTGATAGAATTTCCTCATTAATTCAAGATCTTCTACCCAGATAGCTAGGTGTTCTATATTCATTGTAGTTGTTTTTTGATCGACTAGATTCGCTGGCAAAGATACGATTCTCCTCGAAAATGAAAGCGATAAACCTATAAAATGCATGTTAAATATTTGAATATTGTAGGGTAATTTTATAAAAAGAATCGTATCTTTGCAATCAAATTAATGAAAATGAGAATTCAAAATCCCCAAGTAGAACAGATGACGTCGTTCATTGTTATGGACGTATTAGAGCGAGCAAATGAGCTGCAACGAGAAGGAATCTCAGTTATTCATATGGAGGTAGGGGAACCTGATTTCGATATGCCCGAATGTGTGGCAGAAGCGGCAAAGCAGGCTATCGATTCTCATCAAACCCATTATACGCATTCTTTGGGCACTCCTCAATTACGCGAAGCCATTGCGCAGTTTTATCATCAGGAGTATGGAGTGACTGTGAATCCTGATTGTATTGTGGTTACCTGTGGCTCTTCGCCGGCTATCCTTTTAGCTTTGATGGTGCTTTGTAGTGCAGAAACAGAAATCATCATGTCGAACCCGGGTTATGCCTGTTATCGCAACTTTACCTTGGCCGCAGGAGGTAACCCTGTTTTGGTTCCGATGCTCGCCGAGAATGGCTTTCAGTACGATATAGAGGAAATAAAAAAGTGTATCACTCGCCATACGGGGGCCCTTTTTATTAACTCTCCGATGAACCCTACCGGTACCTTGCTCAGTGAAGATTTCTTTCGTGAAGTGGCAGAGTTGGGAGTACCAATTCTTTCAGATGAAATTTATCACGGATTGGTATACGAAGGTCGTGCACATTCTATTTTAGAATATACTAACAATGCTTTTGTGCTGAATGGCTTTTCCAAACGATTTGCAATGACCGGACTTCGTTTGGGTTACCTAATTGCTCCGGAGGCCTATATGCCGTCTTTGCAAAAGTTGCAACAGAACCTCTTTATTTGTGCTCCCAGTATTGCTCAAGAGGCGGGAATTGCTGCTCTTACTCATGCGGATAAGGATGTGCAACGGATGTGCGCCATTTACGATGAGCGCAGACGTTATCTGCTGACGCGCTTACCTCAGATGGGTTTCAAGATAGATAAAGAGCCTCAAGGGGCATTCTATGTGTTTGCTGATGCACGCAAGTTCACTAACAACTCCTATAAGTTTGCTTTCGAGGTACTCGAAAATGCGCATGTCGGTATTACACCGGGTGTGGATTTCGGCACAGGAGGTGAAGGTTATGTGCGTTTTTCGTATGCCAATTCGATGGAGAATCTCAAAGAGGGGCTCGATCGTTTGGAATGTTATTTAAAGAATCGTTAATACCAGTACAGTATGCAATCTCCTCTTTATCGCGATTTTAGTAGCTGGCTTGCAGAAATCTTTCCTTTCAAGGTTCAGAAGATTTCGTTGCATGCGGGTTTTACTTGTCCCAATCGTGATGGAAGCATAGGGCAGGGAGGTTGTACCTATTGTAATAACCAGACATTCAATCCGGCTTATTGCGAAACCGAAAAAAGCATAACCAGACAGTTGGAAGAGGGGAAAGCTTTCTTTGCACGGAAGTACCCTTCGATGCGTTACTTAGCTTATTTTCAGGCTTACACCAATACGTATGGAGATTTTGATTCTTTGCAGCGAAAGTACGAAGAGGCTTTGGCAGTAGAGGGGGTAGTAGGTTTGGTAATCGGTACTCGTCCCGATTGTGTATCGCCGGAGCTGCTCGATTATTTTGCGAGTTTGCGGCTACGGACTTTCGTTCTATTGGAATATGGCATTGAGTCGGTATACGATAGCACTCTTGAGCGTATCAACCGCGGACATTCGTTTGCATCGACTCAATGGGCGATACGTGAAACGGCAGCGCGAGGTATACCTGTAGGTGGACATGTAATATTAGGGCTTCCCGGTGAGTTGCGTGAACAAGTACTTGCTTCGGCTTCTCAGCTATCGGCCTTGCCGCTGACTTTGCTGAAGCTCCACCAGCTTCAACTCATTAAGGATACCCGCATGGCGCACGAATATTTTCTCGATGCACACGATTTTCCTTGCTATACGGTAGAGGAATATGTTGATTTACTAGTCGACTATTTGGCTTTGCTTCGTCCCGATTTGGTACTCGATCGTTTTGTGTCGCAATCGCCTCCCGACTTGCTGGCCTTGCCGGGCTGGGGATTGAAGAACTTCGAGTTCACCGAGCGACTGAAGAAGCGGCTTCGTGAACGCAATATTCACCAAGGTCAGTTTTATTTTCCTGCCCAACAAATTTAAAATGTTGCCCGGTAAAATTTATTTCCTGCCCAACAAATTTTATTTTCTGCTTGATAACTTTAAATAGCTTGCGACAAAATACTCAAATAAAAAACAAAAAAATAAATTAGAATAATTATGGTAGACATTCAGTTAACAGATCAGATTTATTATGTAGGTGTGAATGATCGTAATACACCTCTTTTTGAAGGGATGTGGTCTTTGCCTTATGGGGTAACGTACAACTCCTATCTTATTGTCGATGAAAAAGTAGCCTTGATCGACACCATTGAGATTTCTTTTTTAAACCTTTTTCTGGATAAGATTCGGAATATACTGGGTGAGCGTCCTATCGATTATCTGGTTATCAATCATATGGAACCCGATCATTCCGGTGCTATTGAAGTGATTAAGCAGTTATATCCCGAAATCATTATAGTTGGCAATAAACATACTTCGGGCATGGTAGAAGGTTTTTACAGTAAACCGGCTCATGAACTTATTGTAGCTGATGGTGATACACTTTCGTTGGGTCGGCATGAGCTGCAATTTACTCTGACTCCTATGGTGCACTGGCCTGAAACGATGATGACTTACGACGCAACTGACAAGGTGCTCTTTTCGGGTGATGCCTTTGGCTGCTATGGCACGTTGAACGGGGCAGTGATAGACAGTCAATTTAATACCGACCTTTATATCGGGGAGATGATACGTTATTATGCTACTATCGTAGGAAAATATGGTTCTCCTGTGCAGAAAGCTCTTGCGAAGCTTGCTCATCTTGATATAAAAATGATTTGTTCCACTCACGGTCCGGTATGGCTGGAGCGTACTTCTGAGATTGTAGCTCTTTACGATCGTCTTAGTCGTAGCGAAACTGAAGAGGGGGTTGTTATAGCTTATGCTTCGATGTATGGAAATACGGAACAACTTGCTGAGGAACTTGCTGCTGAGCTTTCGTTGGCCGGTGTACAGAATATCGCGATTCACAAAATAAACAAGGGAGATTCATCACTTATTTTGCGTGATATTTTTAAATATAAAGGGTTAATTATTGGAGGTACTACTTATTGTGGCACTATACATCCGGATTTGGAGACTTTCTTAGGGAAGCTTGCTGTACGCGACTTGAAGAACCACTATGTGGGCTGCTTTGGATCGTTCTCTTGGGCCGGACAGACTGCTAAACGCTTAAAGTCATGGGTTGAAGAACGTCCGGCGCTCGAGCTCGTAGAGCCGGTGGTTGAATTGAAGCAAGGTCGTCTAGCCGATACTGCTGTTGACGCTAAAGAGCTTGCACAAGCGATGGCTAAAAAGTTGAAAGCGTAAACTGATTTTCCTTGGCTCACTCGGAGCTTTATGATCTTTTTAAGGAACAATTGCTCCTTAAAATGGATTATTACAATTGATCTTTACAATTGATCCTTACAATGGATTCATTTTTACTGTGTATCCTTTTTCTAAAAAAATCACCCGCTTAAGGTTCTTCCTAAGCGGGTGTTTTTATAGTTAGTTATCGAAGTGTATTTATACGATAAGCGCATTTATACGATAAGTGTGTTTATACGCTTAAATGTTACGCTTTATTGAATGTTTTTACGAATCTTCTTAAGATATTGTTTCATGCCTTCTGCATCTTTCTTGTCAATGATTTCAAGAATATGCTTCAGTTCCATTCTAATCTTTTCTACTTGTTTTGATGTACGTGGGTTGAAAAGAATTTCTTGCAATAAATAATCATCTTCGCTCAGCAATCCTTGTGCAATAGCCATGTGCTTTTTGAAAGTAGTACCCGGAGCATCCTGATGTTGCATTACAGCAGCAAATACAAACGTCGATACAAAAGGAATACTTAGTGAGTAGGCTACCGTATCATCGTGCTCATCGAACGAATATTCAAAGATATTGAGCTTCAAACTCTGATAAAGGTCTTTAAAGAATACTTTACCTAAGTGGTCGCTCTCTGAAATGACAATCGCACTTTCCGAACTTAAGTTCGAAAGACTGGCGAATGTAGGGCCAAACATCGGGTGCGTACTTACGAAGCGGAAACCACATTCCGCATAGAAAGTTCTCAGTCCGTTCTTCACGCTGGCAATATCACTCAAGATACAATCGTGAGGTAATACAGGCAGTATATTGCGAAAAGCTGGAATGGTGTATTTTACTGTAACTGCGTTAATTACAAGTTCCGGTTCGAACTCTTTAATTTCTTCGAGTGTAGTAAATCGGTAGGTATTGTACACAAAGCGCAATTGCTGCGGGTCTACATCATACACAGCCGTTTCGTGCTGAAAACTTAAGATGTCAGTGAAGAAGGAGCCCATCTTACCAGCTCCTAAAATTAATATTTTCACTTTATTGTGGTTCTAATCGACAATAGTCGGGTCTTTATTTATTGATTACGTTTGCTTGTTGTGCAACGCTTTCTTCGTGAATAGCTTCGAATACTGTTTGTACGAATTCACTATTCATTCCACATTGCATGCCTTGTACTCCGCGCTTGGCGATGATTTCATCGTAACGGTCGGGTTGTAGAATAGTCATATCGTGTTCTTTCTTGTACACTCCGATTTCGCGACTGATGCGCATACGTTTTGCCAAAGTCTCGATAAGCGAATTGTCGCATTCGTCGATCTGACGACGTAAGTCGTTCAAGTTCTCGGTATGCTGTCCGGTTTCGCGGATTACCAGTAGGTTTAGAATGTATTCCAATACGTCCGGAGTAACTTGTTGTGAAGCATCGCTCCAAGCTTTATCGGGGCAGCAATGACTTTCTACAATCAGTCCGTCGAAACCTAAATCCATGGCCTGTTGACAAAGAGGCGCTACCAATTCGCGCTTTCCGCCAATGTGACTTGGGTCGCAAAATAGAGGTAGATTAGGAATACGACGACGCAATTCAATAGGAATATGCCATTGAGGAAGGTTGCGGTAGATCTTTTTGTCGTACGATGAGAATCCACGGTGAATAGCTCCCAAACGTTTGATGCCGGCTTGGTTTAAACGCTCTAGAGCGCCAATCCATAACTCAAGATCCGGGTTTACGGGATTCTTAATAAGTACCGGAATATCTACTCCTTTTAATGCATCTGCAATTTCTTGTACAGCAAACGGATTAGCTGAAGTGCGAGCTCCAATCCATAACATGTCTATTCCGGCTTTCAAGCATTCGTCTACATGTTTGGCAGTAGCTACCTCGGTAGAAACTTTCATTCCTGTTTCTGCTTGTACAGCTTGCAACCAAGGCAATGCGTCTACGCCTTGTCCCTCGAAGCCACCCGGTTTGGTACGTGGTTTCCATACACCTGCGCGGTAAATTTGAATACCTCTTCCGGAAAGCTCTTTTGCGGTTCTGAGTACTTGCTCTTCGCTCTCCGCGCTACAAGGTCCGGCGATAACCATCGGACGCTTTTGATCGTCTACGCCTTCAATGGCGAGGGGTTGTAATTCTAATTCCATCTTATTTAATTCTATATAGTTACTATTTTAATTGAGTTTGAATCCTTGCCTACATTACGCTTTTGATGCGTTGTAAAGCTTCTGCCAGTTTTTCTTCTTTGCAGCAAAGTGAAAGGCGGATATAGCGTTTGCCGTTGTTGCCGAAGATGAATCCGGGGGTGATGAATACACGTGCTTGATGAAGTATCTTTTCGGTAAGTTCCTCTACGTTGTTTAGTTCAGAAGGGATCTCTCCCCAAAGGAACATGCCTACTTGATCTTCGTTATAGGTGCATCCCAATGTTTTCATAATTTCGCCGGCCAAGTGTCTGCGCTGTGCATATACGGCATTGTTACCTTCGTACCAATCGCGTTCAGCTTCCAATGCTTTTGCTGAGGCTAACTGCATGGGGCGGAAAGTACCTGAGTCGATGTTGCTCTTCACTTTCAAAATCCATTGAATGAATTGTGCATTCGAAGCAACCATGCCTACACGCCATCCTGGCATGTTGTGGGCTTTCGACATACTGTTCAACTCGATGCAGCAATCTTTTGCTCCTTTTACTGAAAGGATAGACAGTGGAGTTTTGTTGAGGATGAACGAGTAGGGGTTGTCATTTACAATAACGATATTGTGCTTCTGTGCAAACGCTACCAATTTTTCGTATAGCTCGGGAGTTGCATTTGCTCCGGTAGGCATCTGTGGATAGTTGGTCCACATCAACTTAACATGAGAGAGATCCATCTTCTCCAGTTCCTCGAAGTCGGGATACCAACCCAATTCCGGTTTTAAGTTGTAGCTAACTACGTTTGCACCGAGCAATGTGCTTAGTGAGGTGTAGGTAGGGTAACCGGGATCGGGTACAAGAACAGTCTCGCTGGGGTTTACAAAAGCTAAAGTTATATGTAGGATACCTTCCTTCGAGCCTATTAAAGGCTGAATTTCGGTAGCAGGGTCAAGGTCTACTCCATACCACTTTTGGTACCATTGAGAGAATGCGTTGCGAAGTTCCGGTATCCCTACGTAGGGTTGATAGCCGTGTACGTCTGCTTTCATTGTTTCCTCACACATCACCTTTCGCATTTCCTGCGAAGGAGGAAGGTCAGGACTTCCTATCCCTAGACTGATCACGTCTAGTCCGTCAGCATTCATTTGTGCTACCTCTTTCAGCTTGCGCGAGAAGTAATACTCCTGTACCGAACTTAATCGGTCGGCTGGTTTAATTGGGCACATTTTGTTTTCCTTGTTCATATTCACCAAGTATCTTTAATTCTTTAGTAAGCGGATTTATTGCATCGAGAGCCTGACGGTAGCGCAGGTAATCATCGAAAGTTAGATCTACATAAAACAGATATTCCCATTCGCGTCCTACAATCGGCATCGATTGTATTTTTGTCAGATTGATTTCGTAGAACGAGAGGATGCTCAATACCTGCGATAATGATCCTGAAGTGTGAGGTACAGAAAAAACGAGGTTGGTCTTGTTTACATTCTGTTTATTGGCATATTCTTCTTGTGCAGTCCATTTATCGGCTACCACTAAGAAACGTGTGAAGTTATGCTTATTGGTTTCGATACCTGTTTCCAGTATCTTCATTCCGTACATCTCTGCAGCATAAGCTGAACAGATTGCTGCTTGCCCTTTTAGTGATTGTTCTTTTATTTCTTTTGCTCTAATAGCTGTATCGGTACCTTCCACAACCTTTAAAGTAGGGTGTTGACGTAGAAATTCACGACATTGCATCAATGCAATAGGATGGGAGTTTACTTCTTTAATATCGTCCCAATCTTCCTCGGGGAGACACACAAAACTGTGACTGACACGTAGCTTATATTCTCCTATAATCTGTACTGCATTTGTGCGCAAGAGTTCGTTATTTTGTAATAGACTTCCCGCAATTGTATTTTCAATAGCAAGCATGCCTAATACGGTACTATCTTGGTGTATTTCGTGAAAGATATCTTCGAAAGTCTCACAACAAATAAGCTCGATTTCCTCTCCTTCGAAATAGTTATGCGCTGCAATGTCATGATAGGAGCCGAGGCTTCCTTGTATAGCTACTTTCTTCATTATTTTATTTTGTTTTTATGTGCCTTGGGTATAAAAAAAATCCTGCTTCACTTTCGTGAGAGCAGGATTTTAAATATTTTATTGCATCTTTATTTTTGCACACATCTTCCTGCTCTCACTTTCTGTGTAAAGTAAAAGTAATAGAAAAAGAAGAATGCAAATGTAGATGCGATCATATTATTTGTTTTTAATTCGAATGCAAAGTTACGTCTTTATTTTTAATTCGCAAGCAAAAAACGTTTTTTTTTTGAAAAAATGAGTGAGTTTCTTTTATTTAATGCCGATAAAGTCTACAATCAAATAAATAATGCTAGCAAGTGCAGCACTCACTGGAATCGTTAAAATCCATGCCCACATTAAATTGATGGTAACTCCCCAGCGTACAGCAGATAATCTTTTTACTGCTCCTACGCCCATGATAGAACCGGTGATTGTATGAGTAGTACTTACCGGAATCTTAAGAAGTTCAGTGATGAAAAGCGTTATAGCACCAGCTGTTTCAGCACAAACACCTTCTATGGCTGTTACTTTCGTAATTTTGCTTCCCATTGTTTTTACAATACGCCAGCCACCACTCATAGTTCCTAAACCAATAGCTGCAAAACAAGATAGGGGAACCCAGTCGGGCATTGATTGTATAGAATCAATGTAGCCATATGAAATCATAGCTGTAGCAATAATACCCATTACTTTCTGTGAGTCATTTAGTCCGTGTCCCAAACTAAACAATCCGGAAGAAACCAATTGTAGTTTCCTAAATGAATTTTCAGCTGTTCGAGCATTTACTCTTTTAAACATCCATAGAACAAGAACGGTAATAATGGCAGAAATGATCATGCCGATTACCGGAGCTAAAATAATAAAAGAAGCAATTTTAATGATTACCGCAGTATGAATGGATTTGAATCCTGCAGCACAAATGGCTGCTCCTGCGAATCCACCAATTAGGGTGTGTGAAGAGGAAGAAGGAATTCCTAATCGCCATGTGGCAAGATTCCACATAATAGCGGCTATAAGTCCCGAGAAAATAATAGGTAAAGTAATGTACTCTCTTAAAACGGTTTTAGAAACCGTGTCGGCAATGCCAAATTCACCAAAAACATATTTAGCAACAAAGAATGCAATGAAGTTGAATGCAGCAGCCCATAAAACTGCTTGGAAAGGAGTTAATACCCGAGTTGTAACTACTGTTGCAATAGAATTGGCCGCATCGTGAAAGCCATTGATAAAGTCGAAAATGAGTCCTAATGCGATAACAATAATAAATAATGTCATATAGTCTTCTTATTAGGAATATTTCACAAGGATCGTCGTAATGACTTTTCCTGCGCTGTTAATTTTATTCATAGTCTTTTCAAGCTCCTGAATAATTTCTTTTTGCTTAATTAGTTCCACTGAACTTTTTTCTTCGCTAAAAAGATACATAATAGCTTCCTCATACATTACATCAGCTTCTTCTTCTAGTCTTTTAATTTCTTTGCAATGTGCACGAAGACGAAGGTCGGTTTTCTTCATGTTAGAAAGCTCATTTGCTGCATGTAAAATTTCATCGCTACCTTTCTTAATTACTTCTGCTAATGAATTTGCGTGCTTAGGAAAACTATGAGGTTGATAAAGAAGAACTTTTTGTGCACAACGGTTAATTACGTCGATCACATCATCCATTGCATCGGCTAGCGCATGAACATCTTCTCTGTCAAAAGGAGTAATGAATGTGTTATTCAATTCATGAATAATTCTTCCTGTGACCTTATCACCTTTTACTTCTTCAACTTTAATTAATCGGCATAACTCATCTCTGTGGTCTTTGTCTGCGCATGAAAAGAGATCTTGAAGATAGATCGCTGACTGGGCTACAATAGTGCCCGTTTCTGCTAACATTGGGAGGAACTTAACATCTTTTGGAGCAAAAATGCTCAATAAAGTATTGATCTTCATCAGTTGTTTATATTATTTTGGATGCAAATATAGAACTTTTAAATTATTAATGCAATAGTTTTCCTTATAAATATAAAGTCTGGCTCTATTTTTAAAGTTTATTAATGATAAAATTATAACAATAATATTCAACTAAAAAAAGACATTCTGGTGAATTCTATAAAAATTCCTGTCGAAAAAATAAATTTTGCTCTCCATCGAATAAAAAACCTTGGTTTATTTGGATTTGATATTTTAATTCGTATATTTGCGGTGTTAATAACAACCTTAAGACATAGAAACATGCCCTTTTTATTAGAACAACTAGCCTCATTTTAAGGTGCGTTATATGCAGAAATAAAACTAACTATCCGAAATGAAAAACAATAGTAATACTATCAATGATCTCCATGTGAAAACAGGTGTTGACATAAACCGTTGCTATCAATGTGGCAAATGTACAGCCGGTTGCGTTTTGGCAGATGAGATGGACCTTTCACCTAATTATATTATACGTCTTTTGCAAACAGATACCTCTGATAACTTCGACAAAGTACTTCGCTCGAAAGCGATCTGGTTATGTTTAAATTGCGAAAACTGTGTGGGTCGTTGCCCTATGGAGATTGACATTCCCAAAGTAATGGATTATATGCGTGAGTTATCTTTTCAGCAGAAAAAACAACATCAGGCTGCCCATTCAATTATCGCTTTCCATGAATCTTTTCTCGATTCGATAAAGTATACCGGTCATTTGTATGAATTAGGGATGATTGCAGATTTCAAATCTCGCACGTTTCATTTGATGCAGGATGTAAAACTCGCTCCTAAAATGTGGCTAAGAGGGAAATTGAATTTGCTACCGGAGATGGTGAAAGACATCCATGCCATTAAGGCAATATTTTCTAGAACTCAAAATAAACGAAAGAATCTATAAAATGAATATTGGTTTTTATCCCGGATGCTCTTTAAAAGGGTCTTCCAAAGAATATAATGAATCCGTTTTAGCATTAGGCAAAGCTTTAGATATAGAATTTGAGGAAATAAAAGATTGGAACTGTTGTGGAGCCTCTTCCGCACACGCACTTAGTAAGGAGTTATCTCTTTCTCTTCCTGCACGTGTATTGGCATTGGCTGAACAACAAGGCCTCAAAGAAATTGTAGTACCTTGTGCAGCTTGCTATAACAGATTGAGTACCACGCAATATGAGCTTGCTCAAAACGAAGAATTACGAGAAGAAATCGCTAAGATAATCGATATGTCCTATAAGGGAGGTGTCAAGATACTAAATGTGCTTCAACTGCTTCAACGCTTTGCATCCGATGTGATTGAAAGTAAGGTGGTGAAACCTTTTTCTCATCAAGTGGCCTGTTATTATGGGTGTTTGCTAGTGCGTCCTCATAAAATACTGCAATTCGATCAAGTAGAGAATCCACAAATCATGGATTTACTAATGTCAAAAATAGGAGCCACTCCAATCGATTGGGCCTTCAAAACAGAATGCTGTGGAGGTGGTTTCTCTGTTTCACGAACCGATATCGTTTCCAAACTTTCCGGTAATCTTTTAAAAGATGCTGTCGACCGTGGTGCGAAGGCTATTATTGTAGCTTGTCCGATGTGCCATTCGAATCTCGACATGCGTCGTCCGGAGATTAACGAGTACCTAAATGCGAATATCGAAGTTCCGGTGCTTTATATCACCCAGGCTATCGGTTTGGCTTTAGGCCTTTCGCCCGAAGCATTGGGCTTAGAGCGTCATTTTGTTCCCGTCAGTTTAATCTAGAAGCCAGAAAATGTCAAAAATAGGAGTTTTTATTTGTCACTGTGGTGAAAACATAAGTGGTACTGTCGATTGCGAGAAGGTCGCTACCGAATTGAGCAAAGTAGAAGGTGTAGCATACAGCACCGATTACAAATATATGTGTTCCGATCCGGGACAAACTTTGATAAAAGAAGCTATTAAAACGCATCACCTTACCGGCGTTGTGGTAGGTTCATGTTCTCCTCGAATGCATGAAGTAACTTTCCGAAAAGCTTGTGCAGAGGCGGGCTTAAATCCGTATATGTGCGAAATAGCCAATCTTCGTGAACATTGTTCGTGGGTGCACGAAAAGGGTGAAGCCACTACCGAGAAAGCAATCAGTCTGGTTACTATGTTGGTGGAAAAGGTAAAAAAGAACAAGCCTCTTACCTCCATACAAGTGCCTATTACAAAGAAAGCATTAGTTATAGGAGGAGGTATTGCGGGTATCCAAGCCAGTTTGGATATTGCCAACTGTGGGCATCAAGTTATCCTCATTGAAAAGGATCCTTCCATTGGTGGACATATGTCGCAGCTATCGGAAACCTTTCCCACGCTCGACTGTTCCCAATGTATTCTTACCCCTCGTATGGTGGAAGTTGCCCAGCATCCTAATATCACCTTATATACTTATGCGGAACTGGAAAAGGTAGAGGGTTCTATCGGAAACTTTCAGGCAACTATCCGATTGAAGGCAAAAAGTGTAGATCCTAAACTCTGTACTGCTTGTGGCCTATGCTCTAGTAAATGTCCGCAGAAGAAGATTCCCAGTGAGTTCAATGCAGGGTTGGGTACACGTACTGCCATCTATGTGCCGTTTCCACAAGCCGTGCCTAATAAGCCCGTTATCGATAAGGAACATTGTAACTACTATCAGAAAGGGAAATGTCAGGTATGCCAGAAGAACTGTCCTACCGGAGCCATCGAATTCGATAAACCGGATGAACTGATCACTGAAGCAGTAGGTGCCATTGTGGTAACCACCGGATTCAACGTTTTAGGCACCGATTTCTTCCCCGAATATGGATATGGCAAATATAAAGACGTCATCACCGGTTTGCAGTTTGAGCGCTTAGCTTCCGCTTCCGGTCCTACACTTGGTGAGATCCGTCGACCCTCCGATGGACAAATCCCCAAGAAGATCGTTTTCATCGCTTGTGCGGGCTCTAGAGATCCTGCCAAAGGAATTCCATACTGTTCTAAAATTTGTTGCATGTACACCGCTAAACACGCCATGCTTTATCAGCATAAAGTGCACGAAGGTGAATCGTACGTTTTCTATATGGACATCCGTGCCGGTGGCAAAAACTACGAAGAGTTTGTGCGTAGGGCCATTGAAGAAGATGGGGTAAACTATGTACGTGGACGTGTAGCCCGTGTGTACGAAAAGAATGGAAAGCTCATCGTTAAAGGCGTAGACACCTTGCTTGCCGGTGCGCAAGTAGAGATTGAAGCCGACATGGTAGTACTCGCTACTGCCGGTGTTTCCAACCAAGGAGCGGAACAACTGGCACAGAAGATGCACATCTCGTACGATCCTTATAAATTCTTTGCAGAAGCCCATCCGAAGTTGAAACCTGTAGAGACCAACACCGCAGGAATCTTCCTTGCCGGGGCCTGTCAAGCTCCAAAAGATATTCCCGATACCGTAGGTACCGCCTCAGGAGCAGCAGTAAAAGTCGCCTGCTTGTTCTCACAAGCCCAACTTATACGCGAACCGCTTATAGCCGTAGTCAATCGTAGTGGACCTCCTTCCTTTAGTACTTGTGTAGGTTGTTTTATGTGCGAAACCGCTTGTCCTTACCACGCAATAGAGCGCGAAGAAATTAAAAACCGCAATGGAGAAGTGCTCAAAGTAGTAGCTAAAGTCAATCCCGGCCTTTGTCAGGGATGTGGCACCTGCGTAGCCTTCTGCCGTTCCAAATCCATCGACATTCAAGGATACTCCAATGAAGAAATGTATGCCGAAGTAATGTCGTTGTTCAACAATTAAAAAAGAGAAAAATGGATGAGAATTCTGAATTCGAGCCTAATATAGTAGCCTTTGTCTGTAACTGGTGTACCTATGCCGGCGCAGACTTAACAGGCACCAGTCGCCTAAAATACGCAACCAACGTAAAGATAGTGCGATTCCCATGTACCGGACGAATCGACTTCATGCTATTGCTCAAAGCCTTTGCCGGTGGAGCAGATGGTATCATTGTATCCGGCTGTCATCCCAACGACTGTCACTACACCTCCGGTAACTTCCATGCCCGCCGTCGTTGGATGGCCCTTCATAACTTGTTGGAACTCGTCGGCATCGACGTTCGTCGTGTTCGCTACTCGTGGGTTTCAGCTGCCGAAGGCGCCAAATGGGCTGATCTTGTGAATAGCACAGTGGCCGATATACGTCGATTTGGCCCGTATACCGAATATCAAAACGTAGCAAAACAGCTAGAAATGGAGGACAGTCATGAATAAAATAGCAGAAAAAGCAGTCGCCTTATTGCAAGAAGGCCATACACTCGTGCTCGGTTACGAAGAAGGTGATAGAGCACCTCGTCCATTCTTCTGTCGTCAGGCCGAAGAAGCCCAGCACCTCGTGCTTGATGAACGTTGTACCGCTAATCTTGCCGTTTATCTCACTAAACCCGAACTCATGGGGAAGGGTAGAGTAGCCGTGTTTGCCATCACCTCCAGTTTACGAGCCATCGCACAACTTACTGCTGAGAATCAACTCCAATTGGAGAACCTGACTATACTCACCCTCACCGCTGAACAAGAAATAAAAACCTTTGCTACGTTAGAAGAGATTCGAAGCTATCTTTCCGAAGTTCCGTATGAATTGTCGGATACCGAAAAAGCCCTCGACGAGAAGCTTAGTGCCATGACCCGTGAAGAACGTTGGAAATATTGGATCAATGAATTCTCACGTTGTATCAAATGTTATGCCTGTCGTGCAGCCTGTCCGATGTGCTATTGCACCCGTTGCATAACCGAAGTCAACCGCCCCCAATGGATCAGCCCGTGGCCTAGCCCCCTGCCCAACATGGAGTGGCAAATCAACCGAGTGATGCACCTTGTAGGTCGTTGTATCGGTTGTGGAGCCTGTGGAAGAGCCTGTCCCGTAGGCATTCCGGTAGACTACCTGTCGAAGAAGATGCTGCAAGATCTGAGCGAAGAATTCGGTTATGTACCCGGTCAGGCCATGCAAGATGGAAATGCACTTTCCACCTTCAAGCCCGACGATAAAGAAAACTTCATACATTAATGCCTCATGGAGAAACGATATATAAGTAAAGAAGGGCTGAGCCGTTGGTTCAAAGCCTTGCTAGCCGGTGGAAAACGTGTGTATGCACCGGTCCGTAATAACGATAAAGTCGACTTTAAACCCGTTCGTTCGCTCGATGAAGTAGCCGACGACTACGTGCAAACTACCCAGTCGGCCAAGTCGACCGTCTTTCCGCGCGCCGAAGTACTATTCTCTTATCAAAAGGAAAACGGTATAACCACGCTCAACGACTTCGACCCCGCTACCGTGCCCGAAACCGTCGTATGGAAAATTCACCCTTGCGATGCTGTCGGATTCATCCCCTTGAGCCAAATATTCAACGAAGGGTACGAAGATATACTTTATAAAACCCACCTAGAGAAAACCACCCTTGTCAGCTTCAGCTGCTCACATGCCGATTCCTTTTGCTTCTGCACCTCCGTACAAGGAGGACCCGGTGAAACCACAGGCAGCGACATTCAGCTCACCTCGCTGCCCGATGGCGGTGCGTTGGTAGAAATCCTCACGCCAAAAGGTGAAGCCCTCGTACAACTTTCTGCCGAAAGTTTCGAAGCCCCTAAAGAAGATGAAGACAAAGCCCAATATTTGGCCGATGTACCTATCTACTTCCAGCTCGACGAGATTCGCAATAAACTCAAAGATGCCTTCAACTCCGATATATGGAAGAAACAATCCGAACGCTGCCTAGGCTGTGGAGCCTGCGCTTTCGTGTGCCCCACCTGCGCCTGTTTCGACATCCAAGAGAATCCAAAAGGTTCACAAGGACAACGCATCCGTTGTTGGGACTCCTGTGGATTCTCCCTCTTCACCCAGCACACCTCAGGGCATAACCCAAGAGCCGTGCAGAGTCAACGTTGGCGTCAGCGCATCCTTCATAAATTTTCCTACATGCCCGATCGTATCAACATCTTTGGGTGCACCGGCTGCGGTCGGTGTTCGCGTGCCTGTCCGGTGGATATGAACATTCGCGAGCATTTAACCTCTCTTGTAAAATAACCTCTTTCGTAAAACAACCTTCATGGAAAAACCAAATATCTATCTTCCTTATCTTATGAAGATAGCCAAGATCACCGAAGAAGCCCCCGGCGTAAAAACCTTCCAACTCCACTTTCAAGACCCCGAAGCTGAGAAAGCATTCACTTTCAAAGCCGGCCAGTTTGGTGAATATTCCGATTTTGGCGAAGGCGAATCCACCTTTTGCATAGCCTCGTCGCCTACACGTAAAGGTTATATCGAATGCACCTTTCGTGCTGCCGGACGAGTTACTTCGGGCTTAGCCTCTTTAGAAGAGGGTCAGACCATGGGCTTTCGCGGCCCATTCGGCAATACCTTCCCGATGGATGAGTGGAAAGGCAAGAACCTCGTCTTTGTAGCCGGAGGCATCGCCTTACCTCCTATGCGTTGCGTCATCTGTAATGCACTCGACACCCGTGAGAACTTCAAAGACATCACCATCGTCTATGGTGCCAAATCCGTCGACGACCTTGTGTATAAAGACGAACTCAAAGAGTGGGGGGAACGTCCCGATGTAAACCTCGTAGCTACCGTCGATCCCGGAGGCGAAACACCCGACTGGAAAGGCGAGATAGGCTTCGTCCCTACCGTGCTCGAGAAGGCAGCTCCTTCGCCCGAAAACACTATCGCCATTGTGTGTGGCCCTCCCATCATGATCAAGTTTACCTTTCCCGTGCTCGAAAAGCTAGGCTTTAAAGACGAAAACATCTATACCACTTTAGAGAATCGGATGAAGTGTGGCGTAGGCAAATGCGGACGGTGCAACGTAGGTAAATTGTACGTTTGCAAGGACGGCCCCGTTTTCACCAAGGCCCAACTTCGTGATATACCTGCCGAAGAATATTGAAAAATAATAAGATGTTTAAAATCATATAATAAAAATGCAGATTTTATTTGGAATTAACATTTTAATTTGTACATTTGCAGAGTGATTTCCTTTTACCGATTGTGGTTCCGTAAGTCGTAATATAGACGGAATGTACTAAACAAAAGTATATTACTTCGATAGATTATTATTATAAAATATATCATGATGTCAATGAAAAAGAAAATTCAATTCAGTCTCGTTTATCGAGACATGTTTCAATCTTCAGGCAAGTACCAGCCTCGGAAAGAACAGTTGGAGCAAATTGCTCCTTTAATTATTGAAATGGACTGTTTTGCCCGTGTAGAAACGAATGGTGGTGCTTTCGAACAGGTAAATCTTCTATGTGGAGATAACCCGAATGCATCAGTCCGTGCTTTTACAAAGCCTTTTAATGAGGCAGGCATCAAAACACACATGCTCGATCGTGGACTGAACGGACTCCGTATGTTCCCCTGTCCGTCCGATCTTCGCCGACTAATGTACAAGGTAAAACATGCACAAGGCGTCGATATCACCCGCATCTTTTGTGGACTGAACGACACTCGTAACATCATACCTAGTATAAAGTATGCTATCGAAGGAGGCATGACTGCACAGGCTACCCTTTGCATCACCAATTCTCCTATTCACACCATCGACTACTATGCACGTATTGCCGATGAGCTTATTGAAGCCGGTGCACAGGAAATCTGCTTAAAAGATATGGCAGGAATAGGGCAGCCCGCTTTGCTGGGTGGACTTACCAAGCGAATCCGCACCAGTCATCCCGACATCTTGATACAATATCACGGACATAGCGGTCCCGGACTTTCCATGGCTTCCATTCTCGAAGTCTGCAACAATGGCGCCGACATCATCGATTGTGCTATGGAACCATTGTCGTGGGGTAAGGTACACCCCGATGTGATCTCCGTACAAAGCATGTTGAAGAACGAAGGGTTCGATGTACCCGAAATCAATATGAAAGCCTACATGAAGGCGCGTACCCTTACACAAAGCTTTATCGACGACTTCCTCGGTTACTTTATGGATCCGAACAATAAACTCATGTCGTCGTTACTCCTTGGCTCCGGACTTCCCGGTGGTATGATGGGCTCTATGATGGCCGATCTGAAAGGCGTTATGTCGGGAATCAACCTTATCCGCAAAAACAAAGGCGAAGCTCCTTATAGCGAAGATGAACTCCTTGTCAAGCTTTTCGACGAAGTAGCCTACATCTGGCCACGCGTGGGCTATCCTCCCTTGGTAACCCCTTTCAGTCAGTATGTAAAGAACATCGCCCTGATGAACTTGCTAGCCGATGCACAAGGTAATCCACGTTTCTCTGTGATGGACGATAACATGTGGGGCATGATTCTCGGCAAGAGCGGTAAGCTCCCCGGAGAACTCGCTCCCGAGCTCATTGAGTTGGCCAAAGAAAAAGGAAAAGAATTTATTACCACCGATCCTCAAGCCAACTATCCCGACAACTTAGATAAGTTCCGTGCCGAGATGAAAGAAAACAACTGGGAGGAAGGTCCCGATCAAGAAGAACTCTTCGAATTTGCTATGCACGAAACCCAGTATCGCGATTATAAAGACGGCAAAGCTAAGAAACGTTTCCTTGGAGACCTGCAAGCCGCTCAAGATAAAACCGAGAATGCAGGACTTACCCCCTCCGAGATCTCCGAGATGAAGCATGCCAAAGCCGATGCCGTAATTGCATTAGAGAGTGGCATCTTACTTTGGGAAGGTTCAGGAGGTTCCGAAGCCAAACATTGCATCGAACCCTATATCGGCCAACAGTTCACTGAAGGCGATCATTTCTGCTATATCGAGAATTCCAATGGAAGCATCACCCCTTGCGTATCCGCTTTAG
>Ga0302170_10000109_pt1 | contig 30808 bp, 26 predicted proteins | sample I_Fen_N2_1_FD_193492 | JGI IMG/M metagenome (GOLD analysis project Ga0302170, IMG submission 193492) | Peat permafrost microbial communities from Stordalen Mire near Abisko, Sweden - I_Fen_N2_1 | ecosystem: Environmental > Terrestrial > Soil > Wetlands > Permafrost | place: Sweden: Abisko...
AGAAATCTTTTCCATTGAGCAATAGACTACTTACAAATTTACCATTTACAAGGATACGGCCATCCTCTTTTAATTCTACTCCGGGTAGTTGTGCAATCAATGCATCTAGCATCGAGCCTTCGGAGAGTTGAAAAGCGTCTGCATTATAAACAATAGTATCTTTATTTGAGTAGAATTTTATTTTGGTGGCTGTTACGTTTACTTCTTTTAATTGATGTTCTTTAATTTTAGGTTTCTTTTTTATGTAGAAAGTGCCGAGTTCTATGTAATCTTGTCGGTTATAAAGTTTTATTTTAATGTTTGCATAACTGCTTTCATAACCTTCATTCGAAAAGCGAAGAATATAGTTGCCTTCTTTTGGCGCTAAAAAGATAAATATTATAGTGTTGTTTTCCGGATTGTATATTTTTGTTCTGGTAGAATCAATTACTGTACTATCGGGTAATAGCAGTTCTGCTTTCGCATTTTTTAGCTTCTCCTTAGTGAGTGAATTGGCTATTTGGCCGTAAATAAACTTTTTCTCTTGTGCACTGAGTACTTGTGTAAAACAAAGCAGGCAGAGAAGAATTAATAAGTAGTTTCTCTTTTTTTTATGTGCAAAATGAAATGCGTTTCTTTTAGTAAAGAAATTTAGAAAAAAGGTTAGAATATTCATCGTATTTGATTGTCGTGTTAATTTGCTACAATAATACAGCAATTTATTTATAGGATATTAAAAGGCTACTGTATTTTAACAAAAAATAGCAATGCAACTATTGCTGCTTAAAAATAATCCTCTTTTTCTTTTGTTAATTGTGTGCCTATAAAAGTAGATTTTTTCATACTAAAAGAAGTGTAATGAATAATACTTGTTTTATTTGCACAATAAAAGCTACAATTTTTTGTTTTATACTAATAATTTTGTTTTAGTATTTTCTTTTTATTAATATATATATATAAAATGAGAAACATTCTTTTGGTGTATCTTTCTTGTGTTTTTCTGGCTTCTTGCTCGGATCCCGATTCTCTTTTTGTTCGTGGAGGCAATGGTGGTGGTTCTGATACTACTGTAACTGTTGAACGTATGTCGTGGTGGAATGAAGCTCGTTTCGGCATGTTTATTCATTATGGATTGTATTCAGCTCTTGAAGGTGAATATATTGGGAAAAATGTTGCTGGTAAGGATGTTCATTTTGAAACTTATGGCAATAACAATGACAGTGGAAGCGATATTCAACGAGGTAGTGGAGCAGGAGCTGAATGGATTCTTTATGAGGCTTCTATTCCTCGTTCTAACTATAAAAAATATACTTCTGCCTTTTCCGGGGCTGGTTATAATCCTGAATATATCGTATCGTTGGCTAAAGCGGCAGGTATGAAGTATATAGTACTGACTGCAAAACATCATGATGGTTTTTGTCTTTGGGATAGCAAAGCGACCGATTGGGATGTGGCATCTACGCCCGCAGGTAAGCTTTGGGGAAATGATATGATTGCTCCGCTGGCTGCTGCTGCTCGAAAGGCCGGATTGAAGTTTGGACTGTATTTTTCGCATGCCCGCGATTGGATGCATACCGGTGCTCTCGGTCCGATTCCGGAACTTTCGAATGGAACTTATCCTTATACGGACAATCAAACTTATATGCGTCGCTATACCTATCCTATGTTGCAAGAAATGCTTCAGCGTTACCATCCTGATATTATTTGGTGGGATTCACCAGACTGCAATCCGTATGCAGAGTTTGCTGATTCTTGTCGGGATATTGTGCGTAATTTTGATCCTAATATTCTTCAGAATGATCGCGTATCTTCGCTTTCCGATTATAACGGTGATTTCGAGACTCCAGAGCAGGGCATCGATGAGAGTAAAGAGCATGCAGCAATGGAGATGTGTACGACTATGAATAGTACATGGGGATATAATCAATTCGATAGTGACTGGAAACCTGCTGAATATCTACTGTTTAATCTATTGAGAGTAAATAAGATGGGCGGCAATTTATTGCTTAATGTAGGGCCGCGTGCAGATGGTAGTATTCCTCAAAAAAGTGTTGAACGTTTGCAAGAGTTGGCTATGTGGATGGATGTAAATGAGAGTAGTGTGCATGGTACTTTAAAAAGTTTGTTTCAGTACAATCTTCCTTATGGTCCGGTCACCTATCGCACGGATGAAAATAAGCCGCGTCTTTTCTATCAAATTTTTTATTGGGATGGTAGTGGTGAATTATGGTTGCCCGGCATCTTGAATGCACCGGAAGATGTGAATTTAACTTTTTTAGCTACCCCTCAGCTAAGTTTTCATGTAGAACAAGTTGAAGGTATTGGTTTGCATCTTACAGGTTTGCCCACTACTGCTCCTAGTACTCTTTGTACTACCTTGCAGATATCCTTTAAGAATAAGCCTAATGTGGTGGAGGGAACTCGCGAGATAAATGGCACGATTCATTTGGACGCATTGGCTGCGCATACGCGTGGTGGTTTCTTTATGGAATGGGATAAAAAGCCTTGTTATAATTGGTATGGAGGTGCACAAATCGATTATAAGCTCATTGTTCCTAAAGATGGAACTTATGCGGTGAGTGCTCAGTTGGCTGCTTTTTTTACAGGAACTATTACCTTGAATTTTAATAATGGTACCACTCTTGTAGGCTATAATACGGTAACCCCTTCGGGACATGCAAATTATGAGCGTCAATCTCTTGGTACAGTAACGTTATCTGCAGGTACGTATTTATTACATGTAACATCACTGCAAAGCAATTCGTGGCTAAAGTTGCGCGACTTGGAAATGGTGCGAATCTAGTTTACCTTGTTTTAGAGTAAAGGCACGACGAAAAATGCTGTAAATGCAATGATTAACATGATATTCCGCGATGGTTCAGCACCTGGATTTGTGTATATCATAGCTATGAATAACATCGTAAATGGTATAATGATAAAGATTAGAAATAGTAAAGCTTTCATAAGTGGCCAAAGGTACTTATTTTTTATCTGTTTTATATACTCACGAAAGTAAGTTTTTCATTATTTTATCTCAACAAGTGTATGTTTTAATATAATTTACAATAATAACTGTATTACAGAGGTATCTTAAATTAATAAATTCACATTATGCAATTTATGTTGCAGTTCTTGTTTTTTGTTAAAAAATAGCTATTTATCAATGTTTTTTCAATAAAAAGTCGTATAATTGCAGAACTTTAAATTTTTAATTGAATGACGTAAGTAGTATAACACCTTTTTTTGATTATATCGGTTAATATAATAAGCAATTTATTTTGCAATTAAATCAAGAGATGAGTATCTGAATTCGGGCTTGTGGAGACATATGCCTGATGGCTCTTATAAAATATAGTGATAAGAATAGAATTTGATTTTCTCAAAAGTGTGAAGTTGTTGTTACCCTTACTCGGCGTTTAACGAGTTTCTTAGTTATTACTGTGCTTATATCCGCAAAATGATGATATGATTTCTGATTTTGTGCATTGAGTTGGAGGCAACTCCGACTCAATGCATTTTTAGCATTTAATTAGATAAAATAGATTGCTAAGTATCAACCGTCCAAAAAATATGCATAGAATATGAGTGTATTTTATGTATAACAATATTATATGATACTACGTTTGTTTGTATAATTTTTTCTGCAATGTTATTTTTAATTTTATTATTATGTATTCTTTAAAAGACTTCGAATTAAGTAAACTTGTTAATGCTAGTGACAGAGCAAATGATTTTCAAAAATATGTGGACCAGTTTGATAAGTATGAGCACAAAAGTTATTGGATTGAAGCTCATTCTAAGATAGGAGCAACGATGAAGCTTGAACAAAGCAGTGAGGAAGTTGCAAGTTTTATATCGAATGATTATCTTGGAATGTCTCAGCATCCGGAAACCATACAAGCAGGCATAGCAGCTCTTAAGAAATATGGTACAGGAGCTTGTGCAGCTCAGGTTATAGGAGGATATTTAGATATACATCATCTGTTAGAAAGTGAAATTGCTGAGTTTGTGGGGCAAGAAGATGCATTACTTTTTTCTTCCGGCTTTGGGGCAAATGCAGGTATGCTACGAGCTTTGCTGGGAAAAAACGATTTAGCACTTATCGATTCATATATACATGCCAGTACATTGGCCGGTTTGGAAAGCACTAATACCAAGCATATTGGGCACAATGATTTAGAATACTTAGAGACGGCACTCAAAAATGATGAACATAATTATCAAACTAAATTGGTGATTATAGATGGTGTCTATTCACAGAATGGCGATTTGTCGAGATTGCCGGAGACTATTTATCTTTGTCAAAAGTACAATGCAATGCTTATGATGGATGATGCTCATGGAATAGGCGTTTTCGGAGAAAATGGTAGAGGAGTAGCAGAGTATTTAAATTGCATGGGAAAGATAGATATCATTACTGGAACTTTTAGTAAATCATTGGGTTGTGTGGGTGGATTTGTTGCAGCATCGAAGAAGATGATACAATATTTACGATATTATGCCGACAGCAATATTTTCTCCGCAGCAATTACTCCTCAAGCTACAGCTTCTTCATTGAAAGCACTCGAACTAGTAAAGAACCAACCAGAAATAAGGCTGAAATTGTGGGAGAATGTCAATTATCTAAGAAAGCGTTTGCGCGATGAAGGTTTTGATATAGGCCATTCTGTTTCTCCTATATTTCCTATAATGATTCGAGATAACGAAAAGGTATATGAAGTATCCGAACTTTTAAGAGAAAAAGGAGTTTATACTATTGGCATCGTGTATCCTGCTGTTCGAATAAAAGAAGCGCGATTAAGAGTTAGCGTTCTTGCTTCGCATGAAAAGAAGCATTTGGATAAATTGGTTGATGCGTTGTGTGAAATTGATAAAACAATAAAAATAAGATAGTCATGGAAGTACAAAAAAGAAAAAGAAGAGCAAAAGCAGATATTGAGAATCTAATTCTTAATGTCTCCAAGTCTCTAATTGAAGAGTTGGGATTTAATTCTATTACCTTACGAGCTATTACCCAAAAAGCGAGAATAGAACCCATTGTATTTTATAACCGTTACAAAGATCTGGATATGTTTTTAGATGAGTTTGTAAAAAGTTATGATTATTGGTTGGATGATCTTAATGTTGGATACGAGGGCGATTTGTATTCAGTAGAGGGATATAAACATATTCTCAATAGATTATTCGATTCACTTTATGAGAATAAAATAATGCAGCAGTTATTGCGATGGGAGATTTCTACCGATAATTCAACCACTCAACGTACCGCAGGCTTAAGAGAATTCCACACCATGCCTCTTGTTTCAACATTTAAGGAGAAATTTAAAGATGCACCAATCTGTATCGAAGGTGTTTCGGCATTACTTATAGGTGGTATGTATTATTTGATTACTCATGCAAGACTTTCACTCTTTGCCGGAATAGATGTTCGTACCGAGGAGGGAAAAGCAAAAATTCACCAGTCAATTAATTACATAGCCGAACAATTGTTCAATGAACTCGCTCTAGATCCGAAAGTACTAAAGATTATTGAGAACATGAAGGAGAAAGGATTGAAACCTTCGCTTATTGCTGAATATACCGGACTGGAAGAGAAAATAGTTCGTGAATATCTCTCGGCAAAATGAATTTGTGAGTGTCTGAAAGCTGTGGATTTAGTTCAAAACATTATAAATCAATTAAATACGAAATATCATGAGCTCCTAATTTGTGAACCTTATTATAGTTATATTTCCCCCAGAAATGTCGTACTTTGCAAATAGAATTTTGCCCCTTTGGGGCAAGAGTGAGCAAAAGTGAAAAATGGCTTATCTCTTGATTCTATTTAACGTGCTATTGATATAACAAGTAATCATGATTGAACCAGAAAATGTTTTCTCTGAAAAAGAGGTTGAGACTGATCTTTTCTATGCATTCGACCGCATTATTCATCAGAGCTTTTATGTGATAAACTGTGCTAAAAAAGAATTCTTGCAGATTTCTGAAAATAACACTTTCTTTTGTGGACAGTCTTCTCAAAAAATAAAAGAGATGAATTTTCATTTTTTTCAGCAATGTATTCCAAGTAGAGAACAATTGTTAGTGAAAAAAATCTTTAAGGCAATAACAAACCTTTTAGTAAATTGCCCTCCAGAAAAGAAAAAAGATTATGTATTTAAGTGCAATTTACATATTAAAAATGGCGAAGATGAAATGTTCGTTTGCCACACTGCAACTCCTGTAAAACTTTCGAAAAGTGGAGCTGTTGAACTTATGTTATGCATGACTTCTTTGCCGCTTAATAAAAAGGTGGGATATTTGGAGGCGTATGATGGCACAACGTATTGGAATTACAATTTTAAAGCCAACGAATGGGAATGTGCGAATTCCGTAGAGTTGACTTCTCTAGATCGCAAGATTTTGTATTATGCCGCGAGAGGGCATAATGAAAAAGAAATTGCAACTAAAGTGAATCTAAGCGTATCGTCTATTAAGGCGCATAAGCAAATGCTGTTTGAGCAGTTGGAGGCAAAAAGTACACAAGTAGCTATCTTAACGGCGATGCAATGTAAAATATTATAACTGTATTTTACAATCGAAACTATAAACCAGAGAGTCTAAATCGAATTAACCACGAATGACAGCAAATGATTTTTTTACAGATCTAAATATAGTAGAGAATGTTGCAATTGGCGATTATAAAAAGCTAGAGTCGGTATATACTGTATTGAATGCAATGACTCACCACACCTATCAAAGCATTTATGTGATCGACTATTTTAAAAAAGATTTTTTATATGTATCTGGAAGTCCGTTCTTCCTTTGTGGAAAGACTCCTGAAGCAATAAAGAAGGAGGGGTATAATTTCTTTTTGAGGCATGTTCCCGAAGAAGAATTGCCGCTTCTTTTTGAGATGAACAAAATGCTACTTAGGCAGTATTATGCTATTGCATCCGATGAAAGGTTACATTATACAATTTCTTATAACTTTCATCTTATTAATAGTAACAAATCCAGTTTTCTGGTAAACCGACGCTTTACTCCCCTTGTGCTAACGAAGGATGGACGAATTTGGCTGGCATTATGTGTGATGTCAATTCCTGCGTATAAGGAAGTGGGTTGCCTTGAGATGTATTGTAACCAATCATCTGATTATTTTTATCGCTATTCCATAGAATTACGGCATTGGGTACAGTGTGTGAGCGAACCGCTTACCGAGCATGAACGGAATATTCTGATTTTGTCGGCTCAAGGCTTAACGATGAAGGTTATATCGAAAGCGTTATTCTTGGGCGAGAACACAATTAAATCTTATAAGAAATCGCTTTTTAAAAAGTTAGGGGTGAGCAACATTGTGGAAGCAATATCTACGGCCTATCTTCGCAGGCTGATTTAAATTGTTCTTTTATTCTTATATGGTACATTATATCTGAAGCTGTTTTTGTTTTACCCATAATATAAAATGCGCTATATTTATGCTGTCGATAAAACAAAACGAATGAGTTTTCTCTGTTGATGTTTCTCAAAAGATCTATTTAAACGCTAAGACTGGTACCTATTTGAGCGATGTTATCGCAGTATGGAGGTGGCTATTGAATATAACTCAATAAGAAAGAAAATTTATTCTTTGGAACACTCAATGCTGTTTATTTGCATTGCAATCTTTTCTACGATCTTCTTTACCCGATAAAAGTTTCCATTTTCATTATGCACCCTTTCTATCCCCAGGCGTGTTAGGATGTGCGATAGGGCTTTGGGCTGAACGCCGCGCATAGCAGCACTGTTTTGCTTTTGCAATTGCTGAAATAGTTGTGCGGCTGTGAGGAGAAGGTTCGGTTCCTCTTTTGTGGCAGGGGCGAAGTAGGTGCGGAAAACTTCTTCGGCTATCGGAACTTTGTAGAATGCGTCGTTGTGATGCATGATGACGAGTTCTTCTGCGTGAGTGAAATAAGTGGGCATGCCTTCCTCGATTTCGGTTTTAAGTTGCGCATAAAGTTGTGGATAGTCAATCGGAGTTTGGCAGTCGATGGGTTGCTCAAGTTGCATGCAGATGAAACGACGGCTGCCTGTAGGGTCGGTGAGGAGGTCTTTGTGATTGCTGGTGCCGATGAATGAGGCGATGCGCGGAAGGGCATGGAAACTATGCTGATAGGGGCGACGAAGATTGGGAGTAGCCATCTGCATGAGGTTTTTTAACTCACTTTGTTTGGCGGCCGAATAACGATCGTATTCGTCGAGGTTGATGAGGCCGAAGCGGGTTAGTTTCAAGGCTGCTTGACTTTCGGCGCGCAGTTCGAAGTGATCGGTATAGTAATCTTGCAATGCGGTTGGAAGCAGCATCTTGCAGAAGGTGGATTTGCACAAACCTTGTTCTTCGCTGATGAGAAGTGGGGCGATGCTGTGTGCGTGTAGGCCGGGGATGCCCATCCATTGGGCTACCATGCCGCGCATCCAACAATGGAAGGCTTGCACCCACCAGTTGGATGGACTGACTCGTTGCGCAAGTGGGGTTACACGGTCGGTGCGATCCCATAGAGGGAGTTGTTGCAGAAAGGAGGTGAAGGGATGGAATGCTTCGATGCAATCGCTTTGCACGTAGCGTGCGATGTCACGATCCCAACAGTTGAGGCCTTGTTTTCGTGCCTCTAGACAGATTCTATTTAGGAAGCGCAGGCTTACGGGTTCGTATTCATGGTTTGTATTGAGTGCACGATATTCGGTTTCGTCGGTCAACTGGTTGTAGCGAAAATGAAAATGAGTGGTGAGGAATGTTTCGAGTTGTACTTCAAGTCTGGGCTCTTCTAGGGCATTGTTGTTTTTGTTGAGAGGGCAGATGGAAGTGGCGGTGCGCTTTTCTTCGATTGGAACGTTAAGAGAGGATTGCTGCATCAGTTGCTTTTGAATGTAGGCTAGAAGGACTTTCTTTAAACTTTTAAGAAGATTGTTTTTGGTATTCATACGAGTGCTTTTTTTATTTTCGGCAAAGATAGCGGCTTTTAAGAGCTTTGTCAATAGCAACTTTTTTAGATGAATTTGTTATGATGAAAGTTGGCAAACTTCTGCATGATGTAGTAATTTTGTAATGTAGAATAGACCGTTTCAAATATTTGAAAAATGCATTTGCCAATTATGAAAAATGCGTATTCAATATTTAAAAAATGCGTTTCAGATATTTGAAACGGTCTATATAAATGCTAATTTTTACAAGAAGTATTCGATCAAAACCAAGGAAGTTGCGCTAAGATAGTGCATCGCAGTGCGCTTTCCGAAAATGAAGATGGGCTGACGATTCTAAAAATAGAATCGTCAGCCCAAATGCTTATGTGTCAAAACTTTATGAAGAAACTGACGATCTGAAGGAAATTGTCAGTTTCTTTTGTTCGTGTGGATAACGAGTAAAATTACATTCTTTCGGGAACTTCGATACCAAGGAGACCCATGGCGCGCTTGATGACGTCGGCCACGGTGGCTGAAAGTACGAGACGGAAAGTTTTAACTTGTGAGTCGCTTTCGTGCAGAATGCTGAAGTCGTGATAGAATTGGTTGTATTCTTTTACGAGTTCGTATGCGTAGTTCGCAATGCCCGAGGGACTGTAGTCTTCACTGGCTTGGATGACTACACCGGCAAAGTCGGCCAATTTTTGTATCAGTGATTCTTCTTTCTCGCCTAAAGTAAGTTCTGTGGAGAGCTCTGCGGTGAGTACCAATCCTTGTTCGGCAGCTTTACGAAGCACGCTTTGGATGCGGGCGTAGGTGTACTGAATGAACGGGCCGGTATTGCCGTTGAAGTCGATAGACTCTTTGGGATTGAAGGTCATGTTTTTGCGGGCATCGACTTTGAGGATGAAATACTTCAAGGCACCCAGACCGACGATGCGCGAAATCTCGGCTGCTTCTTCGGGGGTGAGGTCTTTTAGTTTACCCATCTCGTCGCTTGTTTCGCGGGCGGTGGCAATCATATCTTCCATAAGGTCGTCGGCATCAACGACTGTGCCTTCACGCGACTTCATTTTTCCTTCGGGAAGTTCTACCATGCCGTAGGAGAAGTGCACAAGGCCTTTTCCCCATTCGAAACCGAGGCGGTCGAGTAGGATAGAGAGTACTTGGAAATGATAGTTCTGTTCGTTGCCTACTACGTAGATCATCTTATTGATGGGGTAGTCGGCAAAGCGTTGTGCAGCGGTGCCGATGTCTTGGGTCATGTATACGGAAGTACCGTCTGCACGAAGAAGAAGCTTTTGGTCGAGCCCGTCACCGGTTAGGTCGGCCCATACGGAACCGTCGTCTTTGCGGAAGAAAAGTCCTTTGGCAAGTCCTTCTTCTATTTTCTTTTTGCCATCGATGTACGTGTTCGACTCATAATAAATTTTATCGAACGATACACCCATGCGTTTGTAAGTTTCCTCGAAACCTTCGTATACCCATCCGTTCATGGTTTGCCAAAGGGTACGTACTTCGGGGTCGCCGGCTTCCCATTTCAGGAGCATCTCGCGTGCTTCTTTCATAAGAGGTGAAGCGGCTTCGGCTTCTTCTTTGCTGAGGCCTTTGGCTTGCATATCGGCAAGTTCGGCTTTATAATGTTGGTCGAAAGCTACGTAATAGTCGCCTACCAAGTGGTCTCCTTTTTTGCCTGAAGAGGCAGGAGTTTCACCTGCACCGTACTTTTGCCAGGCTAGCATGGATTTGCAGATATGGATGCCGCGATCGTTTACGATGTTGGTTTTTATCACATTGTTACCTCCGGCTACTAGGATGTTGGCTAGCGATTTGCCGAGAAGGTTGTTGCGTACATGGCCTAGATGGAGGGGCTTATTGGTGTTGGGTGATGAGTATTCAATCATCACTGTGGGCGAATCGGCTGTAACCGGCTTGAAGCCGTAGTTGGGGGTAGCGTAAATGGTACGAAGTAGTTCTACCCAGTCGCTTGAGGCAATGGTAAGGTTTAGAAATCCTTTTATTACATTGTATTTCTCAACGGTAGCTGAGTGTGCGGTAAGGTATTCGCCAATTTCTTGAGCGGTATCTTCCGGCTTCTTCTTTGAGAGTTTTAAAAACGGGAAAACGACGAGCGTAAGATGCCCTTCAAATTCTTTTTTTGTTTTTTGCAGCTGGATGGTTTCGGTTGAAATCTCAGTTCCGTAAAGCGCGCGAAGGGCGGATTGCACAACCTCGACAAGTTTGTTTTCTAAGTCCATATCAGTGTAACTTTATTTTTCTGGGTGCAAAGATATAAAAAAAGGGGGAGATGCAGACTATGCACCTCCCTCTTTTTTCTTTTAAGGAAGTAATTTGCTTAAAGAGACTCAGCTAGCTCAGCGCCGGCTTTGAATTTTGCAACCTTCTTTGCAGGGATTGTGATCTTTGCTTTTGTGGAGGGGTTGATACCTTCACGCTCGCTTCTTTCTGTTACTGAGAAGGTGCCGAAACCAACAAGAGAAACCTTGTCTCCGCCCTTCAATGCCTTTGTAACCGCGGCTACGAAAGCGTCTACAGCTTTTTTAGAATCTACTTTGTTTAGGCCCGATTCTGCAGCTACAGCACTAATAAGTTCTGACTTATTCATACTACTAAATAATTTAGTTTTAACAATATGGTTTTTTTTACAGCAGCAAATATAGCGTTAATTCCATTATCTGCAAACATTTTACAAAGAAAAATACGTAAAAGTGCGAAAAAAGATGAATATAACCTATTTTTTTGCTTAAAACCGCAAAAAAAGTAGTACTTTTGTCGTTGAATAATACAAATACTAAATAAAGAAAATAGAATGAATCAGATGCCTGCTGTTACTAAAAACCTGCTTATCATCAACATCTTATGTTTTGCTGCATGCGTGGTTTTAGAAAAATATAACCTAGATTTTACTCAACTTTTTGGCTTGCATTTTGCACTTTCGGAGCAGTTTCAATTATGGCAACCACTCACGTACATGTTCATGCATGCCGGTTTTGCACATCTCTTTTTTAATATGTTCGCGCTTTGGATGTTCGGGCGTACTTTAGAAATGGTTTGGGGACCAAAACGTTTTTTGATCTATTATTTGGTATGTGGACTTGGGGCTGCACTAGCACAGGAGCTAGTTCAGTTTATTCAATACTTCGCGTTGTTGCCAAATCTGCAATCCGGTGATTTGAGTGCTGCTTATTCTTATCAGGTGTTGATGCAGATTCCTACAATCGGTGCTTCGGGAGCGGTTTATGGTATTTTGCTAGCTTTCGGTATGCTTTTCCCTAATGAACGAATGTTTATCTTCCCATTGCCCATGCCTATTAAGGCGAAATGGTTTGTAATGGCTTATGCGGCTATTGAATTGTTCCAAGGTTTGGGCGCTAGCTCTGCCGATAATGTGGCGCACTTTGCACATTTGGGAGGAATGTTTTTTGGTTTCTTCCTAATTCTTTATTGGAAACGTAATGGGAATAATGGAAGAACTTTTTTCAAATATTAAAACGCGCTTTTCGCAAGCTACGGTTTTAATACAGCTTATATATATTAATATAGGTGTATTTTTGGCTGTAGCGATATGGCATGCTCTTGTTTGGCTGTTGCAACTCAAGGGGATATTCGACTGGCCTCAATGGCTTGCATTGTCTTCGAACGATCTGTTGGAAAGGCCATGGACCGTGTTTACATATATGTTTATGCACGAGGGGCCATGGCATCTGCTTTTTAATATGGTTTGCCTATATAGTTTCGGAGCTTTGTTTTTGCAGCATTTTTCGGCAAAGCATTTGCGCAGACTTTATATACTAGGCGGATTGGCAGGGGCAGTTGTCTTTTTACTGAGTGTGTACTTTTTCCCTCTTTTTCAGCAAGTGAATGGAGGTAGTGTGTTACTTGGCGCTTCGGCTTCTGTGGTGGCTATTATTACCGCAGTAGCGGTGTATGCTCCCAATCAACCGTTGTCTTTGTTTTTCTTGGGCTCTATACGCATCAAGTTTGTGGCCATGTGGGTAATTGTGCTTAGCGTGGTAGCAGTAAGAGGTGACAATGTAGGGGGTGAAATGGCTCATATGGGTGGCGCTTTAGCGGGTTTCTTATTTGCATGGGGAATGAAACGTCCGCCGAAGGTGATTAAATCGACAGAAAGAAAACCTCCTAAAATGGGATTTTACAGTAAGAAAGATCCTGCAGAATGGCAATATAATGCACGACGTCAGCAGAAAAGTGCAGAGGTCGATGCAATTCTCGATAAATTAAAACGCTCGGGCTATGAAAGTTTGAGCGAGGCGGAGAAGAAAAGTTTGTTTGATGCCAGTAAACGATGAACCATGAAATCACTAAGTACTCTTCTTGCACGAATCCTTCTTTTGATAAACATAGCATTAGCTTTGGCTTTCATACTTTCGGCTTGGAGCCCGTGGCTGGTGCATCCAAAGATACATCCCTTTATTTCGTTGTGGGGCTTTTTTATGCCTTTGTTCTTTTTGGCCAACTTGGGCTTTGTAGCGCTTTGGCTTATTTTTAAGTGGAAGTTTGCGTGCATTTCATTACTCTCTTTTGTGATTTGTCAGGGCCAACTTCGCACCTACTTTCCATTGAATTTTCATGAGGAGAAAATCCCTAAAGAAGCTATTAAGGTGCTTTCGTACAATGTTATGGGATTTAATAAATTGATAAAAGATGGTACGCCTACGCATAATCCTATTTTAGCCTATATTAAAAATACGGATGCTGATATTGTGTGCTTGCAAGAATACCGCGTTCGGGTAGGAGAAGACGCTTATCAGATCTCGGAAAAAGATATTCGTAAAGCTCTTAATCAATATCCTTACTATCGGAAGGTTGAGGTAGGGAAGGATTTGAATCCGGGACAGAATCTGGCGCTTTTTTCTCGTTACCCGATTCTTTCGGTCAGGCCTTTTTATTTTGACGAATCGGCTAATGGGGCTGCCGTATTTCGCTTATTAATAGATAAGGATACGGTGAATGTGGTAAATTGTCATCTCGAAAGTAACAAAATGACAAAGGAAGACAAGGTGATTTATGAAGGCTTGATAAAAAATCCGAAAACGAATGGTGCTAAGGCAGGTGCTAAGTTGCTGATACGTAAGTTGGCAGAAGCTACTTCGAAACGTTCTTTACAGGTAGATACAATAGCAGATTGGATGAAATTGCACCCCGGATCGTATTTTTTGTGTGGCGATTTCAATGATATTCCAACTAGCTATACGCACCGCATTTTGCTAGGTGACGGAGAAGATGCGTATGTAGAAACGGGCCGTGGATTAGGCATTTCGTACAACCAAAATAAGTTCTTTTTCCGAATCGACAATATCTTCCATAGTACTGATTGGAAAGCACTTAAGTGCAAAGTCGATAATTCTATTTCGGAGTCTGATCATTTCCCGATTTGGGCTTATTTCATTCGCAAAAAGCATTAAAATAGGGGCTCAAATGCAAATATTCGCCCTTTTATTCGTTTGAATTGAAAAAAAAAGCTATATTTGCACGCTATTTATAGATTAATTTCTTTATAGTGTGGGTTTGTAATTTAAGAAATAATAATAAAAACAATAAATAACTTAAAAACAAAATGCAAAACAAAGGATTTGTAAAGGTGTTTGCGGTATTGCTGACTTTGGTATGCCTTTTTTATCTATCGTTCTCGCTTGTCACTCGTTATTATGCCGATAAAGCAGTCGAGTATGCAAAAGGCGATGCCGATAAAGAGGCTCAGTACCTTGACTCTATCTCAAATGAGAAAGTATGGTTGGGTAACTATACTTACAAGCAGTGTCGCGATATGGAGATTGGTCTTGGCCTCGACCTTAAGGGTGGTATGAATGTCGTTTTGGAAGTTTCTGTAGGAGATGTTCTGAAAGCATTGGCCGATAACAATCAAAGCGAAGAATTTAACAAGGCTATCGCAGCTGCCACAAAGGCACAGGAGAGCAGTCAAGCTGATTTTGTTTCTCTTTTCGTTAAAGAGTACCACAAACTAGCCCCTGGCAAACCTTTGGCGGCTCTTTTTGCTACTCAGCAAATGCGCGATAAAGTAAGCTCTAATAGCTCAGACGGTGAAGTTGAAAAGGCATTGCGTGCAGAAGCTACTTCAGCTGTCAACAATTCATATAATGTGCTTCGTTCACGTATCGACCGTTTTGGTGTGGTACAGCCTAATATCCAAACATTGGAAGGCACCATGGGACGTATCATGATTGAACTTCCCGGAGTACAAGACAAACAACGTGTACGTAGCTTGTTGCAAGGTTCTGCAAACTTGGAATTTTGGGAAACTTATGATTCAAAAGAAATTTTACCTTATTTGCAAACGGCAGAAGATGCTATAAAAGCTGCTCAAGGTAATAAACCGTTAGCTGCTGATTCTAGTGCTACGGCAAGTACAGCTGCTGCAAAGAAAGATACTGTCAAGACGAAAGCGGATAAGAACGCGGATCTTGCTATGTTTAAGAAAAACGATCAACCTGCCGCTGCAGGAACTGATAAAACATCAACGCTCGATAAGGCTAAAACTCTTAAAGAGCATCCTCTGTTTGCCGTTCTTCAACCAAATCAAAGTGGTCAGGGTTGTGTGGTAGGTTATGCTACCGCTCGTGATACTGCGGTGGTGAATCGTTATTTTGCAATGCCTACGGTGAAAAATATATTACCTCGTGACCTACAATTAAAATGGGGAGTGAAGTCGGAAAGTACTAAAGGTAAGATTTATACGCTTTATGCTATTAAGAGCACTTCGCGTGATGGCCGTGCAGCACTTGAGGGTGACGTAGTTACCGATGCTCGTGATGAATTCGACCAGAACAACCAACAGGTGGTAGGTATGACTATGAACTCTGAAGGAGCTCGCCTTTGGGCACAGCTTACCAAGGAGAATGTAGGACATAGTATTGCAATTGTACTCGATGGATATGTCTATTCTGCACCGAATGTGAATGCGGAAATTACCGGAGGGCGTTCTTCTATTTCGGGTAACTTTACTCCGGAAGAGGCAAAGGATTTGGCTAATGTGTTGAAGTCTGGTAAGATGCCTGCTCCTGCAAAGATTGTACAGGAGGATGTGGTAGGTCCTAGTCTCGGACAGGAATCTATCAATGCGGGTATCATTTCTTTTGCAATTGCAATTGTGGTTTTGATGGTATACATGTGTATGCTTTACGGATTCATTCCCGGCATGGTTGCTAATGGTGCCCTGCTATTCAATATGTTCTTTACGATTGGGGTACTTACTTCTTTCCAAGCTGCTCTTACACTTTCGGGTATTGCCGGTATGGTGCTTACCTTGGGTATTGCGGTGGATGCTAACGTATTGATTTACGAACGTACGAAAGAAGAATTACGCATGGGTAAGAAGGTAAAACAAGCGCTTTCTGATGGTTATTCGAATGCGTTCTCTGCAATTTTCGACTCGAATTTGACTTCTATTATTACGGGTATCATTCTATTTAATTTTGGTACCGGTCCTATCCTTGGTTTTGCTACTACTTTGATCATTGGTTTGTTAGTATCGTTCTTTACGGCAGTGTTTATGACACGTGTAGTATTTGAACATTTCCTTGCAAAAGATAAATGGACGGAACTTACTTTCACTACTAGTTTCTCTAAACACCTATTGGCAGATACGGCTTACGACTTTATCGGATTCTCTAAGAAGGGGCTTGCGGTATTGGCAGTGTTGCTTGTTATTAGCTTCGGTTTCTTTGCTACTCGCGGTTTGAGCAAGAGTATTGACTTTACAGGAGGCCGTAACTATTCGGTTGAATTTGCGAAACCAACTTCTCCTGAACAAGTTCGTGAGCTGATTGGAAACTCATTTCCTGTAAGTGTAGTGGCTATTGGTACGAATGGACAGAAAGTGCGTGTCTCTACGAACTATGGTATTGATAACTCTTCAAAAGCTATGGATGCTGATATTGAGCAAATGATTCTGAAGAAATTGCCGGGCTCTAGTATTGCGTCTTCTCAAAAGGTTGGCCCTAGTGTAGCACACGATATTATGGTTGGTGCAATTTGGGCGGTTGTTTTGTCGCTATTGGCTATTGGCCTTTATATCTTGGTCCGTTTCCGTAACATTGCTTTCTCTCTCGGTTCTATTGTGGGATTGGCGGCTGATACAGTATTAGTGATTGGTGTTTATTCTGCATTTTGGGGAATATTGCCTTTCTCGTTGGAGATTGACCAAACTTTTATAGCGGCAATCTTGACGATTATCGGTTACTCAATTAACGATAAGGTGGTTATCTTCGACCGTGTACGTGAGTTTATGCATTTGTATCCAACACGTGATACGAAGCAATTGTTCGACGATTCGTTGAATACTACTTTGTCGCGTACTATTAATACTTCAATGTGTACCTTGATTGTATTGCTCTGTATCTTCTGCTTTGGTGCGGAAGCTATTCGTAGCTTTGCTTTTGCAATGATTTTAGGTGTGATTATTGGTACCTTGACTTCTATCTTCGTATCTGCTCCGGTGGCTTACCATTTCTTGGACATAAAGCAGAAAAAAGCTAAGAAGTTGAATGCATAAAGCTTAAAACTAAAAAATCGGTCTAAGAGATTGATTAGATATAAAAGAGGCTGTCTCGATATAGATTTGAGATAGCCTCTTTTGCTATTTCATAGAGAGGACTAAAATGAAAGAATATAATAAAGAGGAGGCTATTACACGAATGAATGAGTGGGCAAGAGAGGGAGAGCCTTTTGTCTTTATAATTAATTATGCACAGAATTGCTCCTTTGTGGAAAGGGTTTCTTCGATTGATGCGAAGGAGTTTTTGTACGATTTGAATGGGTTCTCGAATGTGAACGGCTTCTCGAATAAGGCTTTTGTTGAGGGCGGATTGACTCAATCGATTCTGTGGAAGGCTAATCCGATTTCGTATATGCACTATAAGAAGGAATTCGATTGTGTGAAAGCTCACATTTTAGAAGGAAATAGTTATCTTACTAATTTAACTGCGATAACGCCTGTAGTTACGAATATTTCGCTTAAGGAGGTATTCTTTCGTTCGAAGGCGCTTTATCGACTTTATCTTAAAGGGCGTTTTGTGGTGTTCTCTCCGGAAATATTTGTCCGAATTCACGACGGGAAGATTCGCTCTTTCCCAATGAAGGGCACGATAGATGCAACTTTGCCGAATGCACAGCAGCAGTTGCTGAACGATGCTAAGGAGGCGGCTGAACATGCTACTATTACGGATCTTATTCGGAATGATTTGAGCTGTGTGGCTACTCGAGTTTCGGTAGTACGCTACCGATATGTAGATCATTTGCAAACGAATCGGGGCTCAATTCTCCAAACGAGTACTGAGATTTGTGGTGAGTTGCCGGATGACTATTTGGGGCACCTTGGTGAGATTGTTTTTAGACTTCTTCCGGCTGGATCAATAACGGGTGCCCCGAAGAAGAAAACGATGGAGATTATTGCAGAGGCAGAAGGATACGATCGTGGTTTCTATACCGGAATAATGGGGTGTTTTGATGGAAAACGATTGGATAGTGCGGTGATGATTCGCTTTTTGGAAGAAACGCAGCAAGGGCTTCTTTTTAAAAGTGGAGGGGGAATTACTTCTCAAAGTGTGGCAGAAAATGAGTATGAGGAATTAAAACAAAAGGTATATGTGCCGATTTATTGAAACGATTAAAATAGAAGATGGGAAAATTCTAAATCTTCATTTTCATAATTTGCGACTGAATGCTACGCGAAAGGATTTTTTCGGCACTCAGACACCTTTACTGCGATTGGAGGATTTTATTACTCTCCCTGTTTCTACAGAGTGTACAAAATGTAGGGTGGTGTATGCCGAACAAATTGAAGAAATAACTTATTCTGCCTATGAAATGCGGAAGGTGAATAGTTTAAAGCTCGTATACCCCAATGCGATAGAGTATCGATATAAAAAGGAGAATAGAGCAGCTCTTCAGAAGCTTTTTGCAGAAAAAGGGGCGCAGGATGAGGTGCTTATTGTACGTGATGGACTACTTACTGACACTTCGATTGCGAATATAGCTTTGTATGATGGGCATGAATGGATTACACCGACTCATCCTTTATTGAGAGGAACGAAACGTGCCGAACTTTTAGTCCGTAAGGCAATTCGAGAGGCCGATATTCCGGCCGATAGTATTTTTTCTTATTCTAAGATAGCATTATTTAATGCAATGATCGATTTTGAGGCGCTTGTTCTACCGATTAACGAAGGCACTATTTTTGAATAGGTGCTTGCTTTTCAGCTATTCTTATCGCCAATAATCGACCCCCCATGAGAGCTTATTTTGTAAGGTGTCGAAAAAGTTTTGTCCACGACGTTTTACGAGTTGAATGGTGTGCTTAGCTTTATAAATAGTAAGAGTGGCATGGTCAGGACAGGTATAATTTCGCCCATCAAGAGCTACTAAAAAGTTGTGGCTACGGCTATCGACGGTAAGTTGCAGGGTCCATGAATCGGGGATAACTATAGGGCGCATATTTAAGCTGTGAGGAGCTACCGGAGTCAGACTCACCGTACTCGATTGGGGTACGATGATAGGGCCTCCGTTACTCAGTGAATAGGCTGTAGAACCCGTAGGAGTAGAGATAATAAGCCCATCGGCTTGATAAGTAGTAAGTGGAGTGTCGTTAACCAAGGCGTGAATACTAATCATGGAGGCACTGTCGCGTTTTAATATGGCTACTTCGTTGAGCGCAAACGAGTGTTCTGGGAGTGATTTCCCGTCGACTTTGAGATGTAACACGCTGCGTTTTTCAATTTCATATTCGTGGCGATATACTTCTTCAAGCGTTTCTTCCATATCTTCGGGAGGAATGGCGGCTAGAAATCCAAGTCGACCGGTGTTGATACCTAAAATGGGAATCGCTTTTTTACCAACTCGAGCGGCTGCTCGGAGGAAGGTTCCATCACCGCCTAGGCTGATTACTAGGTCTGCTGTAAAATGGTCGTCGGTAATTAATCCGGCAATGGGAGTGTTTATTTCTACACAGCTAGCCAAGAAATGGTAGAATTTCTCATCCACATAGATTTCAGCATCCTTTTCGCCTAGGAGCTGAAATAATCGTGTCGCATGAAACGACTTTTTCTGTTGGTAGCAATTACCGAAGATGGCAAACTTCATTGTTAATAAGTATAAAAAGATAGGTTATCATGCATTTTCAGAGCAAATCAGCCCCTGTCTCAGGGATTTTTGCTATATTTGCACATCGTTTCATTTTGCAAAGGTGGGAAAACCTAGCGGGAAAAACAAATTTTAGATGACAAAATTAAGCGTAAATATCAATAAAGTAGCCACAATTCGTAATGCAAGGGGTGCAAACACTCCTGACGTGGCAAAATTCGCAGTTGATTGTCAGGCGCTTGGCGCTGATGGCATCACGGTGCATCCTCGTCCGGATGAACGTCATATTCGTAAATCGGATGTATTTGCAATTAAATCACAAATTAAAGTTGAGTTTAATATTGAGGGTTATCCTTCTGAAGATTTCCTTCAATTGGTGTGTTCGATAAAGCCGGCACAGGTTACATTGGTACCTGATAGTCCCGATCAGCTAACTTCGAACCATGGATGGGATACGAAAACTCATTTGGAGGAACTGGATCAAATTATTAGCCGACTGAAGGCCTCAGGAATACGTACTTCTGTATTTGTGGATCCTTCAGAGGAAATGGTACAGTATGCAGCTCAGGCTGGAGCTGACCGTGTAGAGCTTTATACAGAACCCTATGCTTCGTTGTTTTTATCGGATGCGGAAGCTGCGATTGCTCCTTTTGTGGTGGCTGCGAAGAAAGCGAAAGAGTTGGGGCTTGGGCTAAATGCGGGACATGACCTTAACTTGCAGAACCTCTCATTCTTCATTCAACGCATTCCTTGGGTCGATGAGGTTAGTATTGGCCATTATCTGATTAGTGATGCTCTTTATTTGGGCATTGCTGAAACAATTCGTCAATATAAGAATTGCCTTGTATCCTCCGAAAAATCAGTTTAAAAGAATACAACTATGAATAGCTTATTTTTAGCAGCTGCTCCTGTGGCAGAAATGAATCTTTGGGAAATGACCTGCCAAGGCGGTGTGATTATGATTGTTCTGGGGGTCTTTTCGATCGCTCTTTTTTATATTCTTTTTGAACGGAACCTAACGATTCGTCGTTCTGGCAAAGAGGATCCGATGTTTATGGAACGTATCACAGATTATATCAGACAGGGGGAAACACGTGCGGCGATTGATTTTTGTCGCCATCAAAATACACCTTCTGCTCGTATGATAGAGAAGGGTATTACGCGTTTAGGCCGTCCGGTGGCTGATGTACGTGTGGCTATTGAAAATGTAGGTAATCTTGAGGTAGCGAAATTAGAAAATGGATTACCTGTACTTGCTACGATTGCAGGTGGTGCACCGATGCTCGGCTTTTTAGGAACGGTTACAGGTATGGTGACTGCTTTCTGGCAAATGGCAAATTCAGGAAGTGAAAATATTAATATTACGATGCTCTCGGGAGGTATTTACCAGGCAATGATTACTACGGTAGGTGGACTTATTGTGGGTATTCTTGCTTTGTTTGCTTATAACTATTTGGTGAGTTTGGTGGATGGAGTTGTGAATAAAATGGAGGCTAGAGTTCTGGCTTTCATGGATTTGCTTGACGAAGAAACGGCTAAAGAAAATTAATTTAGTTACGCTATGGCTTTTAAACGAAGAACTAAAATACAACCTGAGTTTTCGATGGCTTCCATGACGGATGTTATCTTTTTGTTGCTGATCTTTTTTATGATTACTTCTACGATGGTGTCACCTAATAGTATTAAGGTGTTGCTGCCGCAAGGGAAAGAAAAAACGACTGAAAAGCCTCTTACGCGCGTAATTATCGATAAGGATTTGGATTATTATGTGGCGTATGGTTCGGGGAAGGAACAAAAAATAGAATATTCTCAGCTAATGGATTATCTTCAGAAGCAGCCTGCGGTAGCCGACTCTGTACGTTTTGTAGCTCTTTATGCGGATGAAGAGGTACCTTATCGTGAAATTGTGAAGGTATTGAATGTGGCTAATGAGAATAAATATAAAATGGTTTTAGCTACCCGCCCTCCTGAAAATAAATGAAATTTACCTCAAACGATATAATAGCTTTGGCCGGCACGTTATTGGTACACCTTGTGATACTGGTTTTGTTGTGGTTGATTACTTTGAATCATTCGGTTGATTTAAAGAATCCTCAAAGTGGTGTTCCTGTAATGTTGGGAGAGGTGGAGCTTGCCAGTGGGAATGACGATCCGGGTACATTAAATGGGCCGGATCAGCTGCCGCAAAAATCGACTCAATCGCAGGATGAACTTGTTCAACCTTCCACGGTAAGTCGCCCTTCTGTTCAATCCCCTCCGAAGGCTCAGAAACTTATTACACAAACTACAGATCCCTCTTTAGCTTTGAAAGCAGAGAAAGAGAAGACAGAGAAACTTGCTATCGAAACGAAGCAAGTAGAAATTAGAAAGGCTGAACGAGCTGCTCAAGAAGAAAGAGTGAGAGTAGCAGAACATGCAAAAGCTGTAGCAACTGCTGCGGCTGCTGCCAGATCGGCTGCTGCAAATAGTAAGGTGGCTGCTGCATTGGGAAGAGGCTTTGGTTCGGGCAGTAAAGGTTCTTCTACTTCAGGTAATGGAGTGCAAGGCAACCCGAAAGGAAATAGTTCGGAGGGTGCCTCTTCGGGAGTAGTAGGTAATGGCACTGTTTCATTGGGCTTACGGACTTTGCGAAGCACATTGCCTTCGCCTGCATATGGCGTAAATGAAGAGGGCACTGTTGTCGTGAACATAATGGTGAATGCAGCAGGTATTGTGATAAATGCGACGATTAATAATAGCCGTAGTAATACGGCAAACGGAATATTGCGTAATGCCGCTTTAAGTGCTGCAAGAAGAGCATCTTTCAATTCTTCTGATACGCAAAGGGAGGTAGGCACAATTACGTATAAATTTAAGTTGAAGTAAAACTATTAGACTTTTCTTCTTATAAAAAATAAAAGCTATGGGTACAATTTATCTTTTTTTAGCGGATGGCTTTGAGGAAATTGAGGCACTTGCTACCGTGGATGTGTTGCGACGTGCGAATTTGTCGGTGCAAACTGTTTCGATAATGGATACGACTAAAGTAGTCGGCTCACATAGTATAACGGTTCTTGCCGATCAGCACTTTTCTACGACTTCTTTTCAGGATGTGGAAATGCTTTTTATGCCGGGTGGAACACTTGGCGCAACTAACTTATACGCTTATCAGCCGTTACAAAAATTAATTTTGAAAGAGGCAGCCAAAGGAACTCTTTTGGTTGCTATCTGTGCGGCTCCCCTTATCTATGGACGTCTTGGACTTTTAAAGAGGAAGATGGCTACTTGCTATACAGGTTTTGAAACGGATTTGAAGGGTGCTTTCTGTAAAAAGGAAGCTTCTGTTGTGGAGGATGGCAATTTCATTACTGCAAATGGACCGGGAGCTACCTTGGAATTGGCTTTCTTACTCGTGGAACGGTTTTGTGGCACTGAAAAAGTGGCTGACGTAAAAGCTAAGATGCGATTTAAAGAACCTTTTTGTAGATGAAACGGCAAGTGATTATTGTAGCAGGAGGTAAAGGCCTTCGTATGGGTACTGAATTTCCAAAACAGTTCCTTCCCCTTCTGGGGAAACCGGTTTTAATGCATACGCTTGATTGCTTTTATCGTTGGGATCCTTCGATGCGTATCATTTTGGTTTTACCTTCTTCGCAACAGACTTATTGGCAAGCTTTATGCAAAGCGCATCAATATGAAGTCCCTCACCTTATTGCGGATGGAGGTGAATCTCGTTTTCACTCTGTAAGAAGTGGTATTCAAAAAGCATTTGAGGATGATGATTCAGGGAGCTATGAGGGTGTGATAGGAGTACATGATGGAGTACGGCCTTTTGTTTCACAAGAGGTGATTATGCGATGTTTTACTGAGGCGGAACGATCGGGTACTGCGGTACCGGTAATCCCTTCGGTGGATTCATTGCGTCATGTAGTGGGCGAAGCCGAGAGAAATGACCAACCATTGTTGAATCGTGCTAGCGAAGGGGTAAATCGTGCTGATTTTTATCTAGTACAAACGCCACAGGTTTTTCGTGCTTCTTTATTGAAAAAGGCTTATAAGCAGAGCTTTAGCTTTGACTTTACGGATGATGCTTCTGTTGTAGAACGTGCAGGACACCCAATTTCATTGGTAGAAGGAGGACGTGAAAATATTAAAATCACGACTCCATTTGATTTGGCTGTTGCCGAACTTTTAGTAAAATGTTCACCCTCCACACACTTGAAATAAAGTATCTTCAAGGGGTAGGACCTCAACGTGCAACGCTTTTGGAAAAGGATTTGCAGGTGCGTACTGTGCACGATTTTCTTTATTATTTTCCGTATAAATACATCGACCGTAGCCGCATATACTATATTAGCGAAATTGATGGGGCTATGCCTTACATTCAGTTGCGCGGAGAGATTCTTAGTTTTGAGAGCATTGGTGAAGGCCGCTCACGTCGTTTGATTGGGCATTTTGCTGATGAAACCGGAGTGATCGATCTCGTTTGGTTTCAAGGTATTAAGTTTGTGGAGGGCAAACTAAAGGTTCGAAAGAAATATGTGGTGTTTGGAAAACCGTCTCCCTATGGTGGACGTTTTAATATTGCGCATCCTGAGGTAGATGACGCGGATCAACTGACTTTGTCGAAGATGGGACTGATGCCTTATTACAATACTTCGGATCGGATGAAGCGACAAGGGCTTAATTCGGCGACGATACAGCGCCTTCAAACTAACCTTCAAACGCAATTTTTAAAACAACCTTTGCCGGAAACATTACCTGCTTATCTTATTAAAGCTCATAATTTAATGTCTCTTCCGGAAGCTTTGCGCTGCATTCATTTTCCCGAGAATTCGGAGCAACTTCGTCGTGCTGAATATCGTTTAAAGTTTGAGGAGTTATTCTATATTCAACTTCATCTTCTACATTATAGCCAGGAACGGAAACAAAAATTTGCAGGCCTTTTTTTTCCAAAGGTGGGTGATATTTTTTATACTTTCTTTCGTGAATGGCTCCCATTCTTGTTGACTGACGCTCAAAAACGGGTGGTGAAGGAGATACGTAATGATATGAGAAGTGGACGACAGATGAACCGCTTATTGCAGGGAGATGTGGGTAGTGGCAAGACGATGGTGGCTCTTTTGTCGATGCTTATTGCATTAGATAATGGATTTCAAGCTTGTTTAATGGCTCCTACTGAAATTTTGGCTCATCAGCACTTTGAAACAATTCAAAAGCTTCTGGAGCATTTGCCGGTGCGTGTGGAATTGCTGATGGGTAGCATTAAAGGAAAACGAAGAGCTAAGATTTTAGATGGATTGCGTTTTGGGGAAATCCATATTCTTATAGGCACACATGCTGTGCTTGAGGATCCTGTACTTTTTGCGCATTTGGGGATGGTGGTGATTGATGAGCAGCATCGTTTTGGGGTAGCTCAACGAGCTCGCCTCTGGCAGAAAAGTGCACAACTTCCTCATGTATTGGTGATGACGGCTACTCCGATTCCACGTACTTTGGCCATGACGGTGTATGGCGACCTTGATGTCTCGATACTTGATGAGCTTCCTCCGGGACGTAAACCGATACAGACTTTGCATCGATGGACTAATCAACGTATTTCGCTGAATGCTTTCATTCGTAAGGAACTTCAATTGGGACATCAAATTTATATGGTATATCCGCTGATCAAAGAAAGTGAGAAAATAGATTTGGCTAATCTTGAAACTGGATATCAGCAGGCTTTAGGTGATTTTCCGGAATACCTTATCAGTAAGGTTCACGGTAAAATGAAGTCGGCTGATAAGGAGGCTCAGATGCAACGATTTGTCACTGGGGAAGCCCAGATTATGGTGGCTACTACGGTAATTGAGGTAGGTGTGAATGTGCCGAATGCTTCGGTGATGGTTATTGAAAATGCAGATCGTTTTGGTTTGTCGCAGTTGCATCAGCTTCGAGGCAGGGTAGGACGTGGAGCGGAACAGTCGTACTGCATTCTTGTGACAGACTATAAATTGGCAGAAGATACTAAGAAACGTCTTGATATTATGGTGCGTACTTGTGATGGCTTCGAAATAGCAGAGGCTGATTTAAAGCTTCGTGGCCCAGGCGATTTGGAAGGTACTCAGCAAAGTGGAATTGCTTTCGATTTGAAAATTGCTAATATAGTTCGCGATGGACAGTTGCTTCAGCATGTGCGTGACATTGCACGTGATCTTATTCTGGCTGATCCTGAAACTAAAAATCCAGCTAATTTGATCCTTTGGCAGCAGTTAGCCCAACTCCGCAAGGAGCATATAAACTGGTCGGTAATAAGTTAGTTCTATCTATAGTATGGATTGATAAAGTTGATTCATCTCTTTAGCTAGTTGCTCAGGGTTGAAGCGTGCGGTGTAGGCACTTCCTTTTTCTATCATTTCGGCAGCAAGTAAAGTATTTTCGAGAACTTTATCGATTGTTTCAGCTAATGCTATGGCATCATCGGGTGCTACATAGAGCGAATGTGGACCGCCGGCTTCTTCAAGACACGAACCAGTAGCTCCTATTACAGGAATTTTGCTATAAAGTGCTTCGAGCAGTGGAATGCCAAATCCTTCGAATAAGCTGGGATATACAAAAAGTGAAGCTTCTTGATAGATACTTGGGAAGTAGCGAAATTCAACTCCATGCAGCATCTGTAATCTATTGGAAAGCCCATTCTTATTTGCGTATTCTTGTACTTCATCTGCATAGGGAGTATATTTTCCGATAGCTACAAGTGGCAGGCTACTTCGTGTCTTTTTTAAAGCTTCTACGATTATCTTTAAGTTTTTGCGTGTTTCAATGCTTCCTACGTATAGAAGATATTTTTCGGGAAGTTGATACTTTTTTCGAGCATCTTTCTTCATCTCGTCTGTGGCTTTCGTGTAGAAGCTAGCATCGCAACCTTGATAAATAACAGTTATTTTTTCGGAAGGTATATTGAAATAATGAATGATATCGCGTTTGGTACATTCGCTTACTGCAACTATTGCATCTGCTACTTCACAAGCTTTTCGGAATTTATACGTATAAATAGCTCGATCTATGATTTTATAGAACTGAGGATACCGTAAAAAAATAAGGTCGTGAATGGTAACGACCTTTCGCAGTTCGTTTATTTCTTCTATGTTAAGGGGCAGCTCATTGCTTAACCCATGAAAAAGCGTTGGCTTCTCACGTTGGAGTTGACTCTTTATACCTCCAATTCTCCATAAGGTGGGAAGTTTCTGCCAGAGCATAGAGTCTGGAAATCGCAGTTCACAATTGTTTTGTTTTGCCAAGTCTATGCATAATTTGGCCTTATTGCGGTTGGGGGCATATAGCAGATACTGGTTTTCGGGGTAGTAGGTGCTTAACCCTTCTATTACAAAGCGACTATAATTGCCTAACCCTGTGCGATTCTGAGCGGCACGCTTTGCATCGAACGCTATTTTCAAAGGAACTGTCATAGGTTGAATGTTTAGTGCTTTTTTCGTCCTTCTTCTTGTTTGGCAAGAGTGATAAACTTATAGATGGCATTTAATACGGCATAAATGAAGCCTGCCTTTCCATCTCGAAATCCCCCTTTTTGGAAATAAATATGAATGAATCGTCCAAGTGGTTTTATTAAATAGGTTCCAATGTGATATTTCTTTGGTTTACGGCGGAGCACTTCCTTTGAAGTATAGGTATCTGTTTTCTGTAAACGATCGCTAATGGTGTTGGTGGCTAAATGTACCAATGCAAGTTTTGATTCTGACTCGGGTATGGTTTTTATTTTCCCTTTTATAATAGGTTGTGAATGGATTGCAGCAGGCCATTCGATACAATCTTTTCTTGCAAAACGTATTACATAGTCGGGATAGAGGCAATGCATAAAATGCCCCATAAAGAAATTCTTTCGTGGAATACGTAATGCTTCTTCCGAATTAGGAGATGTGGTGTGTTGATAAAGATAATTTCGCAATGCAGGTGGAATAATTTCATCAGCATCGAGAATAAATACCCAATCATATGTAGCAGCTTGTATTGCTGCATTTCGAGCGGGTTCACAAATGTCGCAACGGTCATGAAGTATAATGCGCGCACCATATTCTTTTGCAATAGCTTGTGTGGAATCAGTGCTATGCATGTCGCAAACTACAATTTCATCGAATTGTTGTAATGCTTCTAGTACTTGTGCTAAATAAGTTTCTGCATTATAAGTGTTTAGTACTATTGATATTTTTTTTCGTGTGCTAATTTCTGACATAATTCTTCTAGTTTTTGCATGTTACGTTTGTAGCTGAATGTTTCACTGTGAACAGCTACTGTGGCAAGAATCCGAGTGCGTAACGTTTCAGATTCTTTTAATTTATAGATGGCTTCGGCTAGTGCATTGGCGTCCCCTACAGGGGTCAATATTCCGGCTTCTCCATCTTTGAGAATTTCCCGTGGTCCGGTTGGGCAGTCGGTAGAAACAATGAGTTTTCCTAGCAATAATCCTTCAATTAGCACGGTGGGGAGCCCTTCGAATTTCGAACTATGTACTAGAATTTGGCAGTTTGCAATCCAAGGGTATGGATTAGACTGGAAGCCTAAAAAGACAGTGTCTTTTTCTATTCCCAAGTTGATTGCTAATTGCATGAGCTGATTTTGGCTTTTCCCTTCACCTAAAAGATATAGCTTTTCGGCAATATTATATTTTTTCTTTAAAATAGCAAAAGCTTTTAGTAGAGTGGTTAGATCTTTCTGACTTTCTTCTAAACGTTCTACTGCTAATAAATAAGGCTCATTAATATATGCGTTGTTTGGCTGTTCAGTGGCTTTCTTTTTTAAAGCCTCTCTTTCAAAGGAGTTATAAATATGAATAAATCGCTCTTTCAGATGCGGGAAGATGTTTTCTCCTTCTTGCTGCATCTGATTGGATATTGTGATGATCTGATCGTATACTTTTAGCTTTTTTGCTAAACGTTTGATGTGATTTGGTCTGTTTTGTAGAATCGAGGCAAAAGAGAAATGGAAAAAAGCAATCTTGGCTATTTTTGCTTTTTGTAGGAAAGAGCCGTAGCTACAATCGAAGTCGATTACTAAATCACTTTTTACAAGAAGAAGATCTAAATTACGCTGCATTTGCAATCGATGTACAGGAGTCAAAGCGAGCTCGTTCCAAATCTTTTTGTAGAGTGGCAATTTATGGGTCACTTTTTCTTTGCGATATTTGGTGAGATGGGGATTGCTTACTAAATATACAACGCCTATTTCTGGAGGGATGCGATCTAAGAAGACTTCCAGTTCATCCATTTTTGTACCGATAGCTAATGTAATCTCAAACTTCTCGTGATTGAAGTTTTTGAGATATTCCACCATTACAGTATCAATGCCTCCGTCTAGAAAGCGACTTATTAGGAATAAAATGCGTGTTTTCATGGATGTAATGTGGAGAGGTTAAAAAGCTTGTCGAATTCATAGAGTAGAATACTCCAGAATCCATTTCCGCCATAATAGTCAGTATGTGCCTCTAGAAGAGCTCTTTTTTGTGCTCTATCCATTGTGTTTTGCTTCTTTAGTCGTTTTAGCGTACGTCCGCCAATCACTTTCTTTTGGTACCAGCTAAGTTGTAAGTTATTTATAATTGTGCGCATTATTCTTCCTCCTTCTGTAAAGTATAGCCCATCTTTTTCGGCTTGAGGAGATACTTTTAGAAGATGTTGGCGGAAGAAATTTAATTTATCAAAACCTTTGATCACACTTCCTTGTTCGCAGATACCAATCCAAAAGAGCCAGTCACCGCAATATCGAAATTGTTGAAAGTCTGAACTTATTTTTTCGTAGCATTGTTTCTTAAAGACTACCATGCTAGCGTTGTAAATTTCATTTTTCCAAAGAAGATGCCTTTTAAGGAAGTCTTTTGAAGAGAATATTTTAAGTTGCGGATTCTTTTTGTCGAACCGATCCCAATCCATAGAGGAGATTGGATTGTTTTGTGCATCTACCATTTGTGATCCGGTATAAGTAAGTACGGCTTCAGGATGTGCTGAAAGCGCTTCTACGCAATTTGCTAAGAAAGAAGAATCGGCATAGTCATCGCTTTCTGCAATCCAAATATATTCGCCTTTTGCTATGTGTAGTCCTTTATCCCATTGAAGAAACGTGCTACCGCTATTCTGTTCATTTAAAATAACTGCTACTACTTTAGAGTGCTTTTTATAGCTGAGCAATATTTCACAACTAGCATCTGTGGAACAATCGTCTAGCAAGATCAGTTCAAAATCTTGATAAGTCTGTTCTAGCACACTTTCTATACGCTGTTTCAAGTAAGGCGCATGGTTGTAATTTGGAATAATGACGCTAACTTTGGGCATTTTTATTAATTTGAGATTTCCTGCATCTTAGAGTAAACAAGAAGCAGGATCGTAACTTCTTTACAGAACAAAAATACTATAAAAAAGAATGTAAATCGAAAAAAGCAACAACTTATTTCCCTTTTACAATTCTTTTGATCTCCGAAAGTTTGTTCAGTGCTTCAAGAGGAGTTAGATTATTGACGTCCAGTTGGAGAATTTCGTCACGTATTTGAGACAGAATAGGATCGTCGAGTTGGAAGAAGCTGAGTTGCACCCCATCGTATCCTTTTCCTACTGCAGATACACCTTTGCTAAGACCTTCTTTAGCCTCTCCTGCTTCTAGTAAGGCGAGAATGTCGTTTGCCCGTTTAACAATGCTGCGAGGCATACCAGCCATCTTAGCTACGTGAATACCAAAAGAGTGTTCTGATCCTCCATGTTCAAGCTTGCGAAGGAAAACCACTTTATTGTTTACCTCACGAACTGAAACA
>Ga0302170_10000117_pt1 | contig 30141 bp, 21 predicted proteins | sample I_Fen_N2_1_FD_193492 | JGI IMG/M metagenome (GOLD analysis project Ga0302170, IMG submission 193492) | Peat permafrost microbial communities from Stordalen Mire near Abisko, Sweden - I_Fen_N2_1 | ecosystem: Environmental > Terrestrial > Soil > Wetlands > Permafrost | place: Sweden: Abisko...
AGATTAGGATCTACCATTAAACGTTCACCCGTGCCACGCCCCATTGCATTGCCATTCACCCCGATATTCAGTTTAGTAGCTTTAAAGTTTTCTCCGTAATCCAACGAACGGACTATGGCTGCCGGTGCATTGTTATAGCTGCCGACCAACATATATACCTTATTAGTAGCCTGTGGATCGATTGCCACACTAAGTACTCCTTGATAAGTCCACTCAGAAGGAGAAGCCCAATCTAATAAAGGTTTCCATTTCTGAGTTTCTTCTATCCATTTATAAGCACCTCCTACATCAGTACGTGCATAAATCTGATTCTTCTCCCCCGGAGAAACAATCACGCCCGATACAAATCCACCACCACCAATCTTCACATTAGACCAATTATAATTGCTTGCAGTAACAAACGACTTGCGAAGTTCTAACGACGCTTCATAACCCACTTCGGCATCCATCACATACCACAAACAGGAAGAAGTAGTTGCACTTTTATTGTAATACACACTATTATAATCGGTACTCGAATTATCCGCACCCAAATAATTTAAGTTGCCATAGCCCAACACCTTCGACTGAATAGTAGTAGACGAAGTTCCTATGGTAACTTTCCATTTATAGCTATCTACCGACGTAGACATCGCCTTCAAACTCACTCCCCACTTTCCGGCTTCAGTTATACATAAATAAAGATTAGAGCCCGAAAGTTTAAGATATACATATCCACTTTCCGGCGACGCCTCTACCACAAAACCACAGACATACCCGTTTTCATACGGAGACAATAAAGGAGTAGCAGACGTAATGCTAGCCGCACTTAGCAACTTCTGATAATAGTCGTTGTAGAAATAGTACGTTTTCCCTATTTCTAGTGCCGAAACCTTTGATGCAGCTTGCACCGTACAGAGCAAGCTTAGCAACCAAAAGAAGGCTAAAAGCTGTTTTTTCATAAATGATTCATTTTTAATAGTTTTCTACTTGCAAAGATAAAACATTGCAAACTATTAGAAGGCATTCATTTGTTTCCTATCAAGGTACCATTTGTTTCAAATCATCCATAAGAGGTGCAACAGCCTCATCTGCCCATCTCTTTTTAAATTCAGAAGGCAACATCCCATATTCTTCTTTAAAATACTGGCTAAAATATTTCGGATTATTAAACCCTACCTCATAAGCTACCTCAGCTACACTTTGGCGACTATGACAAAGCAGTAAGCGGGCACGCTTCAACCGGATGGTACGTATAAACACAATCGGTTTACAACCCATCAATGCGATCATTCTTTTATAAAGATGCGCCCTGCTCATACAAAGATGCTTGCTCAACTCTTCTACAGAAAGTTCCGGATTATTCATCTTTGCTTCTACGTATTTCACTGCCTCTTGAATGAACTTTTCATCCACGGAAGTAATTTCGACCGATAAAGGCTCGGGAATCGAATAGAGAGGCTCCTGCGAACCACCAGCTAGAGTAGTGCTCTTTTCCACTCTTAGCTGAGGTTGCCAACTGCTCCACTCTAAGAGTTTTGAAATTCGTAATTTCAACAAAGCAACACTAAAGGGTTTTGTCAAGTATTCATCCGCACCGGAGGCCAATCCTTCGAGATGCGACTCCTCATCTTGTTTTGCAGTCAACAAAATGAAGGGCACTCTAGAGGAATGTATATGGTTCTTTGCCAATCTACAGAAATCATTGCCATCCATCTCGGGCATCATCACATCCGAGAGAATTAAATCGGGTAAATGTTGCTGTATCATCTCCCAAGCGATCTTGCCATTTGTCGCTGTCCATATTTCATATTCTTCAGACAAGCTTTCTTTTAAGAAACAGAGTAAATCGGTATTATCATCTACCACAAGTATAACACGCCGTTCACGTGAAGCTTTCCTCGGAGCCTGCTCCTCAAAGCCTTCTTCTAGAACCGGCCTAGACCTATTTTCAGAGTAGCGTAACGACGCAGGCAAACGAACCGTAAAACAACTTCCATGAGTATAACCTTCACTCACTTGTATCGTTCCGCCATGCAATTCAACGAAATCTTTTACAATACTTAAACCCACCCCGGAACCTATTTCAGAAGGTTGTTCTAAACGGTTTATTTGATAGAATCGTTCAAAGATACGCTCTCGCTCCTCTTTAGGAATACCTACTCCATTATCCACTACCGAGAAAAGCACATCCCCCGAAACCTGATCTTCTTTTAGCGAAAGTGAGACGCAACCTAAAGAAGGCGTAAACTTAAAAGCGTTCGATAAAAGGTTAGTCACCACCTTGCCGATCTTATCGCGATCGAATTTTAAAAGGCAGGGAGTTGCCGGAAGTTCAATTTTAAAGTCGATTGATTGCTCTACGGCATAATCAGCAAACAATTGACCGATCTCCTTTAATAAATCTGCTAAATCAGTGTAAGATAAATGCAACTGATTGGCTTTCATCTCGCTCTTCCGGAAGTCGAGTAACTGACTCACCAACTGCAACAAACGTTGTGCATTGCGCTGAATTAAAGACAATCGCGAATAGAGCGGATTTTGAGTCGACACTTCTGCCAGCAACGTTTCTAATGGCGAAAGGATTAGCGTCAGCGGAGTGCGCAAGTCGTGACTTACGCTCGTAAAAAAGCGCTGTTTCAGCTCATTCAATTCGTTTTCGCGTTTACGTTCCTCTTCCATCTTTTTCAGATCCTGTTTACGCCGAAACCACTGATAAGCCATATTCACAAATAAGCCCAATAGCAAGAAATAAACAGCGAAAGCCCACCAAGTAAGATAAAAAGGAGGATGAATAACAATTGGAAGTTCTGCTATCACATTTTCCCGTTCCCCATAAGTAACATAACGAACGCGCAATAGATACTTCCCCGGAGGCAGACTCGTGAAGGTTACTTTGTGGTTATTGGCATCGCCTACCATCCATTCCTTATTCAATCCATCAAGTTGATATCGAAAGCCTAATTGATCGGGAAGATTATAATTTAAAGGAGCAAAAGCAATGCTGAATACATTTTGACTACTGCTAAGTTCTAATTCGCCCATCGCATTCAAGGCTTTTGGGAGCACCTGCCGATGTGCATACAACTTTCCAACCACAGCCTCTTCGCCATTCAAAAAGAGCGTAGTGAAGACCGGCTTCGGAGGCATCTGCAAACGTCGCAACCCACTCGGTACAAAACTAGCTAATCCCTCTACCCCACCTAAAAAGATTTGTCCATTGGGAGCTGCCAATAAGCTACGCGAATTGGGTTCTCCTACATCAAGGCCATCCCCTTTATCATAGTTAAAGAGCTGAAACGAATAACCCAAACCTTGCGTATCCGAATTATTGGAAGAAGGCTTCAAAACCAGATTCGTAAGTCCACGTGCAGTAGAAACCCACATGGTACCTTCTGCATCCTCCGCTATTGCATGAATAAGTTCATGAGGTAAGCCTTGTTTACGGCCAATAAATAAGCATCGACCTTTTTTTGGATCGCGTACCCACAAACCAGAAGAAGAAGCGATCCATAACAATTGACGACGATCTATATACACCTGATTTATACCTTCTGTAAACACGCGGCTAAGCTGTGCTCCTTTTAGTGCAGTAATCTTTTTTTGCTCCGGATCAATATGGAAAATTCCTTCCGAAGAAGCACCAAGCAATGAGCCGTCCGCTAAAAAAGCTAAAGAAGATACATAGTTACTACCCAATTGTTTATAACGAGCCACTTCGAAAGTTTGGAAACGTTTGTTCTTGGCCTCATAACATTGTACTCCACCTCCCAAGGTAGCGATCCACAAACGCCCTTTTCGATCTTCAGCCAAGGCCCAAACATGATTGCAGGATAATCCCTCTGCCGCTCCATAATGTTTGATCTTCCCCGCAGAATACTCGTACAGCCCTCCTTGGAAAGTGCCAATCCACAAGGTTCCATTTCTACTTGCTAACAAGGAAACGATTGCTACCTTCTCGGATAAAGAAACCACTTTTGTAAACGTTTTCTTATCTGCAGAGAATCGCAACAACTCACCCACATCGGTTCCTGCAAAAATTTCACCGGAAGGTAAACGGCAAACGGAAGTGACATCGCCACGTAGCAAAGTGGAAAAGCGCAAGCGAGAAGGGTTGTAATACGAGATTCCGTTCTTATAACTCCCTATCCACATTGCACCTTGCTCATCCGCATACAGAGCTTTGGCCGAATTACCCACCAACGAATAGGTTTGCAGCGCATCATGTTTTATTATCTGTGCACTCCGATTCTTTAAATCGAGCAATAAAATTCCGCTATGGTCGGTGCCAATCCAGATACGTCCTTCTCCGTCCTGAGCCATTGTACGAGGCAACAGTGTGTTTATTTCGGGGCAAGAAACGCCTCTAGAAGCAAGCCAATCATAAGCTTTATGGAGCGTTGGAAGACCCTTGACCAAAGAATACACCCATATCTCATTCATAGAATACACCCAAACATTTCCTTGTTTGTCGGGAAAAAGAGAAAAGAAATCGGCTGCATCGAGTGTTTTGAATCCTTTTGTGCGCCAACAAACGCCTTTTGTTGTTAAACAATACAAAGCTCCTTTATTGGTAACGAGCAATACTCCTTTTCCAGAAAGAGCCATATCGCTTAAGTCTTCTCCCGCTTTTAGAGAAAGCTTCTCCTTTAATCGTTTCTCCTTCGGGTGATAAGTATAGCAATGATAACGTGTTGCAATCCAGATTATCCCTTTTTCATCCACAAGAATACGTTGCGGCACTTCCTTTACTCCCCATTGTTGAAGCATCGACAAAAAATGATTCTCATAGGTTTCTGTGATCGGATTATATAAAGACAGACCTCGATTCGTAGACAACAGGAGACGCCCATCGATCCATTTTCCGACAGAATAAACTTGATTTCCCTGCAAAGACATTGGGTCATTAAACGAAGCCGAGAAGTTCCGTATTCGGTTGCCATCATATCGAGCCAAACCGTAGTTTGTACCAAACCACATGAACCCGTTTTTGTCTTTATAAATCGAATGAATCTGGTTGCTGCCCAAGCCTTGATTCACCGTAAGATGCTTAAAAGAAAGCTCCTCAGCAGAAAAAGCCGATATTTGAACGATAAAGATAAAGAACAAAAACACAGTCCATTTTAAGAAGGGACTTAATTTAAGATTACAAATGTTCTTTTTCATAGTATCCGTATGAATTGTTTTCACAAAGATAATCCTTTTAAAAAAGGTAGGCAACAAAAAGATACCTTAATTTCAATAGCAGGAAACATTTTATACTCCTTATTGAAACATCTTGTGTAGTGCGACGTTCTTTATAGTAGAACGCGAACTAACTAGCAACTGCCAGCTGGCGAATTCATTTTTACCAATTGGCGAATTCATTTTTGCCAGCTGCTGAAAATGAATTCGCCAACTGGCAGTTGCTAAATATCGAAGCAAGTTAGGATTATTTCTCCGAGAAGATTTTCTTTAAGTATGGATCCTTATTTCGCAGAAAGTCCGTTGTATAGGTATTTTCTTTGAGTAGTATTTTGTCGTCCAAACTTGGATTGACATCCAACTCCGGCTGATCATGAAAAATAGCTTCGTACGTTTTACAGTTCGTGATGTCTAGAATCGATTCAACACGACAATTAATTCGGGTATTAGGAAGTCGGAACTCCGTTGGATTCGTACCAAATCCTAAAATCCGTCCGGTGCGAACACCCACCGCAACCATACGGTCGGAATAATAGCATTCGCTGACTAGACTGCCGGCAGCTGAGAATGTTTGCTCATCGTACAACACATATATTTTACCTTTGTAATTTAATGAAGAATCGCTCTTCTCATTGTCAATCCCGCTCACTGTTCTGGATACTAAATCTAAGTCTTTGAAATTTTTCGTAGCAACATAAGCAGTATCCTTTCCTTTCAAGGAACTATTATATGCGTATTCTATTTTAAATTTTATCTGATCGCTCAGAATTACAGATAAGGCAGTCATCCATACATCATCAGATCCTCCGGGATTATTACGCACATCAATAATTATTTTCTCTATATCCTCTGTTTTATGCTTCGCCAGTTCTTTTAAATAAAAATTCTCATCGCTCATTTCCGGAATACGGATATACAAAGTTTTTACATCCTCCCAATAGGAAACAAAACCATCTCTCCTCACCTCTAGAGTAGGTCTGTCTACTTTCCCCAGTTGTGATTTCGACTTTGCATAAGAGCCTATTGTTAGAGGTACCTCTATCGTTTGCTTCTTCTTGTTTACCAAAAACGTGACTCGCAAAGTAGTATCATTGGCTATTGAGCTCTGCAACAAGCCGTCGGAATAAAAACATTTATGCTTGAAGTCCCATGAAAGATGACCTTTTTTATCGATGTTCTTAGAAAGATATTTAGTAGGTTGTATACCATTTACAGAGATCAGCTCTGCTTTTTTGGGAATAGAAATATCACCATATCGATATCCCCAACGTGCATAATACTTACCATCAAAATAGATTAACTTCGGCAAATTATCATCCCTCACCCATATCGAATTAAACCGTCTCTCATATTTTGCTATGGAAGCACATTCTTCCATAGACAAGCCTTCACTCAAAAGTTGGAATGCATCCTGTGAAGCTAGACTAGTATGCCCATCCTGACAAATCAATAAAACTCTATATAGTAAAGAGAAAAGTTGCTTGGATGAATTATAAGTGGCTATTTCCTTTCTCATGCTCTTAATCCTCTTTTCAAAGTTAATGCCACATACCTTTTGGCGGACTTTTAAATGCGGACTGTACAAAACAATAGTATTAACAAGCGTGTCGAAATCAGCATACATTTGTTCTTTAGTTAACTTCTGAAAGTCTGCTTTCTGAATGCATTTGTTAAATGCGTCAACTTTGTCGTCTATCGCCTTAGTTATTTGTTTCCATTCATCACTTTCGTGATACTTATCGAATTCAGGGAAATTAGCTACAAGCCTTTTATTCACATAACCTACATCTACCATTTTAAAAAGATTCTCAAAAGTCTTTTCTTTATTATTTGCATAAGCCCAGGCAGAAGCGGCATTTAGATACACTCCTGCCCATTTTTTTCCTGTTTTGATGCTTTTTTCAAACAGCTCACCCGACAATACGTATTCCTGTTTATTAAACTTCTCCCAAGCAAGTAAATAAATGCTGTCGGAATTCACTTGTGCATAGCACTTACAGGATATGATTAGTGCAATGATTATTAAGATCTTTTTCATCGTATTTTGTTTTTTGAATTAGACTAGGCTATACAAACATTTTTGTATCCTTTTCCTATAAACACTTAAGGCTCAATATTATTGCATCCAATTGTAAAAAGAGATGCGATAGTTTTAATATAGACTATCGCATCTCTTTTAATTCACCGACTTTACTCCGTCGGTTTTTATTTCATCAACTTCATTTTATTCGAAACACGAGCACCCCTGCTGTAGGAATGGTAGGCTCACCAATCACTACTTTGCTTCCTGCCGGAAGTGCGAAGGTATAAGGTTTGTCGCTGTAGTTAAGCACAATGCCCAAACCATTGCGATATTCGAGGGTAATGCCGTAAGGAAGGTCGAGCACCGGGATTTGCAGTTCTGCATACAAACGCTTCAGAACCTCCTGCTCCAAGTCGTCACCACGTGAATCCACGCCTACATAGGTCACCGTGCCTTTCCCTAGTCGACGGAAAGTAACTGCAGGCTTCCCGTCATAGAACTCGTCGGTATAGTTGGCCCATACCGTGCTCTGCTCACTTACAGGAATTCCTTTTGTAATGGGTTTCAGAATCTCGCCCCAAGTATTCCACGTATACGTCTTTCCTTTCATCACCACCTTACCCGGATCTTCAGGAAGGAGAAGGTCGTAGAATTCCATCTCATTACCCGTCAATACATTGATGAGCGAGCCGAAAGGAGCTTCCGGTAAGCGTCCGAAACGATCCTTCTGTGCAGTGCGGCAAGTCAGTACAAGGTTACCTCCTTGTTTTACATAGTGCGTCCAACGAGCTACTAAAGCACTATCAGCCAACTGATAGGCAGGAGCGATAAGCACCGGATAAGCATCGAAGGATTTATCTTCGGTAATAATATCTACAGGAGCTCCAAAGGCCTTCAAAGTGCGATAGTATTTCTCCAGATGCGGAAGAGTTTCCCACGTACGGTTTTGTTTTTGTCGTTCAATGCTCCACGAATTCTCGTGATTGAAAAGGATGGCTGTACGACGAGCCTTATAATCGGCCGGCACTTCTGTTTTTGGCACTTCATGTTTACGCAGTTCGCCCACTTCACGGATAAATTGTGCATACTCCAAACCTCCCGGAGTTACCGTCGTTCCATCTGTTCCGACAATACCATAGTGATATTGTTCAGTACCATAAAGCGGTTGACGGTAACGATACGTGCACACAAAGTCGGATCCTCCGGCAAAAACACTCCACAACCACAGACGCACTGCACCGGGAAGAGGTTGCGGATTGATACCTCCCCAGTTAACTTGCCCCGGTTGTAATTCCATCACTCCATACGTTCCGGTAAGCGGACGGAAAAAGTCGTTAGCAAAAGCAATACGCAACGGATTGCCTATGCGATATCCTCGCCTACCGATGCCTTCATTATCGCCATACACCATGTAACGGGTGTAAGTTTTAAAATCGAGTGCCGGACTTCCCGGAATATGTCCTTCCTCGTAATTGGGAATATAATTCGTAGTTACCCATTGATTCTTAGCATATTTCTTAATCAGCAAGCATTGCTCATTCAGAAAGTCGGTCGTTTGCAAAGCAGCAAAGCGGCGATAATCGAGAATCTGATGATGATTCATGAACATCTGTTTGGTTTTAGGCAAGGTGATTTCATCGAAAGATGAATAAGTCTCGCTCCAAAATGAAGTTCCCCAAGCGGCATTTAGTTGAGCAATGTCGCCTTTGTATTTGGTACGAAGGAAATCGCGAAAAGCAACCTCAGCAGCCGGATTATAGTCGAACTGCACGGCCGGCTCATTGTCGAGCTGCCACCCCATAACGCGAGAGTCATTTCCATAATGCTCCGCCAACTTAGCGATCATCTTATAACTCAATTCCCGATAGAGAGGCGAAGCAAAGGATGCATGCTGACGAGCGCCATGATCGAGTACTGTACCATCTTCTCCTTTTAAAAGTATCTCCGGATATTTCCGCGAGAGCCATACGGGAGGAGTGGCAGTAGAGGTACAAAGAACAACTTTCAATTGGTATTTAGCAGCCAAAGTCACGGCACGATCGAGCCAGGCAAAATCGTACACATCTTCTTTAGGTTCAAGTTGAGCCCATGCGAATTCGGCAAAGTGAGTAAACTCGAAGCCTAGTTCGTGCATCTTTTTAAAGTCGCGTTCCCACTGACGCTCATCCCAATGTTCGGGATAATAATAAACGCCGGTCAGACAAAGGTCTTTCTCTTGAAACCATTTCTTCGTTTGCGCTTGCAAAGGTGGAGCTGACAAAAGGTTTCCTCCCACCAAAAGTGCCAAGGTGGTAATTATCGTTTTCATCATGGTATATTATATAATAAGGTATAAGATTTCGATTTTATTCGTCGAGGCGGCGGAGATTGTCGACAACCTTCTTATCGACCGACAGTGCAGTGCCGTGACGAATACCTGCTGGGAAAACAACTTGATCGGATACGTCTTTCCATGTTTTTCCATCATCAATACTACGTACGGCACCATATTTTTGATTGCGGTATTTGTCGAAATAAACATAAAGTGTGTCGTTTACCCAAAGAGGAGAAGGGCCTTCTGCCCAGTAGTCACCTGTTATAGGAGCACTTACTTCCGTAGGAAATCCTTGACGAATATCGGGGGTACGAGTAATGCGAATGTTCTTTTCGGGAGGATTCGAATTTTCATTCTTCAAGACCATAATTAAATCACCCGCTTTCTTATCGGCAATGATAGCTGCATCAATTACACTGAATGTCGGATTAAAGAAAAGCTGAGTCGACGAAAATGTTTTAAAGTCTTTCGTTGTAACGTAATAAATACGATGATTCAAGTCTTTCTCGCTCTCACTAGTAGCGACGGCACTATGACGACCGGGAATTGTAGTAGCCCAAAAGATATAATAAGTGGCGGTAGGCTCATCGTAATAAAGTTCGGGAGCCCAACAGTTTTTTGCAGTAGGCTCATGCATCATCACAGGGATAGCGACTTGATCACTCCAATGAATAAGATCTTTTGAAGAAGCATAGCCGATAATGCGATCCGTCCAACTACTAGTCCACACCATATGGAAGGTACCATCAGGCGCTTGACAGAGGCTAGGGTCGCGCATCAATTTGTCTTTGCCTACCGCAGGAGCTAAAAGAGAAGTCCCTTTGTGCAAAGTCTTCCAAGTAAGTCCATCGTAGCTATACGCTAAATGAAGCCCATCGGCACTGCGGTTTACGAAATAAGAAAAAAGATAAGCTTTGGGTTGTGCCAACATGGTAAAACAGAAAGCAGCCATTACCGTGAGGGTAAAGAGAAGTCGTTTCATTATTATTTTAATTAGTTTAGTAAAAGATTTCAGAAAATCAGCTACAAATATAAAGCTTTTTTCTGAGACAAGCAATTTTGAGGCGGTCAATTCCCTAAAAAAAGAAAAGCCCATTGCAAGCCACTTCTGTGAGTTTTCAACAGGGTGTTGAAAACTAATTCATAAATTTCATAGAAAAATTGGAACAGTGTCAAAACTTTATTGTACTTTTGCAACAATGAAAGAACTTATTACCCATATTGAAACGTTACTACTTCGCAATGACTGCGTGATAGTACCCGACTTTGGAGGCTTCCTGGCTTTCAACGTCCCTGCGCGTTATGTAGAAGAGGAGCTCTTTTTTCTTCCGCCAATGCGCACAGTAGGGTTCAATGCTCAATTAAAGCTCAATGACGGTTTGCTAGTACAGGCCTATATGAGTGCTTACGGTACTACTTTCCCTGATGCTTCCAAACGCGTGCAAAAAGCCGTGAAGGAAATGATTAACACCCTACATAGTGAAGGTAAACTGGAGCTAAAAGGATTGGGATTATTGCGTGTTTCAATGGATAATTCGTATCATTTTACGCCATTCCTCGACGGACTTAATTCACCAATGCTTTACGGCATGGGCGAACTACGTATCGCTCCGATGAACTTACTGAGAAAACCGCAAGAGAGCTCTTCTGCTATGGCTGAAAAGTTCCATGCACCGAAACCCGAAAGCGCAAAAACTTTTACCTTGCGTGCTACACAGAAAGAGGCTGCCTCAACTCATGGGGAAGGCCATTTATGGAAGGGCATTGCACGTACTGTAATAGCTTCCGCAGCAGCGGTCGCACTATTTTTTGTGCTTTCTACTCCAGTTGAAAATTCACCGATCGGTAAACAGACTTATCGTGCAGAGATCATCTCTTCACAACTTTTCCAATCGCAAAAGCCTACTCCGCAACAGGTACAACCTAAAAGAGTGCAACCTAAGCCAACTGCTTCACAACAAACAGAGCTCCAAAAGCCCCAGATGGTAGAAACAACAAAAGCTACATCTCCTGAAAAGGCTCATAAGGGCCAAGCTGAAAGGCTTCAAAACAACAAGGAAAAGAGTATTCCTGTTGAAGCTCAAAGTTCTACTCATGCAAATAAACGCTTCTCCATCATCGTTGGAGCTTTCAATAAAGAGGCAGACGCCCAAAGAATGATTACCCAGCTAATTAAAGATGGTTATGCAAATGCACACCTCATTAGCGGTTCAAGAGTACACAAGGTTTGCATTTCTTCGTACGACAACGAGAATGAAGCTGCTACTCAATTACGCACCCTACGTACAGGCAAACACGCCGATGCTTGGGTGTACAAACAAAAATAAATTCCTCCCACCCACTTATGAAACGAGTACCCTGTCCAAAGTGTCAGAATCTTATTCCTTTCGACGAGACGAAATATACTGAAGGACAATCGCTTGTATTCATCTGCGAGCAGTGTAAAAAGCAATTTTCTATTCGTCTAGGAACCACGCAATTACGTAATCGTCAACAAGATGAGAATTATCTTTCTACTGAAGAGGGGTATATCCATCAATTGGGTTGCCTCATTGTTGTAGAAAACGTATTCGGATTCAAACAAATTCTGCCTTTAAAACTAGGCGACAATTTAATTGGACGTAAATGCATCGGTTCGGAAGTAACTTTAGCAATAGAGAGTTCCGACATGAGCATGGATCGCAAACATTGTTTCCTCAATGTGAGCCGTAACGCAAAAGGCAAATTGGTATATACGTTGCGTGACTTCCCTAGTTTGACGGGAACGTTTGTACAACACGACCTTTTAAATGATCGTGATCGACGTATTTTACACGATGGTAACGTTATCACAATCGGTGCTACCTCGTTGATTCTTCGCATAGCAACACAAACTAGAAGGCCGGTAACAGAAGAGTAGAATCCCCCTACTCTTTACTCTTCCACTTCAATCCAAACTCCTTTTTCTAAAGAATACACTAATTGAAGGGTACCATTGTGCCATTCTGTTCTTTCGATCTCTTTGGTAAAGGGAATTAATCGCAACAATTTTCCTTCTTCAACCTCGACAATTACAAAGCGGTATGCCTCGCTGCCATCGGAATACTTAATTGGTACTCCAAGTGAAGCTGCATCACGCTCTATTATTTCACAAACAAAAGTAGGCAAAAGAGCACGATTAAAACGGATAAAATGACTAGCTAGACGCTTCATTGACGTCGATGATAACGCATCAATTGAATCCGATCGATAAAGAGATGATTGTTCTCATGAGCGGGGAAGTACTGAATATAGGTGCTTATCTGACGAATAGAAAGAGGTTGTTTACAAACTACTCTTAGTTTATAATCTCCCGACTTACGAATAATACGAGTGTTAACCAAAAGAGTATCCGGGGAGCCATAACGTACCGATATAAACAACACAGCCTTTCCAGAAGCATTGTTTTCATTCTGCTCAGGAAGGAAAGTAGCACGAAGCTTCCACTCCATGACATCGTTTATATGAAAGGTAGTATCGAGAGCATTTAGTACGGTCAGCTCTACTTTTGATGAGTTTAAACGACTTGCATGAATCAATTTCTTTCCGTTCCAGACATCTACGGTGTCACCACTTGGAAAAGAAGACGCTTTTAAACTCTGCGCACCAACCTGTTCCCCTTTTCCATCTTTTCCATCTTTCGATTTAGTTCCTTGCTCGTCCAAACGAGCTTGCAAACGTGAATTTACACGTGCATAGATGATTGCTAAGTCCTCCGGATTACGGGTATACCATTCCATTGAAGCCTCGAAAATCTCTTTAGTAATGCCATTCTTCCGATAAACACCTTCTTCATAAAGCGGAGCTTTATATTTTTCAGCAATAGGCAAGCTGTTCGACATCGCACGAGCTAAGTGATAGTCAACTAACACCTCAGTCATCTGACTGCGTTTTAACACACCCGAAGGAGTATGCCGTTCACAGGAAGAAGAAATCCATATCAGCATCACCATACTCCATATTAGAAGGAGGGAGCGAAATACTTGAACAGGGAAATTGAATTGAAGGCGTTTCATCTATTTGTTTTAAATGCGCTACGATAATGCCGATTACGACTTACTAATATCTTCGGACGTTACTTTTTCTTTCTCTGTAAGAAAGCCGTTTAAAGAATGCCGATAGAAAAGCAATAGTGCTATAATACCACAACTAATAGAAGCATCTGCAAAGTTGAAGATTGGACTGAAGAAGATAAAATGTTCTCCTCCAACCACAGGAAACCATTGAGGCCAAGTCGCATCGATTAAAGGGAAATAGAACATATCTACCACCTTGCCATAAAGGAATGGAGCATAACCCTCTCCCCACGGTACAAGTTGTGAAACCTGATAAGGTAGACTCTCTGAAAAGAGAAGCCCATATACCAACGAATCGATGATATTTCCCATGGCTCCCGCCCAAATAAGAGAGAGACAGACCACATAACCGGTCTTCTGACCACGTTGTATTACCTTATAAATATAATAGCCAATAACAGCTACGGCAATCACGCGGAATGAGGTGAGGAAAAGTTTACCAAACAATTCCATTCCGAAAGCCATTCCATTATTCTCGGTGAAAAGAATATAGAACCAATCTCCGCATACACTAAACCTCTCATACAAACCCATGTGGGTCTTTACTGCGATCTTTATCATTTGATCCGCAAAAAGCACCAACACAATAAGAAGTATAGAAAGACGGCCCTTCGTTAAAAACTTCATGCAGCTAATACCTTATTTTTTATTCTTTGCTTCGATACTAAGTGTAGCATGAGGTACTGCACGAAGACGCTCTGCAGGAATTAGCTTCCCCGTTTCGCGGCAAATGCCATATGTTTTATTCTCAATACGCATTAACGCAGCCTGTAGGCTTTGAATGAATTTTAATTGGCGTTGAGCCAAGCGGGTGTTCTCTTCTTTATTAGCTGAATCGGCACCTTCTTCAATTGATTTGAACGTGGGCGATGTGTCATCTATGTTATTGCCATCTGCATTCATTAACGCAGCTTTATATTGCTCATAGTCGCGCTCTGCCAAATCTAGCTTCCCTACAATAATCTCTTTGAATTCGAGCAATTCTGCATCAGAATATCTTGTTTTCTCACTCATTTTCGTTCCTTTTTAAAGTTAATTTATTTTTTCTATTTTCACAGTAAGCACAAAGTCTTCAAAATCGAGTATCGTTCCATTGTCAATAGAATTTACCGATTCCAAGCTCTGAGCTAAAACTTGTCCACAAATATACTCATAATGTTTAGCAACTGCTGCATTCATTCGCTCATTTTGAATAAATTCGATGCGAATTTTGTCTGTAATCTCTAATCCACTCTGTTTTCGCAGGTTCTGGATACGATTTACTAGTTCACGAGCAAGACCTTCACATTGCAGTTCTTCGGTTAACGTAACTTCTAGCGCAACGGTCAACTTCCCCTCATTAGCAACCAACCATCCGGGAATATCTTCACTGAAGATCTCTAAATCGCAAGCTTCAACAGTAGCCTCCGATCCATTCAATAATACTTGAAGGCTTCCTTTTTGTTCTAGTTCGGTTATTTGTGGTTGTGAAAGCTCTGCTATAATAGCTGCTACCGCTTTCATCTGTTTTCCAAATTTCGGGCCTAACTTTTTAAAGTCGCATTTCACTCGCTTCACGAGTACGCCTGAAGCACCTTCTACAAACTTCACCTCTTTTACGTTTACCTCACTTTTTATCAAATCCTTAACTGCTTCAATGTGTGCTTTCTGGGCAGAATCGAGTACAGGAATCAAAATGCTCTGAAGCGGTTGACGTACCTTTATATTCACTTTACGACGCAAAGCCAATACCATTGAGGTTATCTGTTGTGCCATCTCCATACGTACTTCCAACGACTCATCCACCATTGTAGCCTCAAAAGTTGGGAATTTTGCAAGATGCACGGAAGCAGCTTCTTCACGATCCGTCACGCTAATTAAATCGTGGTACAGTTTATCAGCAAAGAAAGGAGCTATCGGAGCCATCAACTTGCTTACCGTCTCAAGGCAGAGGTAAAGCGTTTGATAAGCTGAAAGCTTATCTTGCGAAAGTCCACCTCCCCAGAAACGTTTACGTGAAAGACGTACAAACCAGTTAGACAAGTTATCATTCACGAAATCCTGTATTGCACGACCGGCACGAGTAGGTTCATAGTCATCCAAGCTTTCTTCCACCACCTTTATCAACGTTTGCAATTCCGAAAGAATCCAACGATCGATCTCGGCACGCTGTGAAAGAGGAATGTCAACTTCTTTATACGTAAAGCCATCCACATTGGCATACAAAGCAAAAAATGAATAGGTATTATATAGAGTTCCGAAGAATTTACGACGAACTTCCTCCACCCCTGCTTCATCAAACTTCAAGTTGTCCCAAGGAGAAGAATTAGTAATCATATACCAACGAAGGGGGTCGGAGCCAAACTTTTCAATGGCACCAAACGGATCAACTGCATTGCCTAAACGCTTCGACATCTTGTTCCCGCTTTTGTCGAGAACTAATCCATTACTAATTACATTTTTATAAGCTACACTATCGAAAACCATCGTAGCAATAGCATGAAGCGTGAAGAACCAACCTCGCGTTTGGTCAACACCCTCTGCAATGAAATCAGCAGGATATACTTTTCCACTGTCAAGTAACTCCTTATTCTCAAAAGGATAATGAATCTGAGCATAAGGCATTGAGCCGGAATCGAACCATACATCAATAAGATCAAGCTCACGCTTCATTGGTTGGCCCGTTTCACTCACGAGTATTATATCATCGACATAAGGACGATGGAGATCTATCTTTTCATAATTTTCGGCATTATATTCACCGGGCACAAAGCCTTTCTCCTTATAAGGATTAACCGACATAAAACCGGCAGCTACCGATTTTTCAATCTCTTGATAAAGCTGAGCAACCGAGTCAATACAAAGTTCGGAAGTGCCATCTTCTGAGCGCCAGATTGGAAGCGGAGTACCCCAATAACGAGAACGCGAAAGATTCCAGTCGTTCAAGTTCTCTAGCCATTTTCCAAAGCGGCCGGTTCCGGTACTCTCAGGCTTCCATTTAATAGTCTTATTGAGCTTAATCATCTGCTCTTTACAAGCAGTAGAACGAATAAACCAGCTATCCAACGGATAGTAAAGTATAGGCTTGTCTGTGCGCCAGCAATGAGGATAATTGTGAATATGTTTCTCGATCTTAAACGCTTTGTTCTCGATCTTCATCTCCATACAAAGAGCAATATCTAAGGTTTCGTCTTGTTCAGTGAGCGCATCATCGTATGCATTCTTAACGAAACGTCCGGCATAGCGATTGTATTCTTCTCGGTTCAAATAAGTAGCTACCCATTCCTCATCCAAGTCGTCGACCAAATAGAATTTTCCGGTCAAATCAACCATCGGACGAGTTTCCCCTTTTTTATTGATCAATATCAATCCGGGAACGCCTGCAGCTTTCGCTACAAGGGCATCGTCTGCACCAAAAGTCGGAGCAATATGTACAATACCTGCACCATCCTCAGTAGTTACATAATCGCCAAGAATTACACGAAAAGCACCTTCATCAACTTTTACCCAAGGGAAAAGCTGCTCATATTCAAGTCCAACAAGTTCGGTTCCTTTATATTCCCCAACAACGCGATAAGGGATTAATTTATCACCTGCTTTGTAATCTTCCAAAGTCAGCTCAGCTACCTTTGGATTAAAATAAGCAGCCAAACGATCCTTCGCCAATACTACTGTAATAGGCTCTCCAGTATAAGGGTTATAACTCTCAACCGCTACGTAGGTTATTTTAGGGCCTACACAAAGTGCAGTGTTTGAAGGTAAAGTCCAAGGCGTAGTAGTCCAAGCCAAGAAGTAAGCAGCTCCCCAATTCGACCACTCAGCACGTGGATTCTTCATACGAAATTGTGCAGTAACCGTAGTATCCTTTACATCACGGTAACAACCCGGTTGATTTAGCTCGTGACTGGAAAGTCCGGTACCGGCTGCTGGGCTATAAGGCTGAATGGTATATCCTTTATAAAGCAAGTTCTTTTTATAAAGTTGCCCCAAAAGCCACCAAAGAGTTTCAATATAGCGATTATCATAAGTGATATAGGGTTCTTTCATATCAACCCAATATCCCATTTGGTGAGTGAGCTGCTCCCATTCACGAGTATATTTCATAACTTCCTTACGACAAGCGGCATTATAAGCATCGACACTAATCTTTTTGCCTATATCTTCCTTCGTGATGCCAAGCGATTTCTCAACTCCAAGCTCCACGGGAAGTCCATGTGTATCCCAGCCGGCTTTACGCTTTACCTGAAATCCCTGCATGGTTTTATAACGACAGAATACGTCCTTAATAGTACGAGCCATTACATGGTGAATACCAGGCATACCATTTGCAGAGGGAGGACCCTCGAAAAAAACAAATGAGGGGCAACCCTCACGTTCCGTCATACTGCGCTGAAAGATGTGTTTATCATCCCAACTATTCAGTACCTCCTTATTGATTTCAGAGAGGTTGAATGTGCCATATTCTGCAAACTTGCTCATAAGTTCTTAATATTCTTTTTTAGACTCTACTTTATTTAGGGCGCAAAGATACAAAATTCTCACTATATTATGAAACATTTTAAGAGATAATTGCCCTAGGAAGAGAAAAAGCAACTAAAAAAACGAGAGAGACACTTTTCGTTATAAAATACCACTCAAAAGCGTTGGTTATTCTTTAAAAAGCTTGTACTTTTGCAGAATAAACAAACAGTTTCGAAAAAACTGTAAAATACATTTACCATGTGGAATTGGTTAATAGATTTAAGGGAGCTCGTCTACCCTCATCTTTGTCCATGGTGTGGGAATCCAATCAGTAAAGAACAAGTTATTTGCACAGACTGTTATCTTAAAAGCGCTTCTAATGAGGCTGCACTCAGAGAAAAAGCAGAGCTAAGAATTATTCCATATTTCCCTATAGAACGAGCTTATTCATTCTTCTTATACAACAATAGTAGCAGGCAATTAGCCTTACAGTTTAAGTACCACGGACAAAAGTTATTGGCGTTAAACGCAGGGAGAATGATGGCAAATAGTCTTTTAACAACAAGCGATTTTTTACACGACATTAATTGCCTGATACCGGTTCCTTTGCACCCCCGCCGTCAAAAGGAACGTGGATACAATCAAAGCGAATATCTCGCTAAAGGTATTTCCGAACAAACGGGAATTCCAATACGAACTGATTTGGTAGAAAGAATTCACTACACTACTCCACAGGCACAGCTCACCCATGAGGAACGAGAAAAAAATGTAAAAAATATTTTTCGAGGCATTCCTCAAATAGAAAACAGTAAAGGGCAACATTGGATGATTATAGACGACGTAATGACTACGGGGTCAACTCTCGCAGAGTGCTTAAAAGCCATCCGCGAAAAGCACGAAGCAGAGCTTTCCGTACTCACTCTGTTTATTACTTAAAGAGTGAAAAATAATTTAAAGAAGGGCATCACGGACTCTTATTTCTTCTTGTTCGACTTCTTTCACTTTCTTGAAAAGATCGCTCGCAAAAATGAAATCATTCAATTTTTTACTCTCTGCGGACATAACTTTTGCAGAATTGCCTTCCCACTCTTTCAATCCTTCGCATAAGAAAATTATTTTTTCGCCAATTCCCATTACAGAATTCATGTCATGAGTATTGACTATTGTAGTCATGCAATATTCATGGGTGATATCTTGAATTAGTTCGTCAATTACTAACGATGTTTTAGGATCAAGCCCCGAATTGGGCTCATCACAAAATAGATATTTAGGATTCAGCGAAATCGCGCGAGCAATAGCTACACGCTTCTGCATGCCTCCTGATATTTCACCCGGATATTTAGAATAAGCCTCCGAAAGATTAACACGGTCCAAACAAAATTTGGCACGTGCCTCGCGCTCAATAAACGTATCATTGGAGAACATATTCAATGGGAACATCACATTTTCAAGCACGGTCATCGAATCGAATAAAGCTGCACTTTGGAAAATCATACCCATCTCACGACGAAGCCCTATTTTCTCCTTTTTATCCATTATAAGGAAATTACGATTATCATAAAGGAGTTCGCCACTCGTTGGTTCGAACAGCCCTACAATGCATTTCATAAATACCGTTTTACCTGATCCGGATTGCCCAATAATTAAATTAGTTTTTCCATCTTCAAATGTCGCATCAATGCCACGCAATACTTCCTTATTGTCAAAGGATTTACAAAGTGATCTTACTTCAATCATTATTTCTTATCAATAAAGGTTAGTTCAGGAGTTTGGTCAATATAAGATCGGAAAACAGAATCAATACGCTGCAACTCACTACCGAGTTTGTAGAAGCTTTTCCTACATCAAGCGATCCCCCTTCTACATTATAGCCATAATAAGCCGATACGGTAGATATTATAAAAGCAAAAAAGATTGATTTCACATAACTCGATAAGATAAAGTAAGCATTGAAATCATGCAACAATCCCGTTTCCAAATCGGAGGCCGTCATTATCCCCACAAACCAACAGGTACAGTAGGCACCTATAATACCAAAGAATATACTAAAAGTTACCAATATCGGCATAAACAGCATCAAAGCGACCATCTTCGGAAGAATCAAATAGCACGCAGAGTTTATGCCCATAATTTCAAGCGCATCTATTTGTTGAGTTACACGCATCGTTCCTATTTCGGAAGCTATATTAGAGCCCACTTTTCCTGAAAGAATCAGGCACATAATAGAGGATGAAAACTCCAACAACATAATTTCACGAGTAGTATAACCCACTACCCAAGGGGGCATCCAAGGGCTCTGAATATTGAGCTTAATTTGAATGGTAATAACAGCTCCGATAAAAAGTGAAATTAAAATCACAATACCGGATGAATTGACGCCAAGCGACTCTATTTCATGAATCAACTGTCGAAAATAAACTCGTAGTCGTTCAGGACGAGAAAAGACACGGCCCAGTAACATCAAATATTTACCGAAAGTTTGTATACCTTTAAACATAAATTGCTAATTTGATTGCAAAAATAGTGATTTTATGCCATTAATTTGCTACTTTTGCAGCAAAATATTCATCATGATGGAAGAAAAAGATTTGACCCCCTCCGAAGACTTACTCGATAACAGTACCGACCAGACTGTGAATGAGCCTATTGATACTCCATATTCATTTGTTCCTGAAGAAGGACGCCTCACTTTACGTACTGAAAATCTGGTAAAGAGATACGGAAAACGTACGGTAGTGAATCACGTATCAATTGATGTAAAACAAGGAGAAATTGTTGGATTACTTGGGCCTAATGGCGCAGGAAAAACAACTTCATTCTACATGACAGTAGGTTTAATTACAGCTAATGAAGGCCGTATTTTTATAGATAACACGGAAATTACTAAATTTCCGGTTTATAAACGTGCAAAATATGGAATTGGCTATTTGGCACAAGAGGCTAGCGTATTCAGAAAAATGACGGTGGAAGATAATATCGCAGCCGTTCTTGAAATGACGGGAGAGTCCAAAGAATATCAAAAGGAAAAATTGGAAAATCTCATCGAAGAATTTCGCCTTGAAAAGGTACGCAAAAATCTTGGTGACCAGCTTTCCGGTGGAGAACGTCGTCGTACAGAGATTGCGCGTTGCTTAGCTATTGACCCTAAATTCATCATGCTGGACGAGCCTTTTGCCGGAGTAGACCCTATTGCCGTAGAAGACATTCAGCAGATTGTATGGAAGTTGAAAGATCGGAACATCGGCATTCTGATTACCGATCACAACGTACAAGAAACACTTTCAATTACCGATCGTGCTTATCTCCTTTTCGAAGGCAAAATACTTTTCCAAGGTTCACCTGAGGAGTTAGCCGCAAATGAAATTGTACGTGCGAAGTATCTCAGCAACTCATTTGTACTCCGGAAAAAGGAATTCCAGATTTAAGGTGCTCAAAGAATTTTATAACATTATTGAAGCTCTAAACTTTGAGAAGGAAATAACAAAAAAGGCTGCATCACTTTTGATGCAGCCTTTTTTGTTTATTATGCGGCCAGATCCTTCCTTTGAAGATAAAAAGAATCCGAGCTAAGATTAGTTCCTCTGTAAAAAACGATAAGAGTTAAATAACCGAGATGACTCTGTCCGTCTTTCGTCTTGTAGTTCCTGTTTTTTCCATGTGTTGCCCCATCGGGCATACAAAAGCTACTGTTTTGCTTGGAAAACAACCATAACGTTCGTTGAATCTATTCATAAAATTAATATAGGTGAGTGTATCTGTAGGATTAGGGCAAAAATCGTAATGTGCGAAGAGCTGTTTTTAGATGCCTAGTTGAACATTGTAAGCCGGTTTGGGTTGTCTATTCATTATGTGATCTTCCTTCATATGCATTGATATAGCATCAAAATTGGTTTTTGAATAGCTGTTTCGATTCCCTAAATTTTCAAGGTGCTTTTCAGATTCTTGCATCTTTGATATACAGTCATAAAAATACGAATAAAAAGGACAATAAAAAAACTTTTACATGAGCTTTCCTTATTAATTATGCAAAAAAAGGCTGCCTCGCTTTTGAGACAGCCTTTTTTGAGTTTAAACAATTGGGTACACTGATTTATTTTACAGCGACTTTAATACTTTGTGCTCCAGAGGTTACAATATAAACTCCGGCTGCCAACTGAGTTGCTATATTTACTTTTTGCCCAGTTAGGTTTGTTATAGTGTATTTACCTGCACCAATAACATGGATATAGCCGCCTTCTGCATATGCATGAAGAGTGTTTTCTGCATTTACATTTTCGATTGCAACTGGATATACCTTGTCACAAGTGATGGTAAAGTTATCGAATGCAATCCAGTTAGCTGTTGTGCTTTCTGTTTTTACGCCAAATGTAAGATCGGTAAGTACCATACATTTTACAGAGAATTTCTGGGATGCGGGTTCACGAGAACCTGTTACAGAGTTGCTCAGGTTTGTACGAGTTACATTTGTGAACTCACCTAAAGTGGCATCATATACAATGGGAGTTGAGATTTCCGTTTTTTCGCCTTGGGCAAAGAGGTATACGCCTGTTACAGGTTTCAGCTCATTAATTGTGTCACTTTCAGCATCAAAAACTTCTTCGCTTGTTGTTTCATCAACATGCGTAGAGAGAGCTTGCTGTAGGCCTTTACCCCAAACAGAAACAGTATACTCTCCAGCAGGGAGCCCTGTGATGGTTTGTTGAATAGAATAATCACCTAGTTTGCCGCCACTGCCAGTCCATTTCTCAGCACATGTTGTGCCCGTAAATCCACCTTGTAGATTCTTATCAGTAAACCAAGTTATATCTAGGGACACTTGATCTGTGTTGCTAGAAATACTATTATTAGTCCATCCTGCAGGGAAAGTACCTGATTCAAATCCAGGGTTCGTAATCCAAGAAGTTACATCTGATCCAGCTTGCACGTCCGCTTTCTGTGCAACGGTTACAAGCTCTTTAAGAGTTGCCAAGGCTTCTGTAGAACTTCCGCTTTTTGCAGTTTCTAATGTGGTAGCTTGTGCATCGGTGATGGTTTTAGCACTAGAGACGCCAAGAGTAGAAGCTATTTCGGTTGCTGAAATATAATATTTAGCGTAGGCTAAATCATTTGCAAGTGATGCATTTAATGTAGTGAAGATTTCGTTTGTTTCTGCACTAGCAAGTGCTAAATCAGCAGCGGCTATTCTGTCAACAACAAATGAAGCAATTCCGTCAGGACTCTTAATCGCTGCCAAAGCCTTATAATCACCAGCTTTGAAAGTACTCATCTCTGTTATTGCAGTATTAGCAGCTGAGATAGCTTGGGTTAAGGTAGCGATACTTGTTGCATCCGGTGTTACACCTTCGGCTGTAGTAATAGCATTATTTAACGCTGTTAATGCACCAGGAATCATCTCTTTTCCTTGTAAACCTTTTGCTTTGTCAATAATTTTAGCAAATAGGGTAGCATCATCAAGAGTATAATAGAAGAGCGAGTAGTTGTCGCTGACACACCAGTTAGCATAGGAATTTACTAGCTTATAACCCACCTCAATGGTGCTATCAGTAACCGTCGTTGAAACAGCGTAAATGTCAGGTGAAGAAATATTTTGTTTAACTTCAATAGGTGTCGTGTTGTCATTGATGAATAAATAAACTCCACCCAAATTACCTGTAGAACCCTGATCGTTAGCTGATACTGCAGCTTTTAGAGTATATACTCCAGATGGTAAGTGCTTAATCGTTTGTGACATGGCTACACTCAAAGGAGCGCTACTTGTTGGTCCCCACATTTCTAATGCATAAGTACCAGTAAATAGGTCATTATCATCGGTTATACCACCATATCCGTCTTGTTTAATAGCTTGCTTAGCATTAATAGTGCCAGTGTAAGTCCATCCAACATTCCCTGATTCCATACCTGGATTAGTAAGGAGGAAACTCACATCAATAGGAATAGCTTCTGAAGAAGGTTCGGTGAAACGATAAGTGTGAATAGCTGAAGTGAGATCGCTTATTGATTTAAGGAAATCGGCATTCAGAGCTGTTGTATAGGCCTCACCTGAATAAACAGAGAGAGCTGCGTCATTAGCAGTTTGTAAAGCAGCTACTCCAGACCATTTCTTTGTGAGTAGTTCATCCGCTTCGTACAATAGGCTATTTAAGGTTTCTCGGTTAGTAATAGCTTTTTCTATTTCAGCGTATAGCGTTTTACCTTCCTCAAGCAAGGCATTGACATCCTCGTCAGTAGGATCATCACCTAAATTATCTACTCTTGTGACATAAGAAGTAATGAGTGGACTGTATCCATCAGGACGATCGCAGTTCTCCAATTTTTGAGATTGTGCTATAACGGCTGTTTTCTTATCGGATCCATAATATAGTAATTTGAAATTATCTATACCATTCCAAATATTTTGTACCGTTTTATTGCTCTTAAAACCGATAGTTAGTGTTCCATCAGCACCAACAATAAAGTTTTCTACAACTATTTTATATTCATCTGTTTCAGGGATAGATGCAGAAATGCTACTTGAATTCATCGATGGTGCGACTTGTAATTCACCGCTTGGGGAAGTCACCACATACATTACTACAGCTTTTGCGGTATCATTATTAGCGTAACCAGAAAAAGCGTAGGCTTCTAGGGAATAGAGGCCTTCAGGTAAGCCTGTAATGTTTTGATAGAAATCCCAAGAAAGGTTACTGCCGCCTCCAGACCATGTTTGTAGGAATGTATTAGCACTGACGGTTTTCACGACTTTGGCTTCCGAATTGTTAACCCAGTTACGAACGCTCCATCCATTAGGCATGGTTTCATAAGAGTTTACGCCCTGCGTTTCTTCTATCGTCGGATTTACGATAAAAGATGCTGTGACATCTTCTTGCGCCTGCAATGGCATAATAGCTGTATAAGCTAGCAGAGCGATAGAAAGTGATAGTAATTGATTTTTCATGTGTGTAGATTGATAATTGTTAGTAATTAGTGAACATATAGTTGTTTTAAAATTTAGACAATCGTCCTTTTATTCTGTTCTAGGTAAATATAGCGCGCTTTCAGTTCCTCACGATGCAAAGATAATTATTCTGTTGTTTTTTGCCACATATATTACGTTAAAGTATATAAAATAATAATCATTATTCAAAACTGCACAAAGCGTAGTTGAAAAAAATAGTCCTAATCACGGCCTTTTATCATCTGTCAATATCTTATAAAATAGGTTTTAGCCTTTGATTGTTTGATAAAATAATAATTTTAGTTTCATAAAATGCTAATTAGTTAAATAATAAAAACAGTTAAATAAACAATAAGCCCTTTACTTGTTATCGGAAAGAATTGATTGGTTCTTGCTAGAATCTGATCTTTCTAAAGATGGTATTAACCCGTGGTGCATTGAGGAAAATAGCATAAAAAGAAGTTACTCGTTTAGTAAAAATTACGTATGTTTATCTATTGCTTTCCGGTGAAATTTTATTAAAATACACAATAAAGGGCTGAACTCATAAATGAATTCAGCCCTTTATTGTGTTATTTTGCTTTTTACCACAAAAAACATTGTAGAGCTATGGGCAAAAACACAAGTTTCACCGGACAGCCGCTCTATAATCAGCTACTTTCTTTACTTGAAAAGGAAAAAATATCTAAACTCAGTAAAAACGATGGTCATGACCGCTATGCAAAGAAGCTGCAATCTGCTATTGTTGGTCATAAAAAAAAACGCATTAAATGAGAATGGAGCTTCTCTAATCTAGTGACAATGGCAAAGACAAGCACTAATGCATTATATTGATCTTCATTGTTTTTGCGAAAATACAGAAAAGGCATGGCTGAAAATCATTAATCAATCCAATTCTTCACCTCCAGACCTTTTCTTCTTAGTAGGGGGGGGGTACTTTTTTAAAAAACAAAGGCCGAATTGCAGCTATATTAGCAATTCGGACCGATTTTTTTATGCTCTTAAAGTTTTACCGGGCAGCAATAAATTTCTATATACTATCGATTTACTTCTGTCGGATGAATATATAAATTGGAGTACCGGTTAACGGCCATCGCTCACGTATTTTGTTCTCAAGGAAGCGTTTATACGGTTCTTTAATATATTGAGGCAAATTCGCAAAAAATACAAAAGAAGGAATCGTAGTATTCGGTAGTTGAGTCACATACTTAATTTTGATATATTTTCCTTTATTTGAGGGTGGTGGATAAGCCTCAATAAGCGGAAGCATCTCTTCGTTCAGGCGAGCGGTAGGAATACGTGTAGTACGGTTCTTATAAACCTCCATAGCCGACTCTAGCACTTTAAAGATACGTTGCTTAGTTGTTGCAGAAGAAAAAATTATCGGGAAATCGACAAAAGGGGCAAAACGGCTCTGAATAGTCGCAGTATATTGCTTCATTAATTTATCGCTTTTATCTTCCACCAAATCCCACTTATTTACCACTACAATCAGCCCTTTATTATTACGCTGTATTACCTGAAAGATGTTTAGATCTTGACTTTCAAGTCCACGTGTAGCATCTAACATTAGAATACAAACATCAGCATTTTCAATTGAACGAATCGAACGAATCACAGAATAATATTCAAGATCCTCATTTACTTTACTTTTCTTACGAATACCCGCTGTATCTACCAAATAAAAGTCGAAGCCAAATTTGCTAAAGCGTGTGTAAATAGAGTCACGAGTCGTACCTGCTATTTCTGTTACGATATTACGTTCTTCTCCAATGAAAGCATTTACAAGAGACGATTTTCCAGCATTAGGACGACCTACTACCGCAAAACGAGGGATATCTTCATCCAAAATTTCATCACTCTCTTTCGAAAACTTTGTAAGAATTAAATCCAATAAATCACCTGTGCCACTACCTGTGGTAGCAGAGATAGAATAAGGATCACCTACTCCCAATGAATAGAATTCGGCTGACTGAAAAGAAAGGTCGTTGTTATCAGCTTTGTTACTTACCAAGATAACTGGTTTCGTAGCACGTCGCAATATTGTAGCAACTTGCTGATCAAGATCGGTTATTCCATTCTGTACATCTACCACAAAAAGGATCACGTCGGCCTCTTCCACAGCAAGAAGTACCTGCTTACGGATTTCCTCTTCGAAAATATCATCCGAATTAACTACCCAACCTCCAGTATCCACAACCGAGAATTCGGTACCAACCCACTCACATTTTCCATATTGGCGATCGCGTGTAGTACCAGCTTCCTCATTTACAATGGCTTGTCTCGTTTTAGTTAGACGGTTAAAAAGGGTGGACTTTCCGACATTCGGACGACCCACTATCGCTACTAAATTACTCATATTCTTCTTTACTTTTTTATGACTTCACAGTCAGTTTATAATCCAATGCCTAATTCAAAAGAGAAATTAGGTATCTCCTAAATTTAATCTAAATGGTAACCAAAGTTCTTCAACTCACGATCGGAATTACGCCAATCTTTGTCTACTTTCACAAAAGTCTCAAGGAAAATTTTCTTTCCAAAAAACTTTTCTAACGAAAGACGAGCTTCAGTGGCAACTTTTTTCAGTGCACGCCCTTGCTTACCAATAATTATTCCCTTCTGCGAATCACGCTCTACGTAAATCACAACTCCTATATTAATCTGAGCTTCAGCTTCCTTAAACGACTCCACTACAACTTCTACAGAATAGGGTATTTCCTTATCGTAATAAAGTAGAATTTTCTCTCTGACAATCTCTGTCACAAAAAAGCGAGCCGGTTTATCGGTCCATTGATCTTTTTCAAAATAAGGAGGAGAATCAGGCAACAACTCTTTAATGCGAGTTAGTATCACATTCACATTAAATTTAGAGAGCGCAGAAATCGGTAAGATCTCCGCTGTAGGCAGAAGTTCGTGCCATTTATCCACAAGAGCTTCAAGAGTAACTTGGTCACTCAGATCAATCTTATTGATCAGCAGCAGTAATGGAGCGGTTTGTTCACGTACTTTATCGAGAAACTCCTGGTTCTTGTCGGGCGTTTCATTAACGTCAGTTACATAGAGCAACACATCGGCATCTTGAAGTGCTGATGTAGAGAAATTGAGCATCGATTCTTGCAACTTATAGTTGGGTTTCAACACCCCTGGGGTATCGCTGAACACAATCTGCATTTCAGGAGTATTTACAATACCCATAATACGGTGACGTGTGGTCTGCGCCTTAAAAGTGGCGATACTAATTCGCTCCCCCACTAAAAGGTTCATTAATGTCGACTTCCCTACATTCGGGTTGCCTACGATATTCACAAATCCTGCTTTATGCATCTTTATTTTATTTTTTTGTCTAAAAAGGGGCGAATCACTTTCGCCCCTTTTCGTTTGAGTTTAGTCGATCAACTCTTTTCCGGTAGCTTCGCCATCATAGCCCCACTTCATATAAAGTGCGCCATAAGTGAAACCAGCACCAAAAGCGGTAAAGATCAAGTTATCGCCTTTCTTTAATTTCTTTTCAAAGTCCCAAAGGCAAAGTGGCAATGTAGCCGCGCTAGTATTACCATAACGTTGAATATTTACCATTACTTTTTCTTTTGGTAATTCCAAACGATGGCCCACAGCTTCAATAATGCGCATGTTGGCTTGATGAGGTATCACCCAATCAATATTATCTTTATTCAATCCATTACGTTCTGCAATCTGAGCGGTAAGATCAGACATGTTGGTCACTGCATATTTAAACACAGTACGACCTTCTTGATAAATGTAATGCATCTTATTATCAACAGTATAATAAGAAGGTGGGCACACAGAGCCACCCGCTTTCATATGAAGGAAAGGAAGGCCTTTTCCATCAGTGCGCAAAAGGCTATCAATCACTCCTAAATTTTCAGTAGTAGGCTCCATCATAACAGCAGCTGCTCCATCTCCAAAAATTGGACAAGTAGCACGTTCGGTATAATCAACCATACTTGACATTTTATCCGCGCCCACAAGAATTATCTTTTTATAACGCCCTGAACGAATAAAATTAGCACCTACTTCTAATAGGTAAAGGAAGCCACAACAGGCAGCCGAAAGATCGAAAGCAAAAGCATTCTTCAATCCAAGTTTATCGCAAAGAATAGAGGCTGACGAAGGGAAATGGTAGTCGCCGGTAGTTGTTGCTACAATTACAAGCTCAATATCATCAGGATTTGCTCCTGTTTTCTTCATCAACTCACGAGTTGCTTTACGAGCCATATAAGCTGTTCCCAAACCTTCCTCATTAAGAATATGACGTTCTTTCACACCAATACGAGTCATGATCCACTCATCATTCGTATCAACCATTTGTGAGAGCTCATCATTTGTCAACACATAGTCAGGTACATAACCTCCAATACCAGTGATTACAGCATTTATATTTTCCATTTGATTAGTTCTTTAAATAAAAGAAAGTACTCTGAGAAAACACAAGGGCCAGAGAGGGTGACTCTCTGGCCCCTGACGTTTAATTTAAGTACCAGTTACTTGGTGACTGCAGATTAAACAGCTGCTTCTTTTACAATCGCCAACTTGCCACGGTAATAACCGCAAGCTCCACAAACCGTGTGGTAAACATGCCATTCACCACAATTTGGACAAAGTGCCAACGTAGGGACAGTGGCTTTGTCATGAGTTCTTCTTTTTGCAGTTCTTGATTTAGACTGTTTTCTTTTAGGATGTGCCATTTTACTTATATTTATTTGTTATTTAAATTCAATTTTCAGCAGAGCCTTTGCTCCCAAAAGCTCCTTTCAGTTTCTCCCAACGCGGATCAATCGAAGAACTTTCATTCTGTTCTTCATTTGTTTCAAATTCATCATCATCATCTTCATCCTCACATTCTTCATCTAAATCCAAATGCTTTGCACTTACCAAATGTTTACAGTATTCTTCATACATTTCTTCATTGCACTCACCTTTTTTATGAACATGCTTTATGGGCAAAGCCAATACAATAAACTCATAAACATGCCACGCTACATCAAGTACGCCTTCTTCTTCAGAAACTACAATAAGGTCATCTCCTTCATCCGCATTCTCTTCACCAAACTTTACATTCAAGTGATTTTTAGTAGCAATGGGCAGTTGCATTTCATCAAGACAACGATCGCACTGTACCATAACAAAACCTGTTGTATGAAACTTTAGTTCA
>Ga0302170_10000119_pt1 | contig 29260 bp, 50 predicted proteins | sample I_Fen_N2_1_FD_193492 | JGI IMG/M metagenome (GOLD analysis project Ga0302170, IMG submission 193492) | Peat permafrost microbial communities from Stordalen Mire near Abisko, Sweden - I_Fen_N2_1 | ecosystem: Environmental > Terrestrial > Soil > Wetlands > Permafrost | place: Sweden: Abisko...
TGTGAATATAGAAAACAACAAATCTGCCTATTAAACGAACAGGGTGCAGGTTACACCGCTAGACATGGGAGAGAATTAGATGTTTGTGAAAATACTTGAGGAACGTGGGCTAGATCATGCCCTACGTGGTATGGCTTACAGCTATCGAGATCGTGCCGAAGATGTAGAGTGTTGGTGGTCAGGTAAGCGAGAACGTGCTTACGAACGCATGTCTAAATTGGCACACATGGACGGAGGCCACAACAAAGCCCTTGAGAGTATTGTTGTTTGGCTTGATATTGATGCTTGTCGAGGATTCTGGAGTCAATTGGACACTTATCGTTCTGGTATCACTAAACAATCAGACAGCACAATGCATACGCTGGCAAAGCGAGAACCTGTTGCAGCAGACTTTGAAGAAAGCACTGATCCCCGAATGATTGAACTGTTCATTCAACTCTGGCAAGAACACAAGAAGGATGTCACTAAGTTGAAAGACAATCTTCCAGAGGGTTATCTACAGCGTCGTATTGTATGTACCAACTACAAGACTCTAAGAAACATTATTGCGCAGCGCAGAGGGCACAGGCTCAAGTATTGGGATGTGTTTTGTGATAGTATTCTATCTCAACTAGAACATCCAGAATATATTGTGCAAGGAGAACAACAATGATTATAACAATCCCCTTCGGACAAACAACAGCAACAATTACAGGGCGCTACTATCCGCCCCGAGTGGGGTGTAAATTCCTTGCCAGCGGTGATCCTGGTTATCCAGAAGAATATCCTGATTTCGACATTGAAACATTTGAAGTAGGTGGAGAGGACATTCTTGAGCAGTTGTCTATCATGCAAGTGCTTCGTGCCAATGGGAAATACGAAGACTATCTCGATACAATCCTTGACATCGTCCTTGAGAAGGCCTATACTCAACACAGAGATGATTTCGAGGAACACTGTGGTAATGGCTACTACTCGAAATGGCATTGAAATAAATATTCAATTTATATTCTGATTATTTCACGGAGCGTACACAGAATGACTAAGAAGAAAGCTGCTACTAATAGGCCTGCCAAAGATGACGTAAGCTACGTTGGCATTCCTTCTACAGGGTGTACAAGTAGCAAGCAGAATAATTGGTGGCGCTCTCATGAGAATGCCTTGCGGCGAGCGGCGTCCTATACAGACTACTCGCTTCCGTTCAAGATTAAATAATATCTACGTAACACATACGATAAAGGAGAAGAATTATGAGTAAGTTTATTGAGTTGACTACCGGAAGAGATGAGAAATTTCTAATTAATGTCGAGAGCATTGAGCAGATATGCAAACTTGATAAGGATTGGGCCTCTGGTTATGCTGTACACAGAGAATTCTTTAATGATATTACAAGTGTTGTGTATACTACACCACACATCGACTTGGATAATACTCAGTATGTTGTCGAAACATATGACCAAATCAAGACAATGTTGATGTAAATAATTTGACAGAAATAATTATAGCCACACTACAAATGTAGTGTGGCTTTCTCCTATACCGGAAACTGGGAATATTATTTTGGTAAATCCTAGGAATTTCCTGCCGAAATTAAAAATTGGAAGTCCATTTTTCTTCCCAAATAGTGAGGGGCTATATTGAGAATTTTGCCACTGCTATAAAACTCTCTTTTGAAAAATGGGTCTGTGGATAACTTTTGTGGACAAATTGTGGATAACTTGATCGAAATAGTCAAAAACTGTCCACAGCCTGTGGATAAGTCGTATTCTGTCAACAGCTTCCCGCATTATGAAATAATTAGTAAATTATCCACAGCAAGGCGTTGAAGTAGCAATTATTTATTCACAATTCCATATTCTGGCATATTTATTGCTCTGCAATGCTTAATAATACACAGCTAGAATGCTATCCGCCGTCGGTCCTCCTGATCCGGCCTAAGCCGCGAAGGAACATGCCCATTGTACCATTGAAATTGTTGAATGCAATAGCCTGAGCTAAATTTATATGTGCCTGTTGAATGTCTATTCTGGCACAGTCTTTGCTACGCGTATGCGCGTCTATTGAATATAGAACGAAGGAAGAGCGAAGCTGTATTCTGTTACAAACTGTTACAATAAAGTGTTTGCCAATTGTCTAATTACCTTTATACTTACGTTACACCTTAACTTTACCAGTGAGAACGACATGAAAAGCCTTTACGAACAGCTTGATTCCCTCGACGTACAATTGGTCGGCCTTCTTGTTGGAATTGATGCAGTAGGCCCAACATTCAGGAATAATTTGCGTGATATCCCTGCTATTGTTGGCGGGTATACGCTTTGTCAAGTTTCCAAAGCGTATCTTGAGCATATGCTTGCAAAGCAATAATTGCTAGTGTAGAATTCAATTCATCAGCTAACGTTAAACATTCAACTAAGGGGCAACATCATGAAGCCAAAGACAGTAACGTTTTCCATCTCGTCAATTCGCTGGGCAATTCGCCACCATGTTGCAATCATCGTTTTCTGCTAGGAGAGAATCAGCGGATGCTGATTCCTTTCTCGACTAACATCTCGAAAGGTACTACTGCCATGACAATCAACTATGACGAACAAACGGAGCTTGAAAGCATGAATGTTGAGACGTTGCTACATGAGCTTTCATTACTTGAGGATGACTGCGCAGAACGTGATACAATCGGCATTCTCGATTTATCCTATCTTGGTGTATCACTGGACGACATGTAAATGTGGAATCAAAAGAAAATTGTTGACACTTTAATTGTATGGATGATAGTATTCGTCCTGTTGGTCGTTCCGCAAATTATTCAACGTTCGTTCTAACTTACTGGAGTATTGAAAATGAAATTCTCATCAATCAAGGGAGTTATCGAATTCTGTAACGACCTGTGCAGTTCACCAGATTGGCGGGAGGTCGTCGGATACATCGAATCGAACGATGATGATTTTGAAGTGGACAATGTCCGTTTCATTAAAGATGATGCAATCGATAAGATTCAACAAGAAGAAATGGAAAACGACCTTTACATTCTTGGTTGTTTCAATGCTTGGTTTATCGCTGATTGTATCGGAATTGACACTGACGTTATCGCAGCAATGCAAAAGGCTGAAGCTTTCGAAGCCATTGGCAAGCGGATTATTTCAATGGGCAAGATCGAAGAAATGCAAGCGGCTTATGCTTCGTCAGATGGTTATGGGCACCATTTCAATAGCTACGATGGTATCGACGAAGAAATTGATATTGAAGGTGTTACATATCACGTTTTCGATAATCGTTAGATAAATCTAACGATTACATCGCTAACATTCAACAATCAACTAGGACTAAATATCATGGCAAAGCTTACATTTGACGAAGCAATGGACAAAATCAATGACGGTATGCCCGCATCTTGGAACGGCGTACAGGTGAAAGCGCTACGCCGGAAAGTATGGGTTGCAGAATGGCATATCCCCGGGTGCATGAGTGAATACCAAAGTTATTGCCTTACGAAAGAAGAGGCAATCGAAACTTGCTGTATGTATGCTGAAGGCGAAGAGGGTATCCCGCGTGGCATGAAAACAGCATTGAGGAAGTACGGGCGATTCGATAGTGAGTCAGTTTGTTTTGGCGATTGCATCAATACAATCGAGCGCTTGACGCTCAGTGACATTCTCTAACTAATTGGAGCATTCAAAATGGAAATGATTAAATACCTTGCAAGCAATAACAAGCGGATTCCACTCATGGGTGATGACCTATCTGCTAACAAGATTGCACAATTGCCAGCAGTCAAGGGGCAAATTGGCAAAACAGGTATCCTTGAGCTTTTGCGTGGCGAGAAGAAACAAGTTAAGGGGTTCTCAATTGTTGAGGATAGAGCGCCCGACAGGGCTAACAAGATCGGCGTCGAGTACATTGGCACAGGCAAGATACGTCAGCGCAAGCCAATGGCAATCTACGTCAAGCCTTGCAAGGATAAAGGGCTTACAGGCCGCGAAGGGGGCGATTTTAAGCGCTTCCTACTGGCAGTGTATAAGGGGGCTAACAAAAACCCTGCTGGCGTCGAATATGGAGCTTTGGCGGGTGAATTAGAAGGCTGGAGCCGCAATATAGTAGCTGTCTACAGTGCGAGAGCTAAGGCACTAGGGTATGTCACAACAAGCCGCGAAAGCGGGAAGCTAAAGTAGCTTGTTACATACTGTTACAATAAAGGGCTTGCACTCAATAGTTAAAGTATCTAGAATGACTACATCAACTAACGCACAGGAAGCAAACATCATGAAAACTTTTGATAACATCGAACAAATAAGGCAAGCTGTTGATCGGGGCGATGAGGTCTACTGGCGTAATGACAGCTACCGGGTTATCAATGGATCAAGCGGCAAGGCTATCGTCTGGCGAGAGGATAACCAGTATTGCGGTGGACATATCGATGACGATCAGCCAAAAGACTTCTATACAAAAGAGGAAAACTAAAATGCAACAATCCAAGAATGTAGAGAAACAACAGCGTACACGCTTTAGCGAAGCTAACGAAATGATGCAACAGCGCGAAGCGCGTAAGCTTCAGCAAGAGCGAGAACGCCAAGAAGCAAGGGTTGCAAAGCAACAATTATTTGCTTGCTAAGGCGGAAGCTTTAGGCTAGAATCAGTTTTCTCACTCAACCAATGGACATGACATCATGGAACTAAACATTACTGAATTTTTCAACAATTCTAACGCATTCGACTACTCGGCTTCAATTGCTGAAATGGGAGATAACGTAGGTATTGCTACGTGGCAGAATGCTTGCAATGCTGATTTTGTTCTATTGAGTAATGACGACGAATGCGAAAGTTTCCGCCAATATATCAAGGGCTTTGGTGCATGGAGTGACGAAGAAATTGCAGCATGGGACAATAATGAATTGAATGCTTTGTGTATTCAGTTTGTCTCAGGTGAAATTAGGCAGTTCGAGGATGTAGCTGATAGTGACTGGGAAGAATACGAAAGGCTGTCTGAAGAAGGGCAATTAGGCGGATTGTGTAAAGGCGGTGACGATCAAGTTTATATTTATCTTAGTGAATAATTGAGGCTAGCAAATGAAAATCAAAACTTCTGAATTGTCTGGTAATGCTTTAGATTATGCTGTCGCATTGTGCGAAGATGCGAGAGTAAATAAGGCGAGCTACCATACTGACTGGCTTATTAATGCTGATCGTAATTTTATGGCCTATGCGCCCTCTTCTGATTGGTCACAAGGCGGCCCGATTATTGATCGCGAGAAAATTAATATAAAATACGATAATTATATGTGGGGAGGTGATCATCCCAGCGCTGTTTTTTATGAATACGCCAAAACTCCACTAATAGCAGCTATGTGTTGTTATGTAGCATCGAAGATTGGGGATTGTGTAGACATACCAGACTCGCTTATTAACAATTAATTGGAGCATTGAATAATGAAAATCGAAATTAAGACCGATCCTTTGCATAAAAGCGTAGGTCACATTGTTGCACAAGTAGTAAATAACTCTTTTGCTTTCACAATGGAACGCTGGGTTAATCCTGAAGATGTAATCGAAACGATTCCCGCTGATCGAATGGCAAGGGAAGTATTTATGTTTTTCGAGCGGCAAGCAGAAAATAACTAATCAATCACTGGACATAATGTCATGAACAAAATTACAGCATACGATGGTAATACACGCTTTGAACGTATATCAAAAGTCAAGGCGAAACAGTTGTTTAACGCTGGAAAGCCAATTGTGTTTTGTCCTGTTAAGCTTTATCCTTTTGGCGGGTTCCGCCCTTCGTGTATGATCCAAGGAGATGATGATCCTCATCAAGAGTTTGCAGACTACGTGCTACAATTTCAATGGTACAATTGCAATTGTTACGAAACAGGGTATTACACGGCGTTTTATGTTAATAGCGAATTGATTTAATTGGAGCATAAAATAATGAATAAGCATTCATTGCCAGGCGCGACGATGTCGCTATAGTAACCTATCATCGTAACCCTACAAAGTATGAAATAAAATTTGGAGAAGGTGCTATTCATTATCGTGACTTTGACTCAGAAGAATGCTGTCATGATAATACAAGGATTCTTAAATCATGGTTTATTGCTGATGATGGCTTACGTTATTATCGTTAGATAATGATCGGTAATAACATGATGCTAAAAGCCCTCGAAAGAGGGCTTTATTTTGCCTATAACAATGACAATAACGCACATAAACGCGCTATAACGCATTTGTTTATGCTTGGCTATACACTGCCATATGCAGCATGACAATAAGCCCTTACAGCGCCATAGCACAAGCCTGTAGGGCTATTCTACATGCTGCGTTAGCAGCCATTCCAGTTACTATTAAATGTTAGGCTATTCTAGGCTTATGTATAGAATTGTACATAAGGGCAGATTCTATCGTGTAGTGTTATACATATAGCCCCTATGGGGCCAGCCTAACAAAGTGGCCTTCAGCCACATGGCGAGCATAGCCCATAGGGCCATTCATACAAGCGCTTCGCGCCAGGACCCCAGGCGCTTCAGCTTCGCCTAGTGCTATGAGACGAGACTATTAAATACCTGATTACTAACCCACCTACGGGGTTAAAAGGCTATCGCCTTGTTTGTGCATAAGGCGCTATGCGCTAGTAGGCAGGCACCTATGGTGCTATATGTACCAGCGCTTACAGCGCCATTAGACTGGCCCCTATGGGGCTATATAGCCATATGTGTAGATCATTATATATATGCTAATGAGTGTAGGACATGCCCCGTTAGGGGTTATATGTGGGCATGTAATGCAGTGTTATGACTGGCTGCTATGCAGCTATTAACACGCGCCTATGGCGCTATATGTAATGACTGATAACAGTGTTATACGACGATGCGTGATACATCTATAGCAGGTTAATAAGCGATAACTTAGTTGGTATCTTGATGCAAAGCATCTATTGGTTAAACCCCGTTACATTACACATACCCTACTACTATACTACACTATATTAACTATTATTACATAACATATTCATTAATCATAGATTAATATTAAGCCTTAGCATTACAGATAATATTAAACACAATAACAGTTAATGTTATACACACGGCCCCATGGGGGCTAGTTCTATCCTATGCGAAGCATAGAGTATATCTATCATATGCTTATAGTTACATTTAACATAATGCTAGTTATACGTAGTTCAATGGTTACGAAGTAACAGACGATTGATAGCGCCTATGGCGCAGGGGCATGGTCGCCATGCGACAAGGTATGTCTAACATTAAACAATATTAGTCTATTGATATTTTGGCTTTCATAAGGGATTGCTTATATAGGGTAGGGCGTGGATAAGCCACAACCCAGATAGATAACAAAATAGCCCTCTTTTGAGGGCTATTGATATTGTTACACATGAAATTACTTAAGTAATGTTATACTGTTACCCTCCAAAAATTTTTCAATTAAAATAGCAATCTCCGGAGGAGATGTTCCAACAAATGTTTCAGAACTTCCGTCAAAGATTTCGCTTGGTTGTTTATATTGCTGCCTTAGCAGCGTGAGTATTTCGTGTTCTGCGAACACAGCATCTTTGCCAATCATGTTCCAACTCTTATAACACTTGAATAGAAACATTGCCCTTGTGCTCTTATGTATCTGTCTAATACGCCCCTCCGGGGTTTGATGAGTAATCCCAACTTTTACATACCCATTATCTGCAAGAAGAATATACAAGTTAGTTGGCCTACTTAGAGATAGTCCGTACTTAGCACAGTAAGGACAACCAACACCTTTGCCGTAGTTCCCATTGATATGACCGGCAGCAGCTTGCTTGTAGGTATTCCCACATTCCTTGTGGGTAATCGTTACCTTCTCTCCAATAGACAAGTAGTCAGAGTATGAGTAGGCATCACCATGCACAGCGAAAGCCCGCTGCTTGAACACATCAAGTGTTACTCTCTGTTCTGGGACACGAAGCACAAAGGGGCTGTTTGTTTTCTTCTTTAAATCCGTTATGTTGTACGTCTTAATCTCACCAGTAGTAGTGTCTAAAAGTATATACCTATAATCCTCAGTAAAACCAAGGACTTCAACACCTTGTAGTATCTCCTTTTTCTCTTCTAGTAGGGCCAATCTCCAATCAACCAATTCACATGTTGGACATTTTCTTCCTTCAGTTAGTGACCTAATACTGCCTTCAAAGCTCCCGTGTTGTTCGCAGGTTGCAGCGACACATTGGTCTATTTCCCTTGTTCTTACTGAGTCTCTATCTATCTTGTATTGAGTCTTAGAGGATATCTCTCCATAGAAAGCATCTACCTCACTTGTTCTTTTACAGCTACAATGGCCTCCTCCGTTCATATGTAAAGCAGCATTGACAGAATAATTATTACCACAGTAGTTACAATGTATAAGAATGTCCTGGTGATTATAAGGCTTCTCCTTGACATTTGAATAGTCATACCTTCCACTGTGTTTCTTGGTTGCGGTTTCTTTCCACCTCTCAAGTGTCCTTACGTTGTAGAAATGTGGTGTTACCAACCCTCTTTCGATTGCATTCATTTGAGCAGTAACAAACTCATCGGGGTAGTCAATAAACTGTACTGTCACTTTCTTATTGCCTTCGTATTTTGTGATGACTACCTTCCCAAATCTATTGGTATCATATACATCTCCTACTCGAACCTTTACTACAAGATTGTTATCGTCGGGATGACAAGGAGGCCACAGTTTAAGAGTATTTGTTTCTCTATGGATTTCAACATCATCTTCAAATCTAATGACCACATCTTTACATCCATTATATTCTGTGATCTTACACTTCCTTCCCGTCTTAGATACCAATTCCATTCCCAACCAATAATCTCTAGCACTCTTTCCCATTTATATTAAACCTCTTTTTATTAGTAACGTTTAATTATACCATACAAAGCTGCTAAAGTCAACAAGAGATTGTAAAGTTACTTGATATTCTTACCCTACGGGTATATCTAAGGCCGCTTAGTGGCCCATCCCAAAAAAAAATTATTTTTTAATAAATTATGAATACGCCACAACATAAGTAATAGTCCTGTAAGGGCCAGTAATATCTTCCCTAGCGCATACGTATATTGAAATGCCTATAGCCGCATAGCGGCCTGTTGTATAGCCCCTATGGGGTCAATTTAATAGCGCATAGCGCCTTACACACAAACATGTCTTACGACAAGTAAAGTCAAGAGCGAAGCGGGGCTGTGCTGAGTTTTATATTTAGTAGTTCTCCGTAGCCGAAGGCTGGCTAGGAACAGAGGCGGCTTACATGGCGCGAAGCGCTCATTAGGCTGGCTGCTATGCAGCTATAGTCGCAACGTGGCGAAGGCCACCTCTACTGGCGCTTACAGCGCTATACAAATGTCCGAAGAAGGTATAGACAAAATGGACACACAAAGAAATAGCCCCTCTCACGAGGGGCTATGCTTGCTAGACTTCTTCTACAACATCCTGCAATTGAATTGTTTCCAGGAATGCCTTCTCCTTGTCTGTAACAATCCCTTTCAAGATATGTGCAATTACATCTACTGTCCAACCATTACCAATTGACTTATACCTCTCACGAGTGTGCACAGACATTGAATAATTATCCGGTAATGTCTGAAGTCTTTCATACTCAACACAAGACAACTTACGATATTGCCCATTTTTCTCAATGTAATTACAATTCCAACTAGCATCACTTCTTGCCGTAAGACACGCTGCCTTAGTAGGGTTGATATTAGCATACCTCTTTGCGACACATGCTTGTCCCTTGTCACTTAGTAGCCAACGAAGCCTCCCCTCCGTTAGGATGCTTTCTGCTCCTGGCCAACTGACGAGAATATCTACAAGATTCGGAGAAGTTACTGGATATTTATTAGAGACTTCAATGTTTGTCCAATACAACCTGGCCCTGCTCTGTGCAGAGAACAATGATGAACAAATCTTAATTGGCTCTACACCAACAAGCCTGGATATTTCATCTAGTGAGGATTTCTTACCAACAACATTCTCAAGTAGAAAGTATTTAGGATTTACTTCGTTCTTAATGCGTAGCCAGTGATAGAACAATCCACTCTTACCCTCTAGCCCTTCTTTGTTGCCTAGATTACTAATCGACTGACAAGAACTCCCTCCTAGTACAAGATCAATCTTTCCAACATTGTAATTCCCGCTCTCGGTGTATAATACACCGTCTTTATATGAAACTTTAGTCACATCCCCAATGTGGATAATGTCTTTCCAATTATCTTTGCTTACAGCAATTGCATGTTTGTCAATCTCTGAAGCATAATAATTATCTACTTTGATGCCAGCCCTATCAAGGGCCACCCTCCCACAACTAATGCCATCAAACAACGATAGTACATTCAATATGTTTCTCCTTATTTGTAGTATCCATACAAAATCCTCCGGGCTAATTCAGAAGCATTGTGTGCCTCCCCAAATTCTGCATACATCAGATTCTTAAGTTCACTACCACCGTAGTCTGCTTTAACCTTCGTAACCAATTTTATTAGAGAGATATTCATACATGTATTCTAGCCCACTAATTTCTGATTGCTGTTGCTCAATATAATCAGCAGCCTCTTCAAGCAAATCAGCAATCTTATCTGGCTTTCCTTCTTGTACACTCTTACGTGTAGAAATGCTTCTACGTATATTTGCACGGATGCGTAAGCGTTCAACTAGAGATTGTTCCATCTTATTTCTCCTTAGTAAATTAGACAGAACACATAGTCTCATACATTTCATCGTTTGTCAAGCAATATGTAAAAGAAATAGCCCTCTTCGTGAGAAGAGGGCTATAACATTAATTGTCATCAGCTATTGCGTCTGCAATCCAAATTTTAACTTTTGTCAATTGCCATATTCCAAATGTAGGAATACGTAGAATGTAGCAACCAAGTATATAACGAAGTGTGCTAGTCTTCAGATACAGAATTATTAGTCTTGCTGCAAGCCATGCCACAAGAACAGCTAGAAGTTTCTTTAGCAGCCTCATTATTATCTCCTTGTTGCATCTTGTCTACTTTAGCTTGTCGATATTCTACCATATTCTTAAAGCGATCACAAAATTCTTTTGAGTCCATCCAATGCTCATATCCTTGGTCAATGATCCGGGTAATCTCATCTTCTGTCAGAAATCCCTCATAATAATAATGAAGCATACTATCTGCTTGCTTATGCATGAAATCCACTTGTTGCTTTGTCTCCGACATCTTCCCTACAGCACCAAAGGAGGCGGAGTGGCAAAGTAGAACACAATGAGGGGAGATTTCAAAACTATCACAATTAAGAAGTATAAATGTTGCAAAAGAAGCAATGCACCCACTTGCTTGAATATGCACCTCGGCCTCACAATTATTCATTGCTAACATAATTGCATCACCAACATAAATAGACCCACCTAAACAGTTGAGATGAATTGTAATATGATCCTCTTCTTTAGCTGTCCCTAGAATAAAGAGCAAATCTTCTACATCAGAAAGGTTTTCAAGTGTGTCCCAAACATCGCAAATGTAGTGATTGCTCACTTCTTGTGTTGCACGAACACTAAATGGAACAGACATTTCTGATAGCTCTGCCCCCATTCGTGGTTGTTTGTATTTATTCAATATGTTCTCCTTATTCATGCTTGCAACCAGGACATTTACTCTTGACGAACTCATGTAGAATTTGTGAGGTGGAAATCTTCTGCTTATCTGTGTCAACGATAACACTTGGATTAAATTCAGCACCTTTACAAAATCCAAGTTCTGTCGCAAGAGTAAGAATCTCCTCATAATCACCTTCCATATCATACGATTCCCAAGTTTCTCCTACTGTGCGTTCAATTTTTAGTTTCATTGGTTCTCCTTATTTTCCATGTTGCTCTGTGTATCCAGTACCGAGAAGGTTTAATCGGCGAATATGAATATCTCGCCACTCTTCAGCAATGAAAGTAGCATACTCCAAACCCCACTTCTTTATAGACCATGATTTAGTAATAGGTTTTCCATCTAAACCATATACAGACGCATTCATCGTCTCCGTTCCAAAAGCGTTCGTACTGCACCAAACGCCGGTTATACCAGAGACGTTGTTCGCTTGTTTCTTCCTGTTTCTAACTTGCTGTGGAGGAGTTGCCTACCTTAAATTTCCTATTTCATAATTTTTTGTGGTATCAATTCTATCCACACTCCACTTAATTTCATTGTCAGGAGGGTTCCCAAGATGACTACACCACAACTCTGGATTTGATCTAAGTTCGTCAGACATCTTTATACCAATACCGCCGTACCTTTTATATTCCGGGTGATTTTCATTGTAACACCTTTGTTTGGCATCTGACCATGCTTGATACGCCTTGGTTCTACTCATATTATGTTTCGCAGATTGTCTACCTAGTTCTGATGCTCGTTCTTTTACTAGGCACCCACAACTTCTAACACCTTTAGATGACAACTCCACGGAAGCCTTTACACAAGTATTTCCACAGGAGCATATGCAATTCCACAGAACTTGCCCCCGAACGTTTCTGCCATTTTCAGACACTACAGTTAATCTGCCAAATACCTTTCCAATCAACTTTAATTTACTCATTGCTTATAGTAGTACAACTTAGTAAGTGCCTTAACCATAGGACTACGTTGTACATCATCGAAAGTGAAGTGCGTGATTGCTACGTTATTGATAAACTCGTAGAGGTCATTTTCATCTAAGTAGTCTGGAGGAGTGTTCTTACGCACATTATCCAACATATTGAGGGTAGCCACCAATCCAGAAGTCCCACGCATGTCGTGCTGCGTTTGATCCCCTGTGAAGATCATCTGGCAATTCTCCCCAATACGGGTAAGCATCATCTCAAACTCATCTTCTGTAAAGTTCTGAGACTCTTCCGTTATGACTACGCAATCTTGAAAACTCATGCCACGCATGTGCTCAGCAGCGCACAACTCGATAATCTTCTTACTCAGACAGTAACCAGCAAACCCCTTACCAAGAAAACTCTCGAAATGATGAATGGTTTGTAGGAACCAAGGAAGCAACTTAGAATGCAAATCGCCCGGAATTAACCCGTTTGTCTTGCCACAAGACACAGCGGGGCGTACAAGATACACCTTATCAATCTTCTTTGATTTAATCAGATTACTGGCATGGTATGCTGCCAACATTGATTTTCCTGTTCCCGCAACTCCAACTAGATAATTAATTTGCTTCCCGCTTTTTAGTGCAGTGAGTGCTTTTCTCTGATTCTCCCCTCTCGGGTCAATATTAAGACCGTTAGAAGCCTTTGGAATAATATCCTCGATAAATTTCTCCTTAATAACAGGGGGCAGTTCCTGCTTAACTTTTACTGCCCGAGTCTTCTTACGGCTTCGCCGTGGCTTGCTACTCCCCAACATTTCACTATCCAAATCATTCTCATAAGCCATCAGCAATTTCCTCCATATAATTACAGGAATACTACACACTAAAAGCCGCTAACGCGGCGTCGTACAATTAGTCCTTCGTAATCGTTTGCAAAGCTTCAGCAGGAAGCTTGCTACGCAAAGCCTCTTTAGCCTTATTGCTCTTAGTGTAGACACGCTTAGGAGTAACCCCTTGTTGTTCCTGAGTAGTGTCTTCAACAACGACAGTGGAAACTTCATCATCAAGGAGTAGCATGGTTGCCGTGAACAAACCTAGTTGCCATTGAGGGCAATGCTTATTTGATACATCCAAAATATATCCTTGCGAAGCAAGTTCTACAATTTCCTGCGTATAAGTAATAAAACCATTGCAGACAACTTGCTTTAAGTCTTTAATTTTCAATTCTTCAGCCATTTATTTCTCCTCCTTAATGTAAATTTCATCTTCCAACGCTTTTGGCAAAGCCAGCCCATGTTTATCATAAAGATGAACAAGAACATCAGTCATTTGACCAGTGTTGCTTTGCATATTTGCTACTTTGTCTGCAAGGAAGTCTACTAGACCTGCTACCTTCCCCTCAACTTCAAAGTTTTGCTCAAGACAAGTTACTGCTAGTAGATCAACAACAATAGATAAATCAGTAGGATTCATTATCTCTCCTTTGTTATAAATTATTGAAGCGGGTTTGCAGAATCGAACTGCGGCTTGCCAGCACCCCTTCGGATTAGGTATCCGATGCTCTCCATAAGCTAAACCCGCATTGTTTGGTGGTCCGCCACGGTTACGATCCGTGCCCTACGACTTATGAGGTCGTTGTTCTCACCAGTGAACTATCAGACCAGTAAAACTACATTATACAGCAACTTTCAGAGCATGTCAACCATCTTCATATTAATCTTGTAATAACGATTATTCGATTGCATATCTGCCTTAACATGTAGCCAAGCATTACGAAATACATTCTTCTGTGCGTGTAACACATCCATGATATACACAAGGGGCATGATAGCAATACACAAGATATAGGCGATGTGTATTTTTATGCGTTTAATTTGTTTGTTCATGTCAACCCTTGATATTAATAATAGGTTTTACGTGCGTAATTACTTCAACAAGTGGTTCTTGCAATCGTATTACATCGAAGATATTTTTATATGCAAAAGGTGCTTCGTCTAGCGTATCCTTCGTAACAAGCGCAGTAACTTGTCCCATTGTTGCACAAAAGTCTTCCATGTTCAACACACGTTGAGCCTCTTTACGTCCTAGCACGCGACCCGCACCGTGAGACGAAGAGTACAGCGAGGCGGGATTGCCTTTTCCGCACACAATAAACGAGCCATCGCGCATGTTGCCGGGGATCACGCCCATCATGCCCTCTTCAGCGTGCGTAGCGCCCTTACGGTGAATCCAGACCTCGCAAATCACATCGGGGAGTTCGATGGACGTACATTCCGCATGGTTGTGATTGCGATTAATTGTTTCATCAAACAGTGCAGAACCTTCGCAAGTACGTTGTACAGCCTTTTCTACACGTTGTAACATTTCATAACGATTAGCAAGAGCAAATTCGAGGCAGAAATTCAAATCCTTGATGTAATCCTTACCGTCTTGAGTGTTTACATCAAAGCCAAAGAACCCTTCTCGTGCTTTTCCGTCTCCAGAAGCAAGGCGCATATAATGAGTTGCAACAGCATGCCCAATTCCACGAGAACCTGAGTGAATAATAAACCACACTTGACCTTCACTGTTTGCACCAACTTCAATAAAGTGATTTCCTCCCCCAAGTGATCCAAGTTGTCGAAGCCCATTCTTTGCAAAGATTTTCTCTGTTGCAAGAGAACGTTCAATCCCCTCCCAATTCTTCCAGGGAGTGTCTTTCTGGTTGTGGGAGAATCCAACAGGAATATCTCGATAAATCTGGTCAAATATTTGCTTTGCATTGTTGCGAATGTCTTGTTCATTGAACGTGGTAGGAACAGCACACATGCCACAGCCAATGTCATAGCCAACCATTGCAGGAAACACCGTGTCTTTACACGCAACGACAGCTCCAATGGGCAACGTGTAGCCTGCATGGGCGTCGGGCATTAGTGCTCCTTGCACAACACAATCAAGTTGCATTGCTGCTTCGAATTGATTGAGAGCTTCTTGCTCAATTACTTCAGCAAAGATATTGTACGGCTTAGTTGTATTAATCTTTAGCATATCATCTCCTTAAATAGTCATAAACGCTCTATAATCGATTTGTTTAGTCCTCCCTATACACACGTAGCCACAATGTTGTAATAAGCGCTTACAGCGCGTTTCTGTGCGTTGTAGAGGCATATTCTATTCTTTATATTGCTTCAATGTTCTCAGCACATCAAGAAACGCCTCATGTTTCCAATTATCAGCAATTTCTTCCTGTGTTGCTTTATCTCCACGTTTCCACTCAATATCTCCGTTATGATGATTCTCTCCATCATAGAGATACCAATATCCGTCTTTGCTGATGTGTGAGTAGCCATCATATTTGCTTGGTGCTTTATAATACAATTTCTCAATTGCGTCAACAAGTTCATAAGCAGATACGTCAACTTTTACATTAGTTGTTTGTTTTCCTGATAGTTGCATAATTACTCCTTAATTATACGGTGAATACTGTGTATCAATAATCTCTACAACATCTCCAACTTTACGACACAAAATAGCGCAATATTTATCTCCATGGGCGGTCTTATCCCAATCAATAAACATTCTAACATCCGACTTCTCTGCAACGTTGAGTTTCTTCTGCAGATCATCAATTTGTGATTGCATGTATTTGAGGTGTTGTTGTACTGCTGCAATGGTTTTATTAGAGATTGCGGCGTGATCGCCGCGCGCCTCATCATATCCACAACTATAACTCTCGTTAAGAGCATTTCCAACAATCTTAATAATATCTTGATGGTCGTTATACATTTTGCTTATTCCTTTCTACAAGCATTGCATCTGCCATCGCATAAGCGTCTTTTGCAACTCCAATTCGCCAGCCTTCAACATATCCTTGAATATCTGCGTCCTTGCAATAATCAGAATATACGGCTGGAAGAATCTTAGCAGCAAAATAATCACGAATTGTAATCTCGTCAGTATTACTTTCCTTGGCCTTCTTAATTCTTGCAAAGGCTCGTTCATCAATGTCCATATTTAGCACCTTTCGAGATGTTAATCGAGAAAGGAAGTGACGAATGTCACCCCTCCATATTCAGTTGTTCAATGCAGCCATTATTCGTTGTGTAGAAGACGTGCTCTATGCCATATTGCTTGATCGCCTCACAACACACAGGACAAGGCATAGCATTCATCATCTTTCCTTGCTTATTGTAACGGCTTACGTGTAAAGTATGAATAGATTGTCCTCGTGAGCGAATTATAGCAGAAATCTCAGCATGAAGATATTGTTTAGCTGGAAATCCTGCTTTACAAGCAAATAGTTTCTGCAATGGGTGCGTCTTGCTATAAGAATTAGTTGCGCTAGACAACAACTTTCCATTCTTGCTATAGCATTGTGCTGAAAGAATATGTTTTGTGTTCATTGCTCTTGCAGAAACTTACGTTGTTGCATTAGCAATTTACCAAGATTGTTACTACCTTTTCCGTTGCACACGCCCCAAAAGGTGTCTCCCCAACGGTTGCCTTCAACAATATTTACATCTCCAGTAGCAATCAGCTCCTTTGCAAGAAGGCTTCCTACTTTAAACTTCTGTTTAATCAAATCTGACATTACTTGAAGTTTAACTTGTTCCCACTCGGGCCTCATTGGAACTTTACGCCCGTCGCGCTTTGACTGTCCAGCAGTGCACCAAACAAAGTCTTCCCTATTTTCTGCGGAAGTCTTAGCTGCTTGGTATGCATTTTCTATGGAAGGGAAAGTAACTCCGTCAAGCTCTACACAGGCAGGCCAGAAGTTACTAAGCCAACGAAATTCTCCTTGAAACTCTTCAATATCTTTCATTTCTGTTCTCCTTCCGTTCCAACATTATCTAGATCCGCGTCTTCTTTAAGTGGCCCCATATAGTCCTCCCCAAAGAACAATTTATCTTGACAATGATATTTAGACGTAATCCACATATGGAACAAATATGGAAGGACAACAAGCAATGCAATTACAACAATGAATTCAAACATTTTATTTACTCCGTAGAATACTAAGTTTAACAATTATAACTCCGAACGATATTCCGACAATAAAAGCAATTGCTGTCATGTTATTCCTCTTTAATAGACATCATAACAGGAAACTCTGACATTGAATAGTCGTATTCAACACCGACATCCATTTGTGGTGCTATATGGTCGTAATGCCCATGTGGATACGCCCAATTAAAACAATAGCGCTCAGCATCTTCCTTTCGGTCAAATGAATCTTGTTCCCATGAAGAGTACCCATAGGACGAACAACGTTTTCCATCTTGATAGCATACAAACATGTCAACTCTCCTTGTTAGCAATGTATTCGTTAATGTGTGCAGTAATCTGCAAGATTGTATCTTCTCGCAATTTTACCAGTTTGTCAAGTGTTTCATCTTGTCGTAGAGAATCTCCTTTGTCACATGCAGCAGCCATTTCAACTCCAAGATATGCTGCTTGACGAGTTGCTTCATGTACAATTTGTTCCAATGTTTGCATGTTAGAGCCTTTCATTTCATGAAAGGGCTTGGCTACCGCCAAGTCTCCTTAGTTATTCAATATTAAACGACGTTGTAACACTTCCTTCAGGAACAACCATCTCGATTACTTTGTGATTCCTGTTGGCCTTCATGTCAATAAGAGTAGTCCACCAGTTGACAACTACCTTCTCGTATTGAATAGTGACATGTGGAGTAATCTTGTTGTCTTCAATAATTGTAACAGGGCTTGCGTCAAATGTATACTTCTTTTTACCATTTCCACTTTTAATGAACGTCGAATATTTATCAACGGAGTTGATTGAGCCACTTCCGAATACAAAGTTGCCATGCAGTTGGTCTTTTGATGTTGCTGAATAAATATCAACAGTGTAATATCGTATGGTTGTTGGAGTTGTAATATATACAAGGCTCATTACCACAATTAGTAATGCTGCACCAATGAGAATACCAAACCCTACCCCAAAGAACAATCCATCATATCTGTTGGCATAAACAAACCACACAACAAAAATAATGTACAAACTAATCCAAAACATATTGGTTCCTTTCGTTATACGATATGAAGCATTCTATATGATTATTTGTGCTGTGTCAAGAGGAATGTTGCATCATGTAATATGCAAAGAACAATACTAGACATATTGAAGCAGAGTGCATACATCCGATAAGTGCACAGAGAAATGGATAAGTGTCATCAAGACTATTAAACATTAAGACCGAAAGGGTTGCTGCTATAATTATAAACAAAGCAATCCATATCATAAAAATCTCCTTGTTAAAATGTGGTTTCTCATTCAAACAATCTAAACGACCATTCGTCACACAATGGACATGGCTGTATTACAGCTTGTTGATCCGTTAGGATACGTTGACAGAAGGAACATGTCCATTCTTTGTCTAATTGTTCGTCTGCTTCGCTATCATGTTGGATTTGGGAGGATTGCATGTTAGGGCCACTCCTTTTTGCGTTAGTAAATCAACTGCTTCGTCTTCATCCACAGCATTGTCACCTGAAACAATAATCTCGTCAACATATTCAAGAAGATCGTGCTCATCTGCAATTCCACCACTAATTACCTCATCACAAGACCTAAACATATTGCTCGGACACGTATATTCTTCGTAATAATATCTTTGGGAATCTGCATCTTTATGAAAAGACCACTTGTTGCCGTCTGCGATAAAAACAACGTTCGTGTCTCTAATACGGAGTAATACTTTCGTCTTAAAGCATTCCTCATTGAGTACAACTTGATTTGACGACAATCCACCGCTTGAAAATATAATAGAAATTCTCTTACCACAAGATGAGCATACCCAGTTGTACTCAACACCGCAGGAATGAGGCCCAACAACAAAACTTAGTGTTTCTTCGTTGCATTGTATGCAGTTATGAGTGTAGGTCGTTCTCATGTTATTCTCCTTAATTTTAAAATGGCAAAACCATATCATCGTTTGAGTAGTTGTACTGTTTAACTCTCTTTGTAGGCAGTTCAGAGGCTGTCATATACCCTTGGTCACTATCTTCCAGTGCTTGCACTATTTCAATATCCTCTTTCACAGGCTTCGTACCAAATGCCCTAGTTTCAATCTCTGCAAACAGTCTGAAGTTGCTATTCAACACGTCCACAGCAGAATACACGTTCTTCCATGTGTCGTCAACTCTTTTCTTTGTCTTCACAACAAGCCCAACATCCTCAAGCTTCTTGATAGACCTGTTCACAGTCTTTCTGTCGAATCCTAACGTCATCGCTACAGAATCTTGGGATTCAAACATGTCTTTCTTATTAACTTTAAACCAATTCGATTGCTGGTAAATATAAGAATACACCATCTTATCATGGACTGTTATTTCGCACTCAATTCCAGTATCTGTATTCAGCACAATACCAGCCATCAGAATTGGTTCATAGATTCTTATATAATTGTTTGCTACTACAACCTTCCGCTTCTTTTCCATCTTCTGCCCCCTTATGTGAGCCATCCATCTCTTTTTGTACAAGTTCAACAATGAAAGTGTGAATACTTCTATCTCCGCAGTTCTCTTTAAGCCACAAGAACATCGGAGACTTAAATTTTACTTGCATGTCAGTTTCCCTCCAACATTTCTTTCTTTAGTTGATCCGCTTTAAGTATGATACGATACTTCTTTGCTAACTTTCTTGCCTCAATAATCTTATCAACAACCTCTCTTTTACCAAGCCTCTTGTGGTACTCAAGTTGAGAGTATGTGTTTGCTGCTGAAGTTGCAGCGATGTGCCAAGCACACTGTTCTACATCAGAATTTATCCAATCAAACAATTTAGTCACTCCTATCTAAGTAGTACAACCATTATACACCTTCTTCGTATTAAAGTCAATACCGGGATAAAAATAAATATGTGTCAGCAAGTACATAGTACCAGAAAAGGACTATGTATATTTATATCAATAGTACCTCACAGGTACCTTAGAAGTTAACGCGCTTACGGCGCTATGGAATAGCCGCTAAGCGGCCAGCATAAGGCGCTTCAGCCACGCACAGCGCTAGAAGGGAAGCCTACTAAATTATTGTGTACCAAACCACCTACGGGTTTGACCTTAACATGCGCCTATGGCGCTAGTAGTAGACTGGCCGCATAGCGGCTATATGCACAAACACATAGCTTCGCTATAATTAAGGTCAAGAGCGAAGCGGTCTGTGGAGCATTAGTAATTTAGTAGTTCTCCGTGGATACGTAGTATCAGTCTGAGACACCGAAGGGCTAACGCGCTTACAGCGCATGTTGGAATACCGCTACGCGGTTATTGTTGGCCGCTAAGCGGCTAGTATACAATAGATATTGTGCAAAACAAGCGCAAGCGCGTTAGTCTATTGTTGTGTGCAAAGCGAAGCAAGAGCATTCACGTTGGGCTTTAATAATAGATATGCCAATCTACTTGCTATTATAAGCAAAGTGTGATATAATAATAGTATGAGAAAATAGGCTGATGCCTATAAACTCTTCTTTCCTACTAATCTCACATAATAAAACACAACAAAGAGAAAAGGAATAGTATGTCGATAGTTGTTAGTAGGTCTGTGCCAGTCAATAGTTTGGGTGAGGTCGTAGTACAAGTTGGTGTTGGCACACAAGAGGTTACAGGAAGCTTGTCTAGTGGATATTTCCCCGTAGACAGTGAAACACAACGAGTTGTAATGAATCTTCCATCTAGCGGAAGTAATGATGTCGGAGATATTACAAAGCTAGAAACAAATAATAAAGATAACGTTGTTGGGGCTATCAATTAGTTGAAGACAGATATTGGCCCTGGAAATATCTGGCAAACATATCTACCAAAAATCACAGCACAATACAATCCTGTTATAGATGCTAATGAAGAAATCAAGGGGGCGTACAAAGTAATTGGGGATACGTTGGAGTTGAATTTCTCAATGACCATCAAGGCTCCCGGATCAAATTCTGGAAGCGGGGCATATCTTATTGGAATACCTTCCGGTCTTAGAATCAATACAAGTGTTTCTGGTTATTTCAACCCAATTGGAGCAAGACTATTAGACTATATGGGAGAACACTCAATACCGCTTGGTACTGCAACAGTTTTTGCTGCTGTTGGAACAGGAATAACAGTGCACAACGCTTATGTTTTATCTGTTGATGAAACACATGTTGCAATCTTCATGGGATACTATACAGACTCAACAGGACTTCATCCATACAATTCATTGTGGAGCGATACTGTATTCCCACTAAGTACGCAAAATGCGGTAATTAAGTTTACAGCAAAAATCCCAGTTTACTAATTAACAAGGAAAAGAAATGGCAGATACATTAGAACAACGTGGTTTTCCAGTTAACTCAGATGGCGAAATTGTAGCAGAAGCAGCAAGCGGAGATGATGTTATTGTTGGATGCCTTGCATCAGGATATTACCCAATTAATCCAGCAACAGGAAAGATGCCAATTAAACTTCCCGATACAATTCCTCTTGCATTCGTAACACAAGCACAACGTCAAGCCCTCACTCCCGACGAAGGAGATGTTGTCTATCAAACAGATGCTGTTGAAGGAATGTACACCTACGAAGCCTCTGCATGGACAAATAGGCAAGTCCTTCCTGCTGATTATGTCTATGTCGCTAAGAATGGTAGCGATACAACAGGTAATGGTGCAGCAGGAAGGCCATATCTCACTGTTCAGCATGCAATTGATGTTGCTAATGCAGGCGATACAATCTTTATTTATCCTGGCTCATATACTGAAAGCATTACATTCAAAGCTGGCGTTAATCTTGCTACAACAGCAAAATATTCTGTAACAATTACAGGTAATCATATTTGTTCTTTTAGTGGAACAGTTATGGTATATAACATTATTCTTACTTCTGCATCGGGTATTACATTGCAGACTTCAGGGGCCAATGTTTATAACTTGCAATTGAATGGTAGTCACATTAACTCAATTAATGGTGATGCTATTAATTGGGCAGGAACAAATGCTTCTGCTAAGATGCAAGTTGTAGACGGAAACATTGCTGTTGCAACAAGCGGAGCATCTGCTAGGGCATTTTATAGCACGACAGGAGCCGCAGGCTCAGTTATTCTTAATCGTGCAAGTGTTTCTGTAAATAATCCAAACAATGTTTGTATGTCAATTGGTGGCACAGTTTCTTTGACGCATACAGCAGATTCTGTTGTAGGTCAAATGGTTGTATCAGGAACAGCATCATTAACTTCTGCTATGGTAACACATACAACGACATCTGTTCCTGTATTGACAACTAATTCATCTGGTATGTCAATGTTCCTTAACTGTGTTGATGTTACGACAGCAACTCCTGCTATTACTGGTGCTGGAGCATTCGCGTATTCAGCTATTGTTCTAGGCTCAACAGGCGCTGGAAGCGCATCAACATTGAACGGAGGTATTGGCTCTATTTGCTTGCAAATGGCTCCATTTAAACTTCGTTCAGGAACATTGAAGCCCGTTCCGCAGGATGGGCTATTTGAATATGACGGAACACACTTGTATTTTACAATTGGTTCTACTAGAAATACGTTAGTTTAATAACTAAATGGGACGGAGGTTATCTCCGTCCCTAACAATAATAAGGAGTGTATTTTGAATGACAAGGTTACTAATAGCGCCACATATGCTGGTAGCTTCGTAACAATTTTTGGTGGGGTCTGGTCCCTGAACGAGTTTGCCATCGTCGGGGGCTTCCTCGTTGCCCTGATGAGTTTCCTCTACACAATCTTCTATAAAGAGCGACAAGCTCGTTCTGACAGAGAATATAAACAAGCACTCTTGGCAGAGATTAAGCACAAAGATATTGTTAGTCTTGCCACAGAGATTGCCAAAGTTAAAGACGAGGAGTAATGCCTAATGGAAGTCAAGAAGATGCTCCTTCCGTGGATCGCCGCAGGAGCAATCGTAGCAGGAGGGAGTGTCTATCAACCAACCGATAGGCAGCTTGATTTTACATCTACATATGAAGGTTATGCGTCTGTCCCATATAAAGACATAGCTAATCCCGCAATTCTTACAGTTTGTCACGGATTGACGGATGCAGCAGCGGGTAAAGGGTGGGTCGTTAAAGATAAGCACTATACAGAAGATGAATGTAGGAACAAGGAAATTGAAGTTATAGGAGATATTGCAAAAGAAATGCAACCACTAATTAAAGCCGATCTTGCCCAAGAGCAATACGAAATGTTAGTTGATTTCTCATTTAATCTTGGTGTTCCTAAGTTGAAGTCATCTACATTGTTAAAGAAGATCAATAAGAATGATTGTTTTGGTGCAGCAAATGAGTTTTCAAGGTGGGTAAGAAGTGGGAAGATTGTTTATCGTGGACTTGTTGTTAGGCGTTCTGCTGAGTCCGATAACTTTACTAAGTATTGTTTGCCCAATGGAACCTTTCCAACGAAAGGATTAGAATATGGAAATTAGGACAATGCTAATTGTTGCTGCTGTAACATGTTGCGCGGTAGCGCTTACAACAGGAACATTGACATATAAATATACAAGCCAACATTATGAATTGCAAATTAGCAATGAACATCTTAAACAGCAAACAGAGTTGGCTAATTTGAATGCTAAAGTTGTTATTAAGGAGAGAGATAATGCTAATATTAAAACAAAACTTGACAATTTGGCTATTGAATATGGCAAAGAAGTCGAAAAACTTAATGCTAGTCTTGCTAAGTACAAGTTGTCTAATGGTGGCTTGCTCATCAAGTCCACTCGTTGTGAAGCCAATGCAAGAGTTGCCAATCCAACCCCCGTCAGCAATTCTACAGGCACCTCCACAACTCCCGGAGGGTTTTGCGAGTTACAGTCAAGCCTTGGAGAGTTACTTACTAAAACCTTCAACGACGCAGACTCAATGAGAGGTAACTTGCTAATTTGCCAAGAATATGCTGAGGCTATTGACAAACAGCGTAAAGAGATATATAATAGTAAAGATTAATAAGAATATGGCGACAAGAGGTAGCTCCTTTTCCTACACTGCATTGTAGGATAGCCATGCAATTTTCTATGCAGAGGGGATAATAATAAAGATGGGTAAGAGGGTTAGAGTAACGACAGAGATTTTCATTGAACGGTCTAAGGCAGTACATGGCGACAGATACGATTACAGCAAAGTTGAATTTACAAGGTGCAGAGACAAGGTATTGATTATCTGCCATGAGCATGGAGAGTTTTGGCAGACACCAGCGGCTCATATGGTTGGGCAAGGATGCTTCTTCTGCGCAGTCGCAGAAAATGCTAAGCAGAAAACAAAATCTACACAAGAATTCATAGAAAAGTCAAATGTAAAGCATAACAATAAGTATGATTACTCCCTTGTTGACTACAAGCACAGTAAGCAGAAAGTCAAGATAATCTGCCCTAAGCACGGGGTGTTTGAACAAAAACCTAATTCCCACTTAGACGGAAGAGGTTGTGTTAAGTGTAAAGAAGAATTTATTGCAGACTTAAAGAGGATGACAACATCGCGGTTTATAGATAAAGCGAGGAGTGTCCACGGCGATACTTATAATTATGACTTAGTAAATTATTATCAGACAGAAGTCCCTGTTACAATAGTTTGTAATAAACACGGGGAGTTCGAACAATCCCCTCACTCACACCTTTCTGGGAACGGGTGTATGCTATGTAGGAACGAGAACATAGGTATCCGTTGTAGGCACAACACGGAGTTGTTTATAAGCAAGGCAAGGAGCCTACATGGAGACTTGTTTGACTATTCACTAGTAGATTATAAAACATCAAAAGACAAGGTTGATATTAAGTGTTTTAAACATGGATTGTTCCAGCAATCTCCTAATGCACACTTAGCTGGACACACCTGCCCCACTTGTTGTGATGAAAACTTAACTTATTTACTAAGAAGCAGCAAAGAAGAGTTTGTTGAAAAAGCAGTAAAATTACACGGCGAGAAGTATGATTATTCTGAGGTTGAATACCATACAAGCAATGTAAAAGTTGCTATAAAGTGTAAAGAACACGGAGTATTTCTTCAAAGACCTGTGTCCCACCTAATAGGACAAGGTTGTCCATCTTGTGCAAAAATAGGGTTTGACCCATTGAAAGAAGGATTCGTATATCTTCTAGATTCTGATGATATTTTCAAAGTCGGCATAACAACAAAGCCAATAAAAGAAAGAATATCAAAGATTAGTAGGACGACAAACATAAAATTCAAAAGCATCTTTACGAGGAGAATGGAAGGCGTTGTGGCACAGGAGGTTGAAAGAAGAATGTTAAGATGGCTCAAGGAGCAGCACCGGCAACCAAAAGAAAAATTTGATGGTTATACTGAGTGCTTTTACAAGCATAGTGACACCACAATTCCAAACATTGTTGATAAGATAATTGAATTTGAAAAAGAGGTCTTTAATGGAAACTGAAAAAGAAGATAACCCCGAGAGTATTAAAATCGTTCCAGCAACGAGTATTAATTTTGATAGAAAAAATGATCTTATAAAAACACTTAAGAAGATTGATAAGTCTGTTGACAAATCAATTGAATTCCTTGAGCAAGTTATGCTAGATGGGAACAATGAACTAAAAGTTAGAGTAGATTGTGCCAAAACAATCCTTGACAAAAAACTACAGATTAGTGATAGTGTAAATAAGGATAACCTCTCTCGCCTAATCGCACAGTCTAGATTATTCATGGCCCAACAAGCAGTTAATAATAAGCGTATTAAAGATGTTGGGGGAGAGGACGAAGATGAGTATAGCGTACCTCAGTACCTCCCATCCGTCATCCTCGACGCCTCAATGGTAAAGTCTATGTAGCAAATAAATTTACATATAGCTATTGACATTGTAGAAAAGTAATGATATAATGGTTGTAAATGAAGTAAGAAACATGCAATCGTTATTGGGAGCAATCTCTATGTTCAGGTGTCTCTTCTACGAAGATAGTCCTGTCGATTGTTGTCTAAGCGTTTCTCCTTCGCTAAGGCACGTAATGTTCTCCGCGTCAGCGAGAACGATTGTCCAAGTCATAACTCGGGACATAAACAATAAGAGTATGCGTAGGTAGTCGACGTAATAAACTATCGAGGCGTGTGACCAACACAGCGTAATGGTGTTCCCGCATACGGTAAGCGGGAAGAATAACAGAAGCGTTGAGACATATTCTTGTTATCTCAAGGCTGTTATATCGCGGAGTCATTCTCCGAAAGCTTATAACTTGGTTATCTCCCTCGTGTACATGACGGAATAACTCAAGTGGAATTGAATATAAGCAAGACTGTACTTCCTTGGGACAGTCGCCTTCTCACGAAGGCTCTAACACATGCTAATTATTCAAGGGCGTAGCCGTAATCTGACGGTTCAATAGTTAGCAGTTGTTAGGCGGATGTGTAGTGATCCTACACGGCGAAGATTGTAAGCCAAGAGGGAAAGGCGCATGTAGGATGCTATCCGTAATGTAGCCCCTCGGTAGTCACTGTCTAATCTACTTGATTCGCAATCAGGTAATACGGACTACAGCAGGAATTAATCTCCTGTCACCTATTAATTTGCCATGAAAACATTGATAGTGATGTGCTAGTTTTGTACACTAGATAAGACGCTGCAAGTTCGTCTCGTGGCTCCATGAGTGCAATAGTTTAGCAAAGTAAGATTAAACGTAGTGTGAGTACGTTGTTTCGTAATAATATAAACTCATAAAACAAGAAGCTCCGTGAGGAGACATTTCATTAGGGCTTCTTCCTTGCGGAAGAAGCCTTTCTTTATTGTAGGAACATATAATGAATATTCGTATTGTATCTGAGAACGGCAAGCATAAGTTATATTACGTAGAGTATAACGAGGATGGTTACGTGGAGAATATAAAAGACGAGGTCACCTTCGTCAGTAAAGAGTTTTCTGTATTTAGACAGATTCTAGCCGCAGCATCTGCTGCAATTCTGCTACCTGTCATAATGGTGAATTCCTGCAACAAAAAAATGCTAATGAAACAATAATAATGCAGACTAAGATTAACGATGTGAAAATAGAAGTAGGGGGCGTGTACAAAACATGCGTTGATGGGGACATAATTGTATTGTCAAAGAGCGGTGAGTTTTCTAACATCATGTTTTTGGAAACATCCAATGAGTACTGTACGCAGACAAATAAAATAAAGTATGGGAATATAAAAGACAAAAATAAAGACAGAACCCCACACTTTATAAAAGATTGCGTGGATGTTCACGGTGAAAAGTACTCGTATGAAAAAACAGTATTTACTATTCAATCAAACAACATAATTGTAACTTGTCCTATTCACGGTGACTTCGAGATTCGAGCGAGTTGCCACAAGCAGGGCCAAGGCTGCGCGGCTTGTGCTCGTGATATGCATTCTTCGAAAATCACTAAAACAACGGCAGATTTCATCGCCGCGTCTAAAGTTAAGTTCGGGGACAAGTTTGTTTATACAAAAACAGAATATCAAGGGACGGATATACCTGTTATTTTAACATGCCCTGCTCATGGGGACATTGAAATAACACCAGCATCCCACAACAGGTGCATGACTGGCTGTTTGTTATGCAGTTCCGATACGATGAGTGCTCGTAGGTCTATGGAGTTTAGTGACTTTGTAATGTTGTCAAAAGAGAGGTATGGTGACGTATACTCTTATGATCCTTCAACATATATAAATATGTCTAGCAAAGCATATGTTACCTGTAAAAGACACGGTGCATGGGGAGTAATAGCTAATAGCCACGTTCATAGGACTTCTGGTTGTCCACAATGCTTGGAGGAGAGGCGTGGGCATAAAAGAAATCGAAAATGGATACTATATCTATTAGAGTCTGACGGGTTGTTTAAGGTTGGAGTATCCAGCAGGGAAAGTGCTATTGGAAGGGTAAGAGAAATAAACTCATCAGCATATCCTTTGGTATTCAAGCACGTAATGTCGTTCCAGATGCTAAGGAATGACTGCCTTGATTTAGAGGGTAAATTACTTGCTAAATTTAGAGCGCTTGGGTGTAAAAATCCAGAGATGAAGTTTGGTGGGTACACTGAGACATTTAGTGGCCTTCCATTGAATTATGTTATTAAGATATTCGAGGACACTGTAAGGAAAGAACAATAATGGCTAAAAAGAAACTTCCTGTATATGGCCCTGCCTCTGAGACACAAAGACAATTCTTAACGCATGAAGCACAGTTTGTAATATACGGCGGAGGAGCTGGATCAGGGAAGTCTCACTTAGCTTTGATGTATTCCCTAGCCTTCAAGGATGATCCAGAGTTCCGTGCTGTCTACATCAGGCAATCTTCCGTGCAACTTTCACAAGCAGGTGGTTTATGGATGGAAATGCAATCCATGTATAAGCCATTCAATCCAGCATTCCGACAAGATCGCATGTCTGCAACATTTCCTACTGGTGCATTCGTACAGTGTAAAACTCTTGGTGCTGACAGAGAAATTACTAACTTCGATGGTGGACAATATAGCCTTGTAGTATTTGATGAGTGCCAATGGCATTCCCAAGAGCAGGTTATGTATTTGCTCTCTCGTATTCGTTCTAAGGCTAAAGGCCCACACAAACTCATAGCAACTTGCAATCCGCACCCCGATTCCTTCTTACTGAAATTTGTGACTTGGTATCTGGATCAAGAGACAGGTATTCCAATCCACGAAAGGTCTGGTGTAACTAGGTATTTCTCGCAGTACCGTGGGGATTTGGTATTTGCTGATACAGCAGAAGAAATGCTTGAGAAGTATCAAAATACAACACCAATGACCTAC
>Ga0302170_10000120_pt1 | contig 29192 bp, 26 predicted proteins | sample I_Fen_N2_1_FD_193492 | JGI IMG/M metagenome (GOLD analysis project Ga0302170, IMG submission 193492) | Peat permafrost microbial communities from Stordalen Mire near Abisko, Sweden - I_Fen_N2_1 | ecosystem: Environmental > Terrestrial > Soil > Wetlands > Permafrost | place: Sweden: Abisko...
TAAATTATTAAAATTAAAAAATTTCTCATCTATTAAAGCGTCAATGCTTTTAATAGATCAATTACTAATTAAAATTTAATTAAAGAATCAGAACACGATTCATTTAATGTTTTTTTCTTTAAAATTATTAAAACTACAAGGATCTGATAATTTTTTCATAAAAATTCATTACCTTTTCCAATTCACTAGATGAATTCTTGGATATTTTATCATTATTTGAAGTTTTAAACATAGCTTGTGGACATATCCAATCACTATTAAATATTTCCTTGGACAACTCTTCAGCATCCCTTCTTATCTCTCCTTTATTCTTATCATTAATTAATATCTTACCATCCTTTCCATGATAATAATAAACTCCAGGAGTGTGACCACGACTAATCATTCCTCTCATGATATCATCTTCGATTGTTTAATTCGAATTTTTTTTAATTTTAAATTCTTTATACTAATCATGAATTCTTCATACTTTGTAGATATTTCATTAAGATATTCATGGAATGTTTAAGTATTATTATTAGTACCATATAATCTTTTATATGTTCATAATCATCTAAAATTCCTATCCAACACTATATACGAAATGTTTTTACTTTCAAGTCTGATAACTGAGATGATCATGACACTATAATATCAAAAATTATAACGTGAAATAATAATATAAAAATACTGTAAAAAAAATATAATTATGAACTCTTTATTGATTGTACTTCCATACAATCACCATTATACTGATAAAATTCCTAAAATGTTTGCTATGTTCTTGATTCACAAATAAAAACGCAACAAAACCATGACGAGCTCCCAGAGTACAATATAATAGGTTTAGCTTAGGAATATATAGTGGAAAACACCATGAAGTTGAACTTGTTGATTAGTTACCGCAAGTACAAACAAGAAAGCATTCATTTTCTCAACACTGAAGTCCCATTTATCTTATTTGATAAAGAAAAGTTCAGAAAATATAATATAAAAATCACTCATCCCTTAGGGAAAAATTGCAATTAAAAGATTGTACGATTATTGATGAATTTAGTTGTGCAGGTTCAATACCAATAATTTCTTAAATTATTTGGGGGACTAAATAAAGGTAAACCAGATAATAAAGACCTAAAACGTGCAGAAGAGTTTGCTAATAACTTAACCTGAACATTGACCATTCATAGCTGTTTTAAAAAAATATTATTTAAACTTTCTCTAAGATCATGCGGAAATCTTTCACAGAGGGATCATTTTTTATATCAGTTGTTTCAAATGGCATACATTAAACATCATCCAGAGTTTATGTTAATTTTTTATCGATACAACTCAATAAGCATTCAAGATCATTTACATGACTCATAGGAGATAGTTTTAATTCACTTATAATATTCATATGGAGGTTATTTATGAGGAACATCATTGTTAAAGAGCTTATTCAAAAGCCTATTGAAGAACAGGAAGTTGAAATTGTTGAGAGAAAAGGCATAGGTCATCCTGACAGTATAAGTGATGGAATTGCTGAGTCTGTAAGCAGAGCATTGTGCCTGGCTTACATGGAAAAATTCAATGGAAAGATCATGCATCACAACACAGACGAAGTGCAGATCACAGCCGGAGAATCTGACCCCCAATTCGGAGGCGGAGAGATAATAAAGCCTATTGACATACTTCTGACAGGTAGGGGAGTTTCTGAGATAAATGGTAATAAAATAGGTATTGACAGGATTGCCATTACAGCTGCAAAAGAATATTTAAAGGAAAACATCATCAACCTTGATGTTGAAAGCTCCACCGTTGTAGAATGTAAGATTGGAAGTGGATCAGGAGATCTTGTTGACGTTTTTAAAAGAGATGGAATGCCGTCATCTAATGATACATCATTTGGTGTAGGATTCGCTCCATTCTCAGAAACTGAAAAAATTGTAATGGCAACAGAAGAACTTTTAAACTCAAAAAAATTCAAAAAAAGATACCCACAAGTAGGAGAAGACATTAAAGTTATGGGTCTTCGTGAAAACAGTAAAATTATTCTTACTACAGCGGTTGCAATGGTTTCTAAGTTTGTTGATGGAAGAACCACCTACCTTAATGTCAAAGATGAAATTCAAGACATAATAACAGATCTTGCACTTAAAAAGACAGATAGGGAAGTTGAAACGTTTATTAACACGGGTGACAACAATTCTAGTGATACAGAGAAGGGGTATTACTTGACTGTAACAGGTACATCGGCCGAAATGGGAGATGACGGCTCAGTTGGAAGGGGAAACAGGGCAAACGGTCTAATAACACCAAATAGACCAATGTCAATGGAAGCAACTTCGGGTAAAAATCCAATAAATCATGTTGGTAAGATATACAACCTATTATCAAATAAAATGGCCCAAGACATAAGCAAAGAAATAGAAGAAGTAAAACAAGTCCACATTATGCTTTTAAGTCAGATTGGTAAGCCAATTGACCATCCTAAAGCTGCCAGTGCCCAGGTAATTGTTGAAGATGGTAGAAGCATTGAATCTGTAAACAAGGATGTTGAAGGGATTATGAACAACTGGCTTGAAGATATAGGAAAAATCACAGAGATGATGGTTGAGGGTAAAATAAGAACATTCTAACCATTTTAATGGTTAAATAAATATTTAATTCTCTTAATATTCTTATTTCCCATTTCTATTAATACTTTGAGCTTGTTAGGTTGTTTATTTATCTAAATTATACCTTTAATTTCTTATTTTCTTTATTTTCATGATAAATCACTTTAGATAGGTTTCGTTCCATATAATCCAACACAAAATATTCAACTATCCAAGTAAATTAACTATTTTATATACTTAAAACAAACTTAGATTAATTCATTATAACTGAAAATCACAAGGAGAGAATAAAATATGCCCATAGAGGAGGCTCAACGCTCATACGAATCAAGGATCATTGAAGATAAGGTACAGAAGTTCTGGAAGGATAGGGATATTTATGAAAGAACCAAAAAAATGAGGGAGGATAAACCTAAATATTCGTTTCTTGACGGACCACCCTACTGCAGTGGTAGAATACACCTTGGAACCGCCTGGAATAAAATAATCAAAGACACATATCTCAGATACAAGAGTATGTCAGGCTTTAACGTTCGTAGACAGGCTGGATGGGATACTCATGGTCTACCGATCGAACACAAGGTAGAGGGATTACTTGGTTTAAAGAGTAAGAAGGAAATAGAAGAACGAATTGGGATTGAAAACTTTGTTAACAAATGTAAAGAGTTTGCTATAGAAAATAAAGACCTCATGACAGAACAATTCAAGCTTTTAGGTGTCTGGATGGACTGGGAAAATCCATACATCACCTTCGATACCAAATACATGGAGTCCTGTTGGTGGACCCTCAAAAGGGCAAATGAAAAGGATCTATTGATAAAGGACAAGAGAGTAATCACTTGGTGTCCCAGATGTGAAACAGCACTTGCAATGGCGGAAATTGACTATGAGAACAAGGAAGATCCTTCCATTTATGTCAAATTTCCACTAAAAAATCAGGAAAGCTTAGAGTATACTATCTACATCCTGGTCTGGACAACCACCCCATGGACACTTCCTGCAAATATGGCTGTTTGTGTTCATCCAGATTTTGACTACGCCTATGTAAAGTTAGGAAAAGATGTTTACATAATGGCAGAGGCCCTAGTGGAATCCGTGTTAAACAAAAACGGCCATGAATGCCACGATAATGCTGATACGCATTATAATTGTGATAATCAAGAAAAAAATTACGAAATTCTAAAAGTAGTTAAAGGGTCAGATATTGAAGGCATAGAATATATTCATCCACTTTCAGATGAAATACCAATTCAGAAAGATTTTAATCACATTATACTTCCAGGAGACCATGTTACATTAACTGAAGGTACAGGGTGCGTGCACACCGCACCTGGACATGGTCCTGATGATTTTGAAATTGGTAAAAAATATGGAATTCCGATTTTCTGTCCTGTAGATGAAGCAGGACTATTTATGGATGATGCTGGGAAATATGTGGGTCAATTCGTCAAGGACGCTGATCTTAACATTATTAAAGATCTTAAAACCCACCATCTCTTGTTTAAAGAAAGTATAATCAACCACAGGTACGGGTTCTGCTGGAGATGCAAAACACCAATTATCTACCTAGCAACCAAACAGTGGTTTTTGAAGATTACAGAAATTAAACAACAAATGCTTAATGAGCTTGACAAGGTGGAATGGGTACCATCATGGGCCGGGGAGAGCCGTTTCAGGAACTGGGTAGAAAATGCTAGAGATTGGACCATTTCAAGACAAAGATACTGGGGAATTCCAATACCAATCTGGGAATGTGAGAATTGTGATGAAATTACAGTAGTCGGCTCTATAAAGGAATTAAAAAAGCTTTCAGCTGAAGGAGAGCTCAACGGAGATTTTATACACCGACCACATGTGGATGATATAATCATCACGTGTAAGTGTGGTGGAAATATGAAAAGAACACCAGACGTACTGGATGTTTGGATTGATTCTGGTGTTGCAGGATGGGCTGCTCTTTATTATCCTGAAGAAAAAAATCTCTTTGAGCAATGGTATCCATACGATTTCATAACAGAGGGGCATGATCAGACCCGGGGCTGGTTTTACTCACAGCTTGGATGTGGAGTAATCTCCAACGATAGCACCCCGTATAAAAAAGTACTTATGCACGGATTCACCCTAGACGAAGAAGGAAAGAAGATGAGTAAATCCCTTGGAAACGTTGTAGAACCAGAACAGGTGATTGAGCTTTATGGAGTAGACATCTTAAGATTTTATCTTTTATGGGGTAATAAACCATGGGAAGATCTTAAATTTAACTGGGACGAACTTAAAAACGTCAGTAAGATGTTTAATATTCTTTGGAACATTTATGTATTTTCTACAACTTACATGTCAATTGACAATTTTGATCCAACAAGATACACACCAGAAGATCTTAAAGTTCGAGAAGAGGATCGCTGGATAACTTCAAAGGCAAACTCGCTTGCAAGGGAAGTCACAGAATATCTTGAAGCCCTCCACTTTCACAAAGCCACCCGCGCAATAAATAACTTCATACTAGAAGATCTGAGTAGATGGTATATCAGACTTATAAGAGGACGAACTTGGATCGAAAAAGACGATCCAGACAAGTTAGGGGCATATTACACCCTTTATAATGCCTTAAAACTTTTAATAAAAACAATGGCACCAATAGCTCCTCATGTAACAGAGGATATGTACCAAAACCTAATTCGAAGTGTTGAAACGAGTTATCCAGAGAGCCTGCACATGTTAGACTGGAGTTTCAATGAAGAGCTAATAGATGAAGAACTCGAAACTAACATGGATATTGTGCGCGAGATTATTGAAGCTTGCGCAAGGGCACGTGATGCTGCACATTACAAGTTAAGATGGCCAGTTAGAGAAATTATAATAGTTTCGGAGGATGATAAAATCATGAATGCTGCGCAATCCCTTAAAAACGTATTAATGGAACAGGCCAATACTAAAGATGTGATATCATCAGATAAATTTGAAAATTTAACCATTAACGCCTTCCCCAACATGAAAACCCTCGGACCTAAATTAAGACAGGATGTGCCAAAAGTTGCATCCAAACTATCAAGAGCTGATGGCAATGAAATAATACGAAAATTAGGGTCTGAAGGAGTTTATATTGTAGAGTATGAAGATAAACGAGTTACCCTTGAATCTGAAGATATTGTTTTTGAAACTGAACTTCCAGACAATATTGGAAGCAGTGATTTTGAAGGTGGAAACGTATTCATAGACACCAAGCTTACTCCAGAGATACTTTCTGAAGCTATGGCACGTGAACTAATAAGAAGAGTTCAAGACATGCGAAAAGATTTGGATCTCGATGTTGAAGCCAATATAGAGGTTTACGTAGAATGTAGTGATGATTTCCAAGAGCTTATCGAAAACTTCATGAATTATATATCCCACGAAGTGAGGGCTGAAAAATTCCAGTTCGGAATAGAAACTGGCGATTATGCTAAAGACTGGAAGATAGAAGACCATAATGTCAGGATAAGTATAATTAAGGCACAAATCCGATGAAAAATTGATAAAAATTTAAATAGACAAGCTGTTTAATACAATATTTTGTACTAAAATATGGAACAATGGAATACTATAAAAAATATGGAAAATATACTAAATTAAAAAAAACTGCATTTCCAGACGTGATAAAATGACTTTAGCAGACGCAGAACTTGAATACATAAAAGATGAGATTGGAAGAGAACCCAATTCACTTGAATATGGAATGCTAGACATAATGTTCTCTGAACACTGCTCATACAAAAGCAGCCGACCAATATTGAAACTTTTCCCAACAGAAGGAGATAATGTCATAATTGGCCCTGGAGATGATGCAGGTATTGTTGGGATTACTGATGAACTTGCACTGGTAATTGGAATGGAAAGTCATAACCATCCATCTGCAATAGAACCCTATGGAGGTGCTGGAACTGGTATTGGTGGAATAATCCGGGACATAATCTCAATGGGAGCCATACCAGTTGCATTACTAGATTCGTTACGTTTTGGTTATTTAAAAGACCAGCGTTCTCGTTATTTATTTGAATACGTTATTAAAGGAATATCAGACTATGGAAACCGGGTTGGAATACCTACAGTTGGTGGAGAAGTTGAATTTGATGATAACTTTCAATCCAATCCCCTTGTGAACGTTGTATGTGCAGGAATTGTTCGAAAAGATTCAATAATGAGGGGGATAGCTCCTAACGTTGGGGATGTCTTCGTGCTTATGGGCGGTAGGACCGGAAGGGACGGAATACATGGAGTTACATTTGCATCAGAAGAACTTACAACCACTTCAGAATTAGAAAGCAGACCTGCTGTTCAAATAGGAGATCCTTTTACCAAAAAACAAGTCATGGAGGCAACCTTCGAAGCCCTTGAAACTGTTGATGTCCAGGGTCTTAAGGATCTTGGTGGTGGTGGAATCACATGTTGTATTTCAGAACTAGCTGCAAAATGTGGTAACGGGGCAAAAGTTGAAATTACAAAGATTCCATTGCGTGAAGATGGCATGACGCCCTATGAAATAATGTTATCTGAATCTCAGGAGAGAATGATTTTTGTTGTTCATCCTGAAGATGTTCAGGAACTAATAAATATTTTCCAAAAATATGAGCTCCCGGCAGCTGTGGTTGGTGAAGTGATAAAGGGTGATCAATTTGTTACAACGCTTGATGGTGATGTTGTAGCAGATGTTCCAGCTGAACTACTTGCAGATCCACCGATAGTAAAAAGAGAACTGAAAAAACCATCAAAAGATGAAAAATATGTAGTTGTAGATGATATTGATCCAAAAGAAGCATTACTTAGATTACTATCATCAGAGAATATCGCAAGCAAAGAATGGGTTTATAAACAATATGATCATGAGGTACAGATTAGAACTGTTGTAAAACCTGGTGATGATGCTGCTGTGATACGTGTTGATGAAAATACTGCATTTGCCATCACATCCGATTGTAATAGTATACACACTAAATTAGATCCTTACAACGGTGGTGCTGGTTCGGTTGCTGAAGCAATAAGAAATGTAATATCCATGGGTTCTGAACCAATATGTATAGTTGACTGTCTTAATTTCGGAAATCCAGAAAAACCAGAAGTTTTATGGCAGTTTAATGAGTGTGTAAAAGGAATGTCCGAAATTGCAAGACGTTTCGAAACTCCTGTTATAAGTGGTAATGTTAGTTTTTACAATGAAACAGAAGGAGTAACTGTTAACCCTTCCCCAGTTATTGGTGTAGCAGGAAAAATGGATATAAAAGATATCAGAACAACCGAATTTAAGGAAGATGGTGATTTAATTATTATGATTGGCAAAACCCGTTCTGAACTTGATGGTTCAGAGTACCACAGATCCGTTTACGGTCTTGTTCAGGGAAAAGCACCCGAAATTTTTATAGAAGATGAGTACAAGGCAGGAAAATCTGTTCTTGAACTTATTAAAGAAGATGTAAACGTTAATATTACATCAGTTCATGACTGTTCATCGGGAGGTTTAGGAGTTGCTTTGGCAGAAATGGCAATTTCTGGAGATTTAGGAGCTGTTGTCGACTTAATGGAGGTTCCAATGGAAGGTAACCTTGATGTTTCAACCCTGCTCTTCTCAGAATCACATGGAAGATACTTGATCACAGTTAAAAAGGAAGCTGTTAACGAAGTTCTTTCTAAAATACCTGTTTCAGCTTCAATCATAGGAAAAGTTGGTGGAAATTCTCTTGTTATATTGGATCAGTTTAGTTTAGATGTTACAGAACTAAAAAAATCTTTTAACGGAATTATAGAAAAATTCATGGCCTGATGTTATGGATAGGGAGATATTACGGCAACTAATTCATGCATCAGGAATCTCCATCCTGATTTTGGGCATATTCCTGAATCCACAAGTGCTAATACTCCTCTGCATTACAATGCTTGTATCTGCTGAAATGGTGTTTATACTGGATAAATATTATCATATACCAATTTTTTCAACCATTCTATCAGTTTGTAAAAGGAGGGAAGATGAAAGGGGATTTTTATACTTTTTTATAGGAATCATAGCTACCCTCTATATATTCAGTTTCAATATGGCTATTGCGGACTCCGGTATATTGATGCTTATAATTGGAGATTCTGCTTCTACAATTGTTGGAAGAAGATTTGGGAGGCATAAACTACCATTTAAAGATTTAAAGAGTGTTGAAGGAAGTATTGCATTTTTTGTTGTGGGGTGTTTAAGTGCATTAACTTTGCTTCCCCTATTCCCATCATTAATAGGAGCTTTGGTTGGAGCATTAACCGAAGCATACAGCCCTATCGATGATAATATTCCTGTTCCGATTATTTCGGCATTAGCAATGACTGTGGTGATATATTGGCTATAAAATTTAATTTAAACATTTTAAACATTATTGGGATAATAATGATACTCTTCAGTATCGTGATCTTCTCAACAAAATTTCTGGATCAATTGATCCTTAACATAACGTATCCCTTCCTAGAAGGATCCTCCGAAGGAAAATCTGTACTTTTATTTGGTATTATGGGTAGTATATTGCTACTATATCCATTGTTCAATTTCAAAGGAAAAATAATGCAGAAAATTTCCAGTATAAACCCTAAATTAAAGGAAAATGGAAATTATTACCTAAAATTAATCATTATTGTGGTTCTGTTAACTTATCTAATAGGAATTCTAATTGAAATTATTATAAGGTTAAAACTTGGTGTATCTATATTCACCACATTTGTAGCCATGGATCCAACCCCCACAAGTACCAGCATTACGCACAGCCATGTATTTAAATCTGTTCTAGGGGATTTAATCAGTCTATCAGGGTTCCATGTTCCTAACAACATTCATACAGGCTCAGCATTGATACATTATACATCGCCATTTTCTTTTATAGTGTTGATTACCTTTCCAATAACATATTTATTGGGTTTAATTTCATTAAATCAGCGACAGAACCTTTATAAAATTATTCTTGCATTTGCAATTACTACTTCGCTAATTGGCATGCTAGATGGCGGATTGTTTTCAACACCCGCTTTGATTGGGCTTTCAGGGTTGTTAGGGGTTTATGCAATAAAAAAACCTTTTTCAATCAAGGATCTTCTAAAACCCAGTTTTTTGATAATTTTACTTATTATCTTAAGGATTTCAATCGGCTTACTTGGAACCAACACCGAGTACCACGAAGTTACATTTATTGATGAGAAAGTTCCAGTTGATCTGAATGGATACAATGTAACCAGCATTGATCATGTTGGAGATAAGACCATAATCAGAATATCAACTGATAAATCTGATAAAAGCATCTTAATCGATATGGTACAAAGATCCGAGGGTAAAGTTTCTGGACTTACACTTTCTTGGGATATATTCTCATGGATTTCAAAAAGTTGAAACTTTATAAAAAAAAATTAATTTTTTTTATTTAACAATTAAAGTCTAATAGCCCTTTCCCGCCTGAAATATCTTACAGTGAATACGAATATCATGAGAGAGATTAAAATGGTTGGTACTGCTGAAAATATAACATCAACGTTTATATTAGGTGTTGAAGCTATTTTTACCATTATTACTGTGGGTATAAAGTTCAAGATAGGTGTAAAATAGGATGTCTTAATAAAGAGGGGCATGAATAATATAAAAGTTGCAAATACAAGAATAATTGTTATGGCAGAGTTAGCTTCTTTTGTACTATCAACAAACATTGAAAGCAGTATCCCAATACCAATAAACCCTAATCCCATAAAGAATAAAATAACGAACATCAATATTGGATTGTAAATAGGTACTCTAAGCAGATCTAAAAGAATGATCCATACAACACTTTGAATAAGTGAAAAGAATAATATTGGCAGTGTTTTTCCAAGCATTATCATGGAACTTGATATTGGAGTCATTAGAAGAACTTCAAAAGTTTTTCTTTCCCTTTCACCAACTATGCTATCTGTTACAATGTTGCTTGCCAGGAAAAATGGCAAAAGAAGAATAAATGGTACAATGAATCCATACATTATTTCAACAAAGTAAGGACTATCAAGGGCGATGTTAGCATGATGATTTTCATTGAGATTAACTACTTGGAGATTAACAGGATTTATTATCTTCTTTATTTCAGTGGAGTTCAAACCTGATGATGCAAGTTTATTTTGCAGTTGATATTCACTTACAGCCTTATTTATCTTGGTTGTAACCACTGGATAAAAAACATTAGAAGTGTCTGTTTTAACTGTTACATTTTGCCCCCCTGGAGGATTAACAACAACAACAGCAACAAGAGTTGTTCCAAGAAAATTTTGGACGGTACTGATATTTTTGTAGTAAGTCAGGTTGAGATTCTGTTTCAAAAGATCAGCCTCAAGTTGAGTGTTATGTATACTATCAGGAACCCCAACTTTAAGAACAGATGTAGCCCCATAATGGTCTAAAAGTGTAGGATCAGACGCAATTGAGCTGGCTATAGCAAGGCCGAACGTTCCTAGTAAAATGAATACTTGGACTAATACCACGACTAGGTATATCTTATTTTTAAGAATGTCCTGGCCTTCCTTCCTTCCTAAAGCTGATAATTTCATTTTGTTCCATTTTTTAATTTTTATTACAGGTTTTTTGTATATTTATCATATGCGATATATTCCTGTTAACCATTATTTAGATTATAATGTCTTTATATCAAGATTTATTCTTTCTTTTCAAGTATTCTTTGTTCCTTATTAATTATTATTTGTGATCAAATTTAACAGGTTATCAAAACTTTTTGAAGGTAATTAAATCAAATATAAGCTTCAGAATACCAGGTCTAGGCCCAAATATTATGTCATCCCTCTCAAAAAGCTTAATTGCAATCCAGTATGAGATTATACTCACAACTAAAATACATGCAAGGGCCAGAGCATAATCAGGCAGAGATATGGATTCTCCTGAGAATAGTCTCATCACAATTGTCATTGGGGAAATATTTGATAAGAATGATTTTCGTGAAATGTACAACAAAACTGGAACAATAAGGAATCCAACTATTCCAATGTACACTATACTCAATCCTATACCCGCCTCTTTATAATTCTTAGAATACGCAGCTACCACTGTTGTAATTCCTATTATGGGTATTGAGGTCAAAAATATGAATATGAAGACAAATAAAGGATTACTTATGTTAAATCCAGCTATTAGAAGTATTATCAACCACATAAAAACTTGTAAGGATATTGTAAGGGTTACTGCCATGCTTTTTCCGATTATTATCTGGGCTTGGGACAATGGCATTGCTATGAGTATCTCACCTGTTTTTCTTTCTTTCTCTCCTACAACACTGTCTATAATGATATTTCCGAATAATAAAAGAGGTAAAAAGAGTAGAATAACCAACATGACCTTTTTAATGATCTGGAGTGGTAATGGTTCACCTGTTGACACTTGAGTAATAGTAGGGATTGTTGTATTTTGAGGGGTCGCAGAAGCACTGAGAGAGTTGGAATAGGACTGAGATATTACTTTAGCAGTTGAGTTAACTTCATCTCTTACAACACTATTCTTCGGATCGCTGGAGTCCAAGTAGATTATCATATCAATACTTTGACCAGTTCTTATCTTCTGAGCGGCATTTCCGGGTACGTAGAGGAATCCTGTGGTTTTCCCTAGGGCAATGTTATTCAATGAACTGTTGAAATTTGAAGGTATGACATTTATTACAGATGGGTTAATATATTTGGAAATTAAACCGCTTTGGTCCTGAACATCAACACTAGCGAATCCATTAAGTGCAGGAGTTAATGATATCCCTTGATCAGATTCTATGTTCGTAATAAAAGAGTTGAAGATAATTATCATTAAAAAGAGAACTGAAAGCTGTAAAAAGAAGATCATCATAAACTTCTTGCTTTTTAGGGTGCTCCTAAACTCCCATTTTGTAATGGTTGTGAACTTCATTCTAAACACTTGTAAGAATTTTTTAAACTATAATCTATCATCTAACTGTATTTATGAATACATCCTCAAGTGTTGGCTCTTTAGTGTTGATGGAAATAATTTCATTATTAAAAAGGTCAACTATATCAGAAATTTCATTTCTGTGTTTTAGAGATATTAAAAACTCCCCATCAACAAAATCGACAGCTCCAACAGATGAAAATTGCATTATCTTATTTTGGAAATTGACTAAATCAACTGATTTTTGAATTTTTACCTTGAGGATGACATCTCCATGTATTTTTGATTTAAGATATCTTGGAGTCCCTACATCAATTATTCGACCATTATTCAGTATTGCAACTCGATCACATAGGGAATCCGCCTCTTCCATGTAATGAGTGCATAATATCATAGTTTTCTTGCCTTTCATCTTCATTATGAAGGTACGTATAGAGTTTGCAGTTGCAGGATCCAAGCCCATTGTGGGCTCATCTAGTATGATTATATCTGGATCGTGTATCAGGGCCCTTGCAACACTAATTCTTTGCCTCAAACCCTTTGAAAAGGTGTTTATTCTATCATTTCTTCTTTCGGTCATTCCAACAAGTTCAAGAAGTTCGTTTATTCTTCCATCAATATCCTCATTTGGCACCCCGTAAAGCTCAGCGAAGTATTTGAGTAGATCTTTGGCCTTAAAACGTTCATAAAGATTAGGTTCCTCTGGAAGGTATCCTATCATAGATTTTATCTTTATGGGATCATCATGGATGCTGTATCCGTTAATTATGATATCACCAAAATCTGGCTTGAGTATGCAACATGCCATTCTTATTGCTGTCGTTTTACCTGCTCCGTTGGGACCTATAATTCCAAGGAGCTCTCCACGTTTTATTTCAAGGTTTAGATTATCAAGAGCTTTAATCCTGCCGAATGACTTGGTCAAAGATTCTATTTTTATCATAACTTCATTTGAGTCCATATGAACCCCACATTTTAATGTATATGATTTTATTTATTGAGAAGACTTATATTGTTATTTATTGAATTTATATGTTGTAATATCTAAACTTTATGAGGAAAATGAATCTAGGAATGACTTAATGAAAAGATTCATAGATTGGACAGAAAGTTTACCTTATCATAGATAAGTATTCAACTAAATAGATAAAACTACAAATTAGAGGCCATATCAAATTTTTTTATTGTTTCGATATCTGGTATTAAACATCCAATAACATTTAACCAAATCATAACCGATTAAATCATTATTTTCTGAAACTATTACATATTAAATAAAAAAAACATTAATATTATATAATAAATCGTTTCAAGCCTTGATATAAATCTTTAATATATCTTTAGCTGAATTCGTTTATAACGAAAATAAATTTTGTATTCTAAAAGGAAATGATTATTTTCAAGAATTTGTCATGTATTTCAGATTTGATAACTTCATATAGGACAAGTTATCAAATGTTCTGAGAAGAAAAGATAACTTCATTCATTGTTCTGAAGGATACATTTAAATGATAGCTTATATGAATTGAATGTAAAATATTAATGGTCTTTTCAATGAAATTGAAATGAATTATCAAGTAGAATTTAATCAATTTATAATTTTAGGATCAATTTATTAGATATTACAATAAGAAATAAAATCCTAACAAATTCAAGTAAGAGAAAAAAAATGTTCTTATCAACGCTAATGCCTGTCAAAAAGGCCCAAAAAATTATATACTCCTCTCTGAAAAAAGTTGGTGTAGAAAATATTTCCCTAGAGGATGCTCACAGAAGGGTTCTTTCCGAAGAATTAATTTCCCAATTGAACTCTCCACCATTTGAAAGGTCTGCAATGGACGGATATGCTATTCGTGCTGAGGATACCTACGGATTTTCAGAAACCAATCCTGCAAAACTTAGGATTATAGACAGCATAGGCGCAGGTCAGGTTTCAAATCAAGTTGTTAAGAATGGGGAAGCAGTAAAAATATCAACTGGAGCACCAATACCTGGAGGGGCCAATTCAGTAGTTATGGAAGAATACACATTTTCACAAGAAGATCTTCTGGAAGTTGAAATGACGCTGAAACCCGGAGAAAATATTTCATCAATGGGAGAGGACTTTAAAGAAGGAGAGATTATTTTAAGTGAAGGGAAACTATTAAGACCGCAAGACCTCGCAATAATTGCATCGGCAGGTTACAATCGGGTAAATGTCTTTAAAAAACCGAAAATTGCCGTTGTGACAACTGGAAATGAACTTGTGATGCCAAGACCTGATATCCATGGTGCGGAGATTATAAACTCAAATCATTACACGTTTAAGGCAATGGTAGAATCTGCAATGGCAATTCCTTCTGTAGTACACTGTTTTGATAGTCATAAGCTAGTTGAAGATGAATTTAAAAAACTTCTTGAGACTCATGATGCATTAATATCAACAGGAGGTACTGCAATAAGCAAAGGCGATGTTGTGGTGGATGTTACGGAGAAGATCGGTAAAGTTTTAATCCATGGTATCGCTTTGAGGCCAGGAAAACCATTTGGATTCGGAATTATACAAGAAAAACCAATTTTTATGCTATCAGGTTATCCTGTTGCTGCAATCGTACAGGCTGATGTTTTTGTAAGGAATTATCTTCACAAAATGCAGGGGATTGAAAATGAACCGCAAATAATTCATAAAATAGCCATGAAAAAGATCCCTTCAAGCCTTGGAAGGACAGATTATATAAGGGCTGAAACAGATGGAAGTATGGTTAGACCACTGAAAATTAAAGGTTCAGGAATGATAAGATCAATGGTCGAATCTAACTCTTATATTGTTATAGAAGAAAACCTCGAAGGGATAGATGAAGGAGAAGAATGTAACGTAATTTTATACGATTCTCTGAGAGTTTAAGATTATAATTTGTAATTTATATTGAGATATTGATAAGAAAATTCAAATAAAAAAATTGATTTATATTCAAAGGTGATTTTTTGAACGTTTTATGGTATTACGCTATTGCATTTATAATTATTTGGGTTTTAGCCATTTTATTCAGGAAAAGATTGAAAATAGATATTAGCGGACCTTTACTTATGCGAAGAACCCAAAGATTAAGGGATTTCATAGACTCTGTTGCAAACAGAAGCCCTAGAATATGGAGATGGACCATGAATATTGGATTGCCGGTGGCTTTTTTCTTCATGGCTTTAATACTCTACCTTCTATTAGATACCCTTCCAACAACGTTTTCAAATCCACAAGTTAGTTTAATACTTCCAGGAGTAGATATTCCAGGTTCTCCCTTATTTATACCACTCGAATATGGTATAATCGCCTTAATGACAGTTTTGGTTGTTCATGAATTTGGTCATGGTATCATTTCAAGGGTTGAAGGAGTAAAAATAAAATCAATAGGTGTTTTATTATTAGCAGTGCTTCCAGGTGCATTTGTAGAGCCTGATGAAGATGATATCGAAAAATCAAAAAGAATTTCAAAATTACGAATCTTTGCTGCAGGGTCCATCTTTAACCTATCGCTTGCTGCAATAGCCCTTCTTCTCACATTCGTAATCAGCAGTTTAGTTATAGCTCCTGCTTTCCATACTGATGGGGTTGGAATATCAAGTGTAGTTCCTAGCAGCCCTGCAGATGGAATTCTAACTCAGGGAATGGTTATTCAAAGTATTAATGGAGTTCAAGTAGCTGATCTAAATAATTATGTAAAAGTCTTAAATAATACCAAAGTTGGAGAAAATGTGACTTTCCAAACAAATCAAGGGACATACACTATCAAAGCAGGAGTTAACCCCAACAACTCAACTCGGGGTTATATTGGAATAAGAAGCCAGGCCCATCTAGTAGTGGATAATAATGTTGCAAAAACATTTGGGTATCAGATACCATGGTTCTTTTACTCTCTAAATGATTTGTTCTACTGGATATTCCTCTTGAACTTCGCTGTTGGAACATTCAATCTCCTCCCAATGAAACCTTTAGATGGCGGCTTGTTATTAGAAGAGCTATTAGGCTATAAATTATCAGAAAATACTGTTCAGAAAATAGTCAATCCTTTATCATACATCTTAATAGCTATAATCGCTGTGATCATAGTTTACAGTCTTGGTAGAGGAATTTCGTTGCTATTTTAACCCAATTATTTTTTTTGAAATGATTTAATGTTCGATAAAATGTTTAAAGTATTTAAGAGCTATGCTTTTCCAGATTCAAATTGAGTTATCTTAATTATCAGACGAAAAGGAGAAAAATAATCTTTTTTAGAAACTAAAAACCTGATCCATATTCTCCATAATATCAAGGACTATTTTATCATAGGTTTCAAATGATTCAACATAATCAAAAAGTTTATTAGCATTTAATCCCCTGGCTTTAAGGTCATCCAAACAAGCATATATTTTTGAAGTCTTAGACTTTTGAAGTATGTTCATTAATCTTTGTGATTTGGATTGACCTTCAATAAAACAATAAACACCATTTCCCAGTAGGTAAATAGATACATCATCATTTGCAATATAAATCTCTAAAAATCTTAAAAATGTTCTAAAACCTTCTTCTGAGGGTGTTTTTGTTAGAATGAAGCCTAATTTCATCTATATCCCCTTATTGATTATCGAAATCTCATATAATATTATTATCTCTTCCAACCCATTGTTTGCATTATCTGAGTGCCTAAAAGATCTTCCAAACATGAAACAGCATCATTAGGGAGATCATCTGTAATTGGTGTGCATTTATCAAGTTTTACATCGCCTGAAAGTAGTTTAATTGCAAAAGCCATGCAAGTTTTCTCCCCACATTTTTCACAGTCTGTTTTTGGTAAACAGTTGTAAAGTGATAAAGGCCCTATGTTCGAGAGTTTTTCGCGGAGTTCGTCATAATTAGCTACATCTCCACTATTAATTTCGTTGTATGCTTCATTAATGACTTTCATAATCTCAGTAACTACTTCTAACGCATCTTCTTTGTCGATTGTTTTATTCATGCTGATCTTGCCAGATGGATAAAGTGTAACAAGCCTTTTGTATATATTCAACGTCAAGATTTTCTTATTCTCAATGTAATTAACTTTGCCAGGAGGATACTTGGTTATTAATACAGGTATAACTTCACCTATTTCAGAATCTAACTGCATTAAGACCCTGATCATGTTTTCTGCTACAATACATGGTCTCATCTCTTTAATGGTCACCTTCCTTACTATGGGGCCGTCCTCAAATATTTCATATTCGAGTTCATCAATCTCCATTTCAATACCACCTTAATGTTAAATAAGAGTTGATATTTGATAATATTTTTTTTAAATAAATATCATTTATATTCGTATGAACGCAGTATTCTTAGTTTTAGAACTAATTAACTCGTAAAGTTTATTATCATTAATTATCTGTGCCGCTTCAACCAGATCATCTTCTTCAATTCCCCGATCCTGCATAGATTCTTTATGAACAAATATACTTCCTTCAGGAAACACTAAGTATGAAAGTTCACCAACTTTAGGGTAATCTACACTTCCCCCAGGTTCCTGATCCTTAATTGCTGAGTAGACACCATCCCCTACAAGTAGAACATCTGCTTTCATTCCCCTATTAAGGCATGCAATGGCTACATAAAAACCACTGAAAGTATCTTCATAACCATATGGAGCTTTATCAACAATTATTAAAACGGAATCCATTTTACCCACTAAGTGTTATAACCTTATCACTCTCATTAACCCATCCCGGAATATCATAAACACTTGTTATCGACACACCACTTAAGTAAGAAGTCTTATCGCAAGCATGTCCCCTAGCTGTTGCACATCTTACGCATGCCCTTACAATGGCACCTTTCTTTATTAAATGTTTCAATCTTTCTCCAACGTTTGGGAATGAATGAGGATTTTGATTCTTTTTCGGAATATGAGTCGCATCCATATATAAAAATAAATTAACTCCATATCCATTATTAAGTGCACTTTCTGCAATGTTATGGGCCATTTCTACGTACTGAGATCTGTAAGGACCCTCTGTTAGTATAATTGTTAGGGTCTTGCTTTCTTCATGCGAAGTATCAACCATGATAATTTCTATGGAATGTTCTCAAATAAATAATTGTGCATGAATAATAATGAAGGATAATATCCATCTATATTTCTAAATTCACGATATTCTCTCTCAATTCATCCCTAAAAATATTTAAAAAATCGTATTCTAATTTTTTTGATTATATTTTTCGATTGCATCTTCAAAAGCATCGCTATGGAAATTAGATGCTATTTCCTTCTTACACTCGTCAACAAACAACCTCAATTTAGGAGCTCGGCAGGGATAATGTTGAAGTTTTAGTCCAGCTTTTATTGGAAGATTATTGATATCCTCACCAACCATCTCTTCTGCTACGAAAAATGTTGAACCACACGGAGATGACCTTAATACCCTAACTTCTGAAACCCTGTTTCCCTCACAATCGATTTCTACTATAGGTTTTCCAAATTTCGATACGAATTCGTCAAAAACAGAATCTCCATTTTCCTCAAGGTCACACATGTTTTCAGGACAACTAACATTTTCGTATTGCTCCAATTGATTTTTAAAACCTTCACCTTTCCATGCTCCCACAATTATCCATCCCACCTTGTCGTGGAGCTGTTCAACTAGCTCTAATACTAGATCAGGGTGTAAAATATAGCTTATAATCAAATCAGCAGTTTCAAGCATTTTCATAGCATCTGAAGGAATCTCCACATCTTCTATAAACATGCCATCGGGTTGTTCAATCTCAATAAACTCACAATCAAACTTTTTGCAGATTATGTTGTATGTTCTATCTCCATAATTGCCATCAGTAACTATTACTATCTTTAACATGCTTTATCTCCATAAATATAGTTTTAATCTATTAATTATTTTAACATGAACAAGATTCATGGTTATATTTAAATGTCTCATATAAAATTATACTATCAAAGTATAAAAAAATAAATATGGATGAACCTGAATATTATAAAATTTAGAAACTTCTAAAAAAAGTGTATGTCCCAATCATGCTTAAAAAAAATACTTCGAAAGGGTGTAAAAAAGGATGAAAGTTGTTATAATAGGAAGTGGTGCTGGTGGACTAACAGTAGCCTCACATATAAGAAAATTTTCAAAAAAAGCAGAAATTATTGTTGTAACTCTGGAAAACCAGGTAGCATATTCCCAATGTGCAATTCCTTATGTTATTGGTGGAGAAATAGAATCATTTGAAGAAATCGTTATGCACACACCAGAATACTATGGTGAACGTGGTATAAAAATCATAACCGATTCAGAAGTATTTGAAGTAGTATCATCAGAAAATTATGTTCGATATAGGCCTAAAGATACACAAACTTCCATAAAAAACGGTTTTAATGAAATTTTAAGTTATGATTACTTAGTTATTGCTACAGGTGGATCCCCATTTATACCTCCTGTTGAAGGAACCAATTTGAATGGGGTTTTCAAGGTGAGAACCATTGAAGACGGGGAAAAAATAAAAAGTTGGGCAGAGAAAAGTAAAAAAGCAGTTGTTGTAGGTGCAGGGGCAATAGGTCTTGAACTTGGATATGGTCTTAAACAGCTCAGTATAGATGTAACCGTTACTGAAATGCTGTCTCAGATACTCCCAAGATCTCTAGACCCAGATATGGCAATTAAAGTACAGGCGTATCTTGAAAGTGTTGGAGTTAATATTATTCTTGAGCGGGCCCTAGATAATATTTCTGGAGATGAAAAGGCTGAAACAGTTGTTGTTGGAAATAAACGTGTTGATGCAGACCTTGTTATATTATCGACGGGTATCAGGCCTTCAGTTGAACTTGCAAAACAGGCAGGGTGCGCTATTGGAAGCATGGGAGTTACTGTAAACGAGAGAATGGAAACATCAGTTACTAATATCTACGCGGTAGGTGATTGTGTAGAAGTTTATGATGGAATCACTGGACAGAAAACTGTATCACCCTTTGGAACAACAGCAGTGCGTCAGGGTAAGGTTGCTGCTAAAAATATAATTGGTAGAAATGCTATTTTCAGACCAGTTTTTAACTCTGTTGTATCCAAGATTGGTGAACTTGAAATAGGTGCTGTAGGTTTAACAGAAATTTCTGCTAACTTAAATGGTATAGAAGTTATTATAGGGAGAAGTCGTGCTTTAACTAAGGCAAGATACTATCCAGGTTGCAAACCGATTGACATTAAGCTCGTCTGCAATCCAAGGGGGAAAATTTTAGGTTGTCAGATAATAGCAAAGGAAACAGTAGCAGAAAGAGTTGATACAATGGCACTGGCAATTGCAAAAGGCGTTAAATGTGATGAAATTACAGAAATGGAATTTTCATATGCACCTCCTGTTTCAATGGTTGTAGATCCCATAGTACTTGCTGCAGAGGATGCACTTGACAAAATAAATAGTTGATTTATCAATATAAAATAATCTAAATTCATATTATTCAATAAATTTAAATTAAAAAAAAGAAAGTATTTAGAAATATCTTTCAAGTAAACCTTTCAACATTCGCGCGTGTCTTGCTTCGTCTCTAGAACTTTCATCAAAGAAGTCGTGGGCAGGATCTATATCTTCAACCTTAGCCTTCTTAGCAGAAGCTTTTTTTTCGTTGTTAGCCATTGTTTCCCCTTCAATCATCATTTCAAGATTTTCTTTGAGTGATGAGGATATAACACCGTTCATTTCAGCAAATACAGCTGCATGTGCTGCTTCTTCAAATGCTATGGTCTTCAGAACCTCTGCAACCTCAGGAAGTCCATCTCTTTGGGCTAATCTTGCCATTGCCAGGTACATCCCAACTTCTGCACATTCTCCCTCAAAGTTTGCTTTAACATCTTTTTCCATTTCTGTGCCTTTACATACACCTATTTCATGTTCGTTTATTAATTCCATTTTTTAACTCCTCCAAATTTTTTTAAATTTGATTTAATAAAAGAAAATAAAATATTAATTGATCTACTCCTTTACCAATAGTCTACCCATTTCAAAACAAAGTTCGAGTTCATCTTCATATTAACCTTCCGATTTTTTTTATAAACATAAAAATACATACCTGGTTCGTAAACATACGAACCTTATGTTGTATGGTTGTATACAAACAACCCATATATAAATGTTACGTTCGTAACTATACGAACCATTATATAGTTGGTTTAACAACATCAAACATGGCAATTATGAACAATGAAAAACTGAAAAAAATCAACACAAACGACCAGATAAAGATATTTGGAACACAAAGTGGGGTTAATATCATTGAAAGTCCCATTAAAGCCAGAATATTATCTATTCTAGAAGAAAAAGAGAGAAGCGGGGCAGAGATCGTATCTTTAACAGGGAAATCTAAAGCTACAATCTCCACCCATCTACACGACCTTGTTGATATGGGTATAATCAAATCTAAACCACATCCAACTGATGGTAGAATTAAAATATTCTTTATAAAATCAAGCTACGTATGTGGTTTGTCCCGTGAAAGTAATTTTAAAAACGAAATGGACAACTACATCAATAAAAATGTTATAGAATCAAACGATCCCTTCAAATTTTTCAGGTTTGTTTTCAGGACTATAAGAGTGGCCTTGATGGAAGAAGGTTTTAACATAGACCCCATATTACACAATGCAGGAATTAAAGTAGGTTCAACATTCTACGAAAAATTAAAAGAATCTCAAACAGAGGATATGGTTAAAAACATAGCCCAGTTCTGGAAAAAAAATAAACTTGGACGTCTTAAAATTGAAAATCTAGAACCTCTGACCATAAGAGCATATGATTGCTTTGAATGTGAAGACCTACCTAAGATAGGTAGATCAGCATGTGCATTCGACTCAGGCATACTTGAAGCTCTGTTTTCAGCTCATTTTTCCGAAGATTTGAGTGTGGAAGAAGTCAAATGCTATGCTAAAGGTGATGATTACTGTTGTTTCATTGTAAACAGACAGACAGAAAACTAGAAAATTACTGAGTAATAGTAAATGTAATAACCATCATTTTAAATCCCTAAATTTTACAATAGTGGTTGATAAATATTTTTTATCATTAGAAAACCCTTCAAAAACATTTTCATCTTTCATACTGCAATTTTGAACGGAAATAATAGATTTACATCTTTTATCTTGACTAACAATCTCTTCAAGGATTTTAGAATGCCTTGATGTTTTCATAATTACAAAGGTATCCCCATATTCCAGTATACTGGCTAATCTATCGTCCACCTTTGGAACAATTACCACAATTTCATCTTTCTCTCCAAGCGAAATTCCTGCCGCGGCAGCACAACCTGTAAATGATGTAATACCAGGTATAACTTCAATTTCAAAATCCAATTTCTCCAATCTCTTAGCAACATATGAAAATGTACTGTAGATCGTTGGATCTCCTAATGTAATAAATGCTACATCCTTTCCCTTGTCCAGTTCATTGGATATGATGTCAGCAGCTTGATCCCAATATGTTTTCAGAGCCGATTTATCTTCTATCATTGGGAAAAGAGGATCTAAAATTTCATAATTATCAACACGATCATTTAAAACCGGTTGTACTATTGAAAGTGCTAAACTACGTTTAGATTCTGCAGATCGGGGAGAACAGACAACATCGACCTTTTTTAGTATTTTAGCGGCTTTAATTGTTAAAAGTTCAGTGTCACCTGGGCCTACACCAATTCCGAATAATTTTCCTTTTTTCATATTAAAAAACACCTATGAATTTGTTGTCAACTTATTTATCAATTTAAGGTTCAAATTGAAATTTATATTAGATTAAATTTAATTATGGTAATATTCCTTTCATGTTCTATTTGAACTTTAAATGAGAGCATTTTTAAAGGTTTCTTTTTATTATATTTTTTTAAATTTTAACATCCTAAGGTTTCTTTTTTATACAACTATCAATAAATATAAGTCTCTATGGAAAGTGGTTTCTTCTGTGAAAAGTGTGGAATGATAAAAGCGCGGTGTGTTTGCAATAAAATTGGCAGCAAAGGGTATATTAATACTAAAATATCCAAAACAAAAGTTTCTGAGATTAAAAGGATGTACCCTGATGTAGATGAAGAGATAATTGAAAATTTCCCATTTTCAGATCCTCGTAAAGGCCAGTTTGAAATAATCACCAGGATCAAAGATGCGATAGATAATGGTTATCGGTACATTATTCTCGAAGCAGGAACAGGAACAGGGAAATCTGCAATTGCAACCACATTAGCAAATATATATCATCCTGCGTACATACTTACCATGACCAAACAATTACAATCCCAATATGCTGTTGAATTTGATTTTCCCATGGTTAAAGGTCGAGGAAACTTCACATGCAGGGATTCGAGCTTCGATGATAGATGTGATTCAGGTACCTGTCAGACTATTCCAAGTTCCCAAAACTTTGTATGCGATTATGGAATAACCAAATCCCCATTTGAAGAGGGAATGTTCGCTTTTAACGATGCCCATGGTACACCCATATATTTCCGATCAAACGAAAGGTGTAATTATTGGAATCAAAAAGCTAGGGCAGTTGAAAGTGACATCACTTTAATGAATTACGATTACGCACTATTAGAACTAGCATATGTTCAACATTTTGGTAAAAGGAACCTCATGATTCTTGATGAGGCCCATAACATAGAAGACAAGTTAATGCGTAGAATGGAAGTCCACTTGTCCAATAAAGTGCTTGAAAAAGACGTGAAAAAAAGTATACCCCGCAGTATGATGACATATTCAGATCCCAAGGAATGGATAATTTTCATACAATCACTATACCAAGATTACAAGGACATAAGTCTTACAAAAATGCCAAAAAACAAGGCAGATAGGATAAACAGAACAAAACTCAGGTTAAGTGAACTTATGACAAATTTGGAAGTAAATCCTAAGAATTGGGTAGTTGACGGGTCAGAAGGGGGAATTACCTTTAAACCACTTAAGATAGACGTTTATACCAATGACAGGCTTTTTAAATATGCTGATGTCTGTTTGTTCATGAGTGCTACTATACTGGACCAAGAACTATTCTGCAAATGGCTTGGAATAAATCCTGAAGAAGTCTACTACTTGAGTATTAAAAGTGCTTTCCCAGCATCAGAGCGACCAGTCCATCTTAAAACAGTTGGGCCCATGTCACAACGTGCAATTAAACGTACTGCCCCTAAAACGATTCCGATACTTGAAAAGATAATTGAACATCATAAATACGAAAAGGGACTAATACACACACATAACTACAAGTGCCAACAGTATATTATGAAGCATATTAAAGATAAACGTCTCATGGACCATAAAAGTGCTGACAGGGAATATAAACTCCGCCTTTTTGAGAAGAGTAAAGAACCCTTAGTGTTGGTCAGTCCCTCAATGAGTGAAGGTGTTGACCTGCCATATGAGAAGTGTCAATTCCAGGTTATATATAAAATACCATTCCCATATCTTGGAGATCAACAGATAAAATATAGAAAAGCACAGGACCCTAAATGGTATGCTTATAAAACTGTTATGACACTAGTACAGGCTTATGGACGTGGGATGCGTGCAGAAGATGATTATTGTGAAACATACATATTAGACAGTAACATAAGAATGTTGATGACTGGACGAATGTACAGAGACTTAATACCCCCGTTCTTTAAAGAAGCAATTGTTAGAGATTAATAAAAATCAAATGGTATAAGATATATCTATTCTAATCTCTAAAAACTCCTATATCAAAAAAAATTTAGCAATATAAAATACAAACTCCTATCCAAGAAGTTTATAGAAGAACATCAATTGGACACTCATATTTTTGAGTTGTTTTCTTCTGAAAAAATTTTATATTAATCCTCTTTTTTATCCCATTTAGCCCTCCATTCCTCCAGCATTTCCTTGGAAAGCCAATGACTACCATCACAGAATGGTTTGTTTTCAGATTTACCACATTGACATAGTGTTACCCTATTACGAACTTCGTAAGTGTCACCATTATAAGATTCTATTGGAACACCTCCCCTGACCCATATAGGCCCTTCACACTTTTTTTGAGGATCATGTATCATTGCAATGGAAGGTTCAAACTCAGGTTCTACTGCTTGACCTGTTTCTTTATCCCAAACCACCAACCTACCAGAAGGGCAGTTCATTCCCTGTTCAATAGCCGTCTTTCTAGCTTCAGGATCATCCGAATTTGCTATTAATTCTCTTATACCACCTGCCCGTTGACAAAAACGTGAATGATCACATAATGGCCATACATCTGTTAATGTTAAGACAGGTCCGTCTGTATCAACGGCTTCGACCATATAGGGTTTTTTAGTGGCTGTTTCGGTCCCATCAAAATCAATTTTTAAATGAGTACCATCACAAAATGGTTTATTTTTAGACTCTCCACATCTACAAAGGGAGTAAGTGTCTTTCAAAGGGTATGTAACTTCCATGATCCATTGATACGAATTACCTTCATCATCAGTGCCTATTCCCTGTTTAATAAGTGGCACCCCACCTGAAACAATGTAAGGTCCATCTTTTAGTATTCTAATCTTTGGTTTGTCTTTATTTGATTTCATTTGCTAGCCCCTTAGTTAAAAGATTTACTATTGTGTTAATTAATGAAATTCATAAGCTCCCATTCCCATGTCTCCCCAGAACCAACTGTGATGAATTACTTCACCCATTGCATCTTCTCCAGCAGCGCCTATTGATGTAATAAGTGGCATGAAATGATCGGGGTAAGGATGTGCCCTTTCGGGATAAGGTGCAGTCTTAGCATAATTTTTGATTGATTCATAATCTCCATCAATAACTGATTTAGTGAGCCACGAATCAAACTCATATGCCCATTGATCTGTTTCTGCACCAGGTCTTAGTGGAGCGTAACCCAGAGGATGTACAGCACCACCACTACCCAATATTAAAACTTCTTCATGACGAAGAGATTCAATAACATTACCAAGAATATAATGTTCTTCAGGATCCATGTGCTGTTGGATTGAAAGCTGGAAAACCGGTACTTCTAACTCTGGAAACATCAACATCATTGGAACCCATGCACCATGATCCAATCCACGTTTGTAGTCAATTTCACAGGGAAGTCCTGCATTCTTTATCAAATTAGCTGTCTTTTGTGCCAGCTCAGGATCTCCCATTGCAGGATATTTCAATTGGTAAAGTTCGGGTGGAAACCCATAAAAGTCGTATATAGTCTCATGTTTCATAACAGCACTAACAGTGGGTTTTGTAGTCATCCAATGTGCAGATATGCATATTACTGTATTGACATTTCTATAAACTTTTCCAAGATCCTTCAAAAACTCCCTCGCAGGAATATCCTCCAACAATAAAGATGGTGGTCCATGAGATATGAAAACGGTTGGTAACGATTCTTTACCCATTATTTCACCTTAAATTCAATTTTTTAGATATTATTCAATTAGTTTTGTTTAGTAACTTCCATAAAATGGCTTAAAAATATTTTAGTATCATTTGTAGTGATCTATTTAATAAATGTTAATTTAAATTGAATTTCAAGGAATTTATAGTTTTTGATGATGGTTGAAGAGGTATTAATGCCAAAATATTGTAAAAAAGATATTAAAATATTAATTGACAAAATTATTAAAATTAGAAAGATAAAATTAATAAAACGTAAAATTTCAATAATAGTTATTTAAAAGCGGACCTGGGGGGATTTGAACCCCCGACCTTGGGATCCGAAGTCCCACGTCATATTCCTGGCTAGACTACAGGCCCAAATTTTTAATTAAATTTATTATAATTAATTTAAATCAGATTCTTATATTTGTAAATATATCGATTCGATGATATAAATTTGTAAGAAAACAACATCGAACTTTTGATCTTTATTAATTATAAATGGTTATGTTATTATAAAACAAATATCTAATAAAATCTAAATACTTAAATAATTGTTATAAATTAATCAATAGTCTAATAAGACTTGAATGAGGTAAAAATGCTGGCAAAAAGGATCATACCATGTCTTGACTGCGACCTTAACGTTCCCAATGGTAGGGTTGTTAAAGGGATAGAATTTAAACAGATAAGGTATGCTGGAGAGCCTGTTGAACTTGCAACACGTTATTATGAAGATGGAGCTGACGAAATTGTATTTCTAGATATAACTGCATCTCACGAACGAAGGGAGACCATGGCCGAGGTGATCAAAGCTACCACAGAAAATGTATTTGTACCTATATGTGTTGGTGGAGGGATAAGAAAACCTTCAGACTATGTTAATATGCTTAGAGCCGGTGCTGACAAGTGTTCAACCAACACAGCAGCCATATTAAACCCTAATCTTATAAATGAAGCATCAAAAGTGGTAGGATCACAGGCGTGTGTCATTGGTATTGACGCCAAACGGAGATACGTTAATGATCCATCAGAAAAATCTGAGAAGATAACTATTAAAACAGAAAAGGGCTATTGCTGGTTTGATTGCAGCATATATGGTGGTCGTGAATTCACAGGCATAGATGCAATATCATGGGCAATTGAATGTCAGGAACGTGGTGCAGGAGAGATACTATTAACCAGCATGGATCGTGACGGAACTAAAGATGGATATGACCTTGAGCTTACCAGAGTCATGAGCGAAAACCTGGATATCCCAGTTATTGCATCTGGAGGTGTTGGAAATCCTGAACATATCTATGCTGCTTTTGAAATTGGTAAAGCTGATGCAGCGTTGGCCGCCAGTATATTCCATTTTAACGAGTACCCTGTGCAGGTGGTGAAGGAGTATTTGACGAAAAAAGGAATTCTTGTGCGTTGTTAAAAAATAAATTTAAAAATGAAAAACCGATTTCATTGAAAGCCAATCATCGCCCCATACTTTGAATACACTTCAGCTACTAATTCACCTGATTTTGGATTTTCCCAATCATGCATCCATTCAGAAACTAAAGATTCGAGTGTAATAGGAATAACTCCCGCTTGTAACATTCTTTTGACACCATAATTATGCGCATCTAACGTGGAATCGCCTGCAGCGTCAATTAATCCATAAACATCATATCCTTCTTTAACAGCATGAAGTGCTGTGTAAGTAAAGCACATTAGTAATTTTCCGGATAGTAAAATATAATGTTGAACCACTCCCTAGTTCTGATACTGCCCAGATATGCCTACCATGGTTATGAACACTTTATTGTACATTGCAATTCCTATTCTGTATTTTATCCCTTTTCCCATGGGGTTAAACGAGGTATCCATCTTGGTACATTTTTCTTGTATTTAGTATACTCGTTTCCAAACCTCTCTGTTAACCCTGGTTCTTCTGAATAAACAAAATATATATGATTAAAAATAACTACGAAAATAAAAAATCCAAATAATTCAATAGAATAAAAGATCATTGATTCACCTAGAATAATCATTGAAAGTCCGCTTATCATGGGGTTTCTAACATATCTGTACAAATCAGACACTACTAACTTCTTTGGAGGATCCCACGGTGCCAGAGTACCTTTACCTACCTTAAAAAACGATTTATTAGTATAAACTACAAATCCTAATCCTAAAAGAATTAAAAATATTCCCACAGCTAATATAACTCCTGAAATAACTGAATCAGGAGCCAATAAATGATTATTAAACTTAAGAATAAATATTGAAGGTACTATAACAGTGAAAATTAAAGGTAAGATTAATGAGAATAAAGATCTCGCAAATAATTTCATAGATTTTCCCCATAATATTTTTCT